>Ga0114964_10003036_pt1 | contig 11498 bp, 10 predicted proteins | sample C_131016_MF_Meta_FD_92638 | JGI IMG/M metagenome (GOLD analysis project Ga0114964, IMG submission 92638) | Freshwater microbial communities from Lake Croche, Canada to study carbon cycling - C_131016_MF_MetaG | ecosystem: Environmental > Aquatic > Freshwater > Lake | place: Lake Croche, Canada... | reverse complement strand
CAAGGCCATAGACCGTCTCGGTGGGCACTGCCACGGTCCCGCTTCGCGCCAGCACACCTGCCGCCTCGGCAATACCAAGATCGTCCGCAGGCCGCACGTTGGGGGGCTTTGTAGTGCTCATGCCTTGCCGCTATAGGCCTTGGCAGAGGCTGCCAAGGAAAACAGCGCATGAGCTTTATTGCCCCCACCGAAGACCAGGTTCTCGCCATGCGCGTCTGCGCCGGAATCGATGAACTGGCATCGCACGAACGCTACGGCGCGGCCACGCCGGACGTGGTCGAAGCCATTGCCGAGGGCATCGGCGCATTCGCTACGGGGGAGTGGGCTCCGCTCAACCGAATCGGTGATACCGAGGGTGCCCGCTGGTCTGATAGGTCAGTTTCTTCCCCTGCAGGGTATGCCGAAGCCTACAAGGCCTTCGTTGAGCAAGGCTGGGGTTCCATCAACGGCCCCACGGATTTCGGCGGCCAAGGCTTGCCCTTCACGCTCGCCACCTGCGTGCTGGAAACGCTCGGCGCGGCCAATATGGGCTTCACCCTGCTGCCGATTCTGACCGTCGGCGCGATCGAGGCGCTCGATCACCATGGCAGCGCGGGGCAGAAGGCGATGTACCTGCCCAACCTCATCTCGGGCGCATGGTCGGGCACGATGAACCTCACCGAACCGCAGGCCGGTTCCGATGTCGGCGCGCTGCGCACCACCGCGACTCCGATCGAGGAAGGCCCCCACGCGGGCAAATATCGTATCGCCGGGAGCAAGATCTACATCACCTGGGGTGAGCACGAGCTCGCCGAAAACGTCATTCACCTCGTTCTCGCGCGCACCCCGGACGCGCCCGTCGGTTCGCGCGGGATCTCGCTGTTCATCGTGCCCAAGTTCCATGTGAATGCCGATGGCTCGCCGGGCGAACGCAACGACGTGCGCTGCGTCTCGATCGAGCATAAGCTCGGTATCAATGTCTCGCCCACATGCGTCATGGCCTATGGCGACAACGGCGAATGCATCGGCGAGCTGGTGGGCCACGAGAACGAGGGCCTCAAGGCCATGTTCACGATGATGAACTCGGCGCGCATCAACGTCGGCAGTCAGGGCGTCCAGATCGCCGAGCGCGCGCTGCAGCAGGCCCGCGCCTATGCGCGGGACCGCGTCCAGTCGGCCCGCGCCGGCTCGCCTGACAAGAACCCGGTGGCGATCATCGAGCACCCGGACGTGCGCCGCATGATCCTGCGCATGCGCGCGCTGACCGAAGGCGCGCGCGCGCTGCTCTACTACACCGCCGGGCAGGTCGATCGCGGCTTGCTGGGCGACAAGGCCGCGCAGCAGCGCGCCGAGCTGCTCGTGCCGCTGCTCAAGGCCTGGGGCACCGATGTCGGCTGCGAGGTCGCCAGCATAGGTGTACAAGTCCATGGCGGCATGGGCTTTGTCGAAGAAACGGGCGCGGCGCAGCACTACCGCGACGCGCGCATTGCGCCGATCTATGAAGGCACCAACGGCATTCAGGCCGCCGACCTTGTCACGCGCAAGCTGGGCATGGAACAAGGCGGCGTCCTGCAGGCGCTGATGGCCGACATCGCCGCCGACATGCAGGACGTGCCCGAAGTTGCCGCACTCGCGAAGGATGCAGCGGCCGTCGGGACATGGATGGCCAGCACCGATGCCAGCCTCGACGACAAGCTGGCAGGCAGCGTCCCCTTCCTCACGATGTGCGCGGTCGCCGTCGCGGGCTGGCAACTCGCCCGCCAGTCGCGCGCGTCCGGCTCGGCGGAGAAGACCGCAGTGACCAAAGTGTTCAACCGCACCATCGCACCCGAGGCGCGCGGACTGGGTGCAGCGGCGATGGCGGGCGCGGCGCTGTACTATGAGCTCGACAGCGCGGCGCTGACCCGGTGAGTGCTGATACGGTGAGCGCCAATACTGTGAGCGCCGACGCGGTGCTGGTCCGCATCGCCGAGGCGCTCGAGCGCCTTGCCCCGCATGTTCCGCCTGCCGCCGATTGGCTGGCCCATCCCGCCTATGTCTGGAGCGGGCTGAGCGCCCGCCCGGTCGATCCGCTGGAGGCTCCGCCGCTGCCGCTGATTTGCGGGATCGATGCCCAGAAGGCCGCCGTCGCGGAAAATGTCGCGCGGCTGGCGCGCGGGGCAGCCGCGCATGACATGCTGCTGTGGGGCGCGCGCGGCATGGGCAAATCGGCACTGGTGCGCGCTGCTGTGCACGCCGCACAGCAGGCGCATCCGGGCCGGATCGCGCTGGTCCAGGCCGCACCCGACGAAAGCCTCGCCACCCTGCTCGCCGCGCTCCGCCAGACGGACCGTCAGTTCCTGATCCTGCTCGATGATCTCGGTTTCGACGCCGATGATGCCAGCTCGGCCCGCCGCCTGCGCTCGTGGCTCGAAGGCGGGGTCGAGGCACGCCGGGCCAATGTGCGGCTCGCGGTCACATCGAACCGCCGCGCGATCGTCGAGCGACACATGGCCGAGCAGGACGACCCGATCAACCCACGCGATGTGGTTGACGACCGGCTCGCGCTGGCGGACCGCTTCGGCCTCTCGCTCGGTTTCCACGCCTGCTCGCAGGACGATTACCTCGCGATCATCGCAGGCTATGCGGACCACTACGGGCTGGAATGGCTGGCCGAGGATGCCCTCGCGTGGTCCAAGCAGCGCGGCAGCCGCTCGGGCCGGGTCGCGTGGCAATTCGTCAACGAACTCGCAGGCCGCGCAGGCCGTAGCCTTTAGGGCTGCTGCTTCACCAGATCCGAATCGGCATTTGGCCGCACGATGTATTTCGCATCGGCCTTGGGCGGGGGCGGCGGCGGGGTTCCGACGATTGCGGTGATGGCCCCCGCGGGTTTCGCGCCGGGGGCCACGACCCGCCAGATCACGCCGCCGGTATCATCGCTCACCAGCAGCGCACCATCCTTTGCGAAGGCAACCCAGGTCGGCCGGCCTTGCGTGGTGTTGTCCTTGGTCAGGAAACCGGTCAGCACCGGCACCGGCGGCGCGGGCCACGGGTTGCCGTTGGCGTCAAACGGCACGAACACCACATCATAGCCCGAGAGCGGCTTGCGGTTCCACGAACCGTGCCGCGCCACAAAGGCTCCGCTGGCAAAGTGCTCGCCCATCAGGTTGCCACCGCGCGCAAAGGCCAGCCCCAGCGCCGCCACGTGCGCGCCAAGGCCGTATTCGGGCTTGCGCACATAAGCGAACATATCCTGCGGCATCGGGGCGGTGACCCGCCAATCGATGTTCCGCTTCCAATAGACCCAGGGCCAGCCATACTGCGCGCCCAGCGGAACATTGGTGAGGTAATCGGGCACGAGATCCGATCCGAGCATGTCGCGCTCATTGACCGTGGTCCATAGCTCGCCGCTGCGCGGATTCCAGTCGAGCCCGTTGGGGTTGCGCAGCCCTTCGGCATAGAGGCGCGAACTGTGGCTGGTGAAATCATACTCATGGATCGCCGCGCGCCCGGTCTCCTTGTCGATTCCGTTCTCCGCAATGTTCGAGGACGAGCCGACAGTGACGTAGAGCTTGGTGCCATCGGGGCTCAGCGCAAGGTTGCGCGCCCAGTGGTTGCCGCCGCCGGGCAGGGCCATCAGCTTCTCTGGCTTGCCGTCCAGCGTCGTCTGCCCGGGCGTGAACGGCCAGGATACCACCGCATCGCTGTTGCCGACATAGAGCCGCCCTTCCCGCAGCGCAATGCCGAAGGGTGAGTTGAGTCCCGGATTGCTCATGACGAAGCGCTGGTCGGCCACGCCATCACCATTGCTGTCGCGCAGCACCACGAGTTTGTTGGGTGAAGGCTCACCGGCCCCTGCGGAGGACATGAGATACCCCATGACAAGGCCGGTAATGCCGCCGGGCCCGCGCTGCGGCGGACTGTTCGTCTCGGCCGCCAGCACATCGCCATTGGGCAGGACATAAAGCGTGCGCGGATGATCAAGTTTGTCGGCAAAGCGCGTCACGGTCAGCCCCTGCGCCGCCACCGGAGCAGCGCCATCCGCCCAGCCGACCGGCTTGGCGATCCCCAGTGTCGGGAACCACTGCGGCGCGGCATCGGCGAGTTGCGGCTTAGGGCCGGTGGTCTTGTCGAGACCGAACTGGGCCGTGTCGCCGTGCAGGACCCAGGCCGCGAAAAGCCCGAAGGCGACAAGAAAGACGATGAACCCGATCAGGGCCTTGCGCAGGATAGTCATGGCCCAAGTCTACGAGCCGGACCGGTTTCCCGCAATGGCCCAATCCGCCAGCAGGGGTGGGGGCACCGCAGGGCAAGTCGCGCCACGCGACTTGGGCGGCAGGTGCTGCTATGACGCCATGATGTATGACTTCGCGCCTGCTCCGGGGCAGCCCAAGCCCGCACTCTACGGCGATCTCGTCGAAGCCGCGCTCGCGATCACCGCGGGCGAGCCCGATGCGGTGGCCAACATGGCCAATTGCGCCGCACTCCTTGCCGCCTACCTGCCCGATTGCAACTGGACGGGCTTCTATCGGATGATCGGCGGCGAACTTGTGCTCGGACCCTTTGCGGGCAGGCCCGCCTGCATCCGCATCGCGCTGGGCCAGGGGGTGTGCGGTGCTGCGGCGGCCACCGGCGAGACGCAACTGGTGCCCGATGTCTATGCCTTCCCCGGCCATATCGCCTGCGACGCCGCGAGCCGGTCCGAACTCGTTGTGCCGGTGAAGCGCGCGGGCGCGGTGATCGCGGTGATCGATCTCGACAGCCCGCTGCTCGCGCGCTTCGATGCCGATGACGCAGCCGGCGTGGAGGCCCTCGCCGCCGCGATCGCTGCGCGGATCTGAGCGAGTCCAAATGCGCGCGCCATCCCCGCACCGGAGCGGGTTGTCCCACTTCGGGTCAGGCCTAAATGCGCAGATAGTCGGTGGGCAATCCCCATGGTAAACTTTGCGTTATCCTGCTGATCCGAGCCTGGATCGGCGATTGCGACTCTGAGGATTCCTATGGCCCACCCCCTTCGCTCCCTGATCGCACCGGCTGTTCTGCTTGGCACCCTGCTTCCCGCGCTGGCACAGGCCCAGCCCGAACCCGCCGCGACCACCACGGCCCGAGGCGTCTGGCAAGGGCATTGGGAGAGCGGCGTCTGGCAAGGGCAGTGGACACCCGCGGATCCGGTTTACGGCTACCTGCCGGCCAACACGGGGGCCTATCCGGTGCAAACCGATCCGAACGAGGCCGCCATGGCTGAGCGCTGCCGCACGGACAGCCGCCATAGCAACGGCATTGGCGGCGCGGTGATCGGCGGGGTCGTCGGCGGCGTGATCGGCAACCGGATCGCTTCGGGCAATCGGGCGCTTGGCACGGTGGCCGGCGCGGCGGTGGGTGCTGTCGCCGGGAACGCGATCAGCAAGGCTGAGAGCCGCGCGCGCGAGAAGGCCCGCGAACAGGAATGTGCCGATTATTGGGCCCGGGCGACACCGCAAGTTGGGTATGTTCCGCCGACAGGCGGCTATCAGCCAGTACCGGGGGCGGTGTATGCGCCGCCCGCTTACGGTTATGGCTATGCCTACGCGCCGATGGGTTATGTGATGGTTCCGACCGGGGCTCCCCAAGCCGCTCCCCAAGCCCAGGCCCCCTGCACCGAGACCCGGACGGTGACTTATGAATATGTTCCCGTGACGCGGCGCTACATCAACGCGCCTCCGCGGCGTCCGGTTGTGCACGACAAGCGGGTGAGGCTTCCCTCGGGAAGCTGAGCCCTATCGGCTGCTGGCCGTCTTCCCCGATTTGCCCGGCATGAGATCGACCACAAGGCCGACCTCATGGAGGGTGCCAGTGGGCAGGGACATATAAACCCGTCCGGCGAAATCAACGTTGAACTGCGCAGCGGCGGTCTTGAACGTCCAGGCAAAGTCCTTTGAGGCCGGAGCCTCCTTCTCGCCTATCGGCTTGCGCTGCCCGTCGAACGAATCGATTCGTCCGCTTCTGGCGATGTAGTAGTCATTCGGATCATCATAAAAAATTACGCGCGCCACCAGAGCCAGGTCCGAAGTACTGTCATTTGTACTCGCAGGCACATAGCGGCTCTGACGCATGGGCACGAGTTGGCGGTTGTGCCGCGCTTGTGTCAGTTCAGCATTCACGAACGCCTCGGCGTTCTGCCACCCATGGACAATGGCTGCGATCCGATCCTTGCGACCCGGATGCGTCGGGGTCGGTTGGTCCGGCAGAATCTTGGCTGCTGCAGACGTGGTCTCCGCAAGCGTGGCCCCAAGGCGGGCCAGAACAAAGCCTGAGAACTCGTCTGCTTCAAGTTCATCGCGCCACGGATTGGTCGACTGGCGCAAGGTATGCCCGGCGAGATGGTGGCCGACCTCGTGCGCGAGGATGCTCATGGCACCCCAGTCGGGGCAGATGCTGTTTGCCACTTGCGCCATGAAGCGAGGATCGAACAAAATGACCCGCTGACCATTGATGATCGCCGCCGATGCTGGCGTCGACGGGTCCACCACCATATCAAAGTTCATCTCGAGTCCGCTAACCCGGACGATGCGGTCCACTTGTTCATGCGCTTCGGCAATTTCGGTATTCTCAACCGGGGCCGGCTGGTCCGCGTAGCGCAGACCTCGCAAACCCTGGATCTTTCCCTCGCTATGCCAATAGTCGAGCAAGCGGACTTCGGACCATTCCCGGGGGCCTTCGCATTGCCCCTCCGCGCGGGGCACCGGGGAACGCGGCGGGGGTGCTTGAACCGGCTGAGCGTTGCCCATAACTGGCAGGGCCAGCAGCAACCCGGTCGCCGCAGCTGACCACAGGGTGGGCCGTGCCACGCTAGTTGCCGATCCGCGCGACGCGCACGGCCTCGCCTCCAAACGACACGGCGCCATCTGGTTGCCATGCGTTGCTCGCAGCCGTCCGCCTTGCCGAAAAGTCAGGCAATAACCCTCTCCATTTAATACTCAAGTTGTACTTATAGGTGAAGCCACTAGGGATAAAGGCCTATTTTCTAAGCCGTAGAGTTGGGCCGGATCGTCAATGAAGAGGCACTGGTTAATTTTTAGCTATAGTGAAGGTATAACTATAGTTGCTACGCGGCGCACCCCGGATTCCGGTGATCGTGACGGTATATATCGGGCCAATTTCAATACCATCCACCCGCCACGAGAGGCAATTGGGGACTCCATAGCCCTCATTGTCGCTGGTTTGATCATGGATCGGCAACGTCCGCGTGCCATCGCTGATTGTAACAATTGATTGTGTGAAATCAACTTCGGCAACGGTGGCGGTTTCGGATTGATCCCGCGTGACCGAGAACGAAAACCGCGCGCGGGGTGAAAAAAAAGATTCCGGGTAGCGCCCCTGCGGCCAGGCCACGAACGCCGGGGCGGGACCAGCAACGGCGCTTGCCGCATCGCTCTCGCCGGGGAAATTGAAGACCGTCATGACCGCCGAGTCGACCCGGGTGCCGTCGGGCAAAACCGCGATCACCCTGCCAAGCGACGTCTGCGTAAGATTGGGGTCGAGTATCCAGCGGCGATGTCCAATCTCGTCGCCATCGCCCTCGATGAGCCATTCGGCCAACATCGCGTTGTCATCTTCGTACGTAAGGTAGGGCGAAGAGACACCGCCGAGGAGATTGGCGCTGCCCGCCGCACTCGCGCCCGCTGCGGTCCAGCATTTCCAGGAAGGCGGTGGATCATGGCTGAGGGCGTTGTTTGCGGCCATCATCAAGGCCGCCTGTGCAGCCGATGCCTCAAGGTCGTGGTTATAGCGCACCGGCGCAAGCCCATGTCGGGCGCGCAAGCCATTGAGCGCGGTAACGAAGGAAGCGGTCACGTCCGGACGCAACACGCCCGGGCGGTACTGTGCAAGATCGGGAGGCGCGAGATAGAGCGCCCCTGCCCCGTCCCAGGCCCGCCTCTCGATCTCGTCAGAAAGCACGGGAGCGCCCGGACGCGCCGGAGCCGCCTCCTCCTCGTCAGCGTCGGCAGGATCATCGCTGACCTGTGCCCAGACCGGTGTCGCGACAATCCCGAGCCAGACCGCGAGGGCGAGCAGGAGAGGCGCGCGCGCCATCACGCGCCCCTATTCGCAGACAACCGCCGACCCGCTCGGCCCGTGTTGGCCCGAAGGGATCAAAGCTTGCGCCCGATCAGCTCCTTCATGATCTCGCTCGTGCCGCCGAAAATGCGGGTCACACGCGCGCCGCGCCAGGCCTTGGCGATGGCGTATTCGTTCATGTAGCCCGCGCCGCCGTGGAGCTGGAGGCACTTGTCCATGATTTCCCACTGCAGCTCGGTGTGCCACAGCTTGGCGGCCGCGCCTTCCTCGGCGGTCAATTCGCGCTTGAGGTGGCGAGCCAGCGCCCAGTCAAGGTGCGCCCAGCCGACTTGCAGCTTGGCCTTGAGATCGGCCAGCACGAAACGGGTGTTCTGGAAATCGAGGATGGGCTTGCCGAAGGCCTTGCGCTCGCGGGTGAAGGCGACCGTGTCGTCAAACGCGCGCTGCGCCCCGGCCTGCGCCGAAACCGCGATCGACAGGCGTTCCTGCGGCAGCTCGCTCATCAGATAGATGAAGCCCTTGCCCTCTTCGCCGAGGCAGTTGGTGATCGGCACGCGCACATCGTTGAAGAACAGCTCGGAGGTGTCGGCCTCGTCCATGCCGATCTTGTCGAGGTTGCGGCCGCGTTCGAAACCCTCGCGGTCCGCTTCGACCAGCACGATCGAGACGCCCTTCCAAGCCGGCTGGATATCGGTGTCGGTCTTGACGCAGACGAGGATCAAGTCCGCGTTCTGGCCGTTGGTGATATAGGTTTTGGAGCCGTTGATGACATAGTGGTTGCCATCCTTCTTCGCGCTCGTGCGCATGCCCTGTAGGTCCGATCCGGTGCCTGGCTCGGTCATCGCAATGGCGGTGATGACTTCGCCCGAAACCATTTTGGGCAGCCACTTGCGCTTCTGCTCTTCCGATCCGTAGGACACCATGTAGTTGACCACGATGTCGGACTGGAGCGAGAACCCGGTGGTCACGCGTCCATAATAGGCGCTCTCTTCATCGACGATGGCGTTGTAGCCGAAATCGAGGCCGAGACCGCCGTATTCCTCGGGCACTGTCGGGCACAGCATGCCCAGCTCGCCCGCCTTGGGCCAGATCGACTTGGGCACGATCCCGTCCTCGGCCCACTGGGGTCCGTTCGGCGTGACTTCGGTCTCAAGGAAACGGCGCACCGTCTGGCGGAACGCCTCATGATCGGGCGTATAGGCGCTGCGGGAAATGGCATCGAGCGACATGGCTTGCTCTCCGGTTCAAGGCTTGTTGCCCTAAGGGATACGCAAAGCCGAGCGGCCCGGTCAATCGAAATTAATCGCGCGGTTAACCTGCCCCTAAAGGCAGGGTGGCAGGCAGGGCGGAAGGCAGGCCGCTCAGATCGCCCCGCCGGTCAGCCGCTGGCAGATGAGATCAAGCTGATCGAGCGTCTTGTAGCGGATCGTTACCGAACCGGTACGCGGATCGGCATCGGCCTGGATCGTGACCTTGAGCCCGAGAAACTCCTCGAGATGCGTCTGCACCGCCGCAATATCCGCCGAACTTGCCGGATTGCGCTCCGCCCGGGCGCGACGCGGCGCGGCATCGGGGCGGCTCGCGCGTTTGGCCAACCGCTCGACGTCGCGGACCGACAGCCCCTTGGCCACCGTCTCGCGCGCCAGCGGAGCCGGATCGGGCAGCACCGCGAGCGCGCGCGCATGCCCCATGGAAAGCTGGCTTCGTTCCACCATATCAAGCACTTCGTCCGGCAGGCCGAGCAGGCGCATCAGGTTGGCGACATGGCTGCGCGACTTGTCGACGAACGTCGCGATTTCCTGCTGGGTCAGCCCGTCCTGCTCGGACAAGCGCTGATAGGCGCGCGCTTCCTCGACCGGGTTGAGATCCTCGCGCTGGAGATTCTCGATCAGCGCGAGCGCCGTCACTTCGCGATCATCGAGCTGGCGGACGATGGCGGGAATTTCGTGCAGCCGCGCCCGCTGCGCCGCGCGCCAGCGGCGTTCGCCGGCGACGAGCTGGTAACGCCCATCGCCGATTGGCCGCACGACCACCGGCTGGATTACCCCGCGCGCGGCAATCGAGCGCGCCAGTTCCTCCAGCGCATCCTCATCGAAATGGCGGCGCGGTTGGTCCGGATGCGGCTCGATCGAGGCGACTGTTAGCATGGCCAACCCGCTCTGCGGTGCGGCCCCGTCCGCCGGTGGCGAGACCGAAATACGCGAAACCGCTTCCTCGCGCCGCGTCTCGCCCAGCAGTGCGCCCAGTCCCCGGCCCAGCGCGGGGCGTTTGGCCGTCTTTACTGCGCCGCTGTCCGCTTCGCCGCTCATGCCGCCTTCCTCCGTTCGGGCAGGCGTCCGATCAACTCGCGCGCCAGCTTCATATAGGCCTGCGAACCCGCGCAGGCATGGTCATAGATCAGCGCGGGCAGCCCATGGCTCGGCGCTTCCGAGAGCCGGACATTGCGCGGAATCACCGCATCGAACACCAGCGCGTGAAGGCACGAGCGCACGTCATCGGCCACCTGGTCGGTCAGCCGGTTGCGCCGATCGTACATAGTGAGCACGACGCCCAGGATGCTGAGCTCCGGATTGAACCGCTCCTGCACCCGCTCGACCGTCTGAAGCAGCTGGCTCAGCCCCTCGAGCGCGAAGAACTCGCACTGCAGCGGCACCAGCAGCGAATCGGCGGCGGTCATGGCATTGAGCGTCAAAAGCCCCAGCGAGGGCGGGCAGTCGATCAGGCAAATGTCGTGCCCGGCATCCTCGGCCAGCGCGGCGCGCAGTTTGCTGGTGCGGTCGGGCAGGCTCACGAGTTCGACTTCGGCGCCCGAAAGATCCACCGTCGCCGGAATGATATCGAGCCCCGGTATCCGCGTCGGGATCATGCAGGACGCCACGCTCGCCTGCTCGATCAGCAGGTCATAGGAGGAGCGCTGCCGCTCCGCCGCGCTCACCCCGATGCCGGTCGAAGCATTGCCCTGCGGATCGAGATCGAGCAGCAGCACTTTCCAGCCCGTGGCGGCCAGCGCCGTGGCAATATTGATTGCGGTGGTGGTCTTGCCCACTCCGCCCTTCTGGTTCGCGACGGCAATCGTGATCATCGGCTGGAACCTCGTTGACGTAGGCCCGAAGCGGCCAAGTTATCCTTGCGCCCCGCCAACTGGCCGATGATGATACCGGCCACAGGATCGGTCAGCGATTGTTCCACGTGGAACATGTGAATCCAATCCGTTGGGAGCGTATCCAGTTCATGCTGCGCTTTGGCCCCCTTCGGCAACACCCAAAGTGTCTCCGGCGTGGAAAAACGTGCGGCTACGGCGAGCAGCCGTTCCAGCGGTGCAAAGGCGCGTGCCGAAATCACCTGCCAATGCCGCGCAGGGAGATCCTCGACCCGCGACAAAATGACCTCGACATTGCGCAGCCCAAGCACCGCCGCAGCGCGCGTCAGCCATTCGGTGCGCAACCGCCGCGAATCGACCAAGGTTACAGGACGCCCGGGCT
>Ga0114964_10003035_pt1 | contig 11499 bp, 12 predicted proteins | sample C_131016_MF_Meta_FD_92638 | JGI IMG/M metagenome (GOLD analysis project Ga0114964, IMG submission 92638) | Freshwater microbial communities from Lake Croche, Canada to study carbon cycling - C_131016_MF_MetaG | ecosystem: Environmental > Aquatic > Freshwater > Lake | place: Lake Croche, Canada... | reverse complement strand
GGCTACAAATATTGCTGACCAAACTGCCACTGGCACACCCAGAGTAATTAGAAATCCTTGGAAAGGCACAAAGAAATTCTTAGCAATCCAAACAATATATACGGTGCCAATTGTCATAATCACGCCATCGATTGACGCTGCAACATGGCGCTTAACTGGTAGCCCAATTGAAACCAAAGTGATTCCAGATGAATATAGATCAAGTATTGCCCCGCCTATTAGGCCAAGAACGGCCACTAAAGCGAATGGAATTAAATACCAGGTAGGAAGCAAGGTGGTGAGAGCTCCGATTGGGTCATTTGCTATTGCCCCACTTAAATCTTTGCTACTTGCTGCAAGCATTGAGCCATAAATAACCAAGATGATCGGCACTATTGACGCACCAAAAACGGTCCAACCGATTACTGCCCTGCTTGAAGAATCTCTTGGTAAATACCTTGAGTAGTCGGCGGCTGAATTAACCCAACCAAGTCCAATTCCAGTAACGCCAAATATCAGAGCGCCAAGAAAGCCCTGCAGATTGCCAGAATGAATTGAATGAACTTGTGACCAATTCACTTTACTAATTGTTAGAAGAATATAACCGAGAGTGAGAATAATTGTTGCTGAGGTAAGCCACTTTTGAATTCTCATGATTACATGAAAGCCAAGAACACCACCAAAGATAGTTAAACCGGCAGCAAATGAGAAACCAATAATGCGCGAAAGATTATGATCAAAGTGACCCACTCTAGATAAAACCGTTTGAGTGGCAAGAGTGGCAAGGGAAACTAAAACCGTCTCCCAACCAACAAAGATTAAATAAGAAAGAATTCCAGGAACAATATTTCCTCGAACTCCAAATGCGGCTCTAGATAAAGTCATAGTTGGCGCACTGCCCCGCTTGCCGGCAAGGGAGCTAATTCCAACTAAAACAAATGAAGCTATGGTTCCGATGATTGCAGCAAAAGTAGCTTGCCAAAATGAAATACCAAAGCCTAAGAAGAAAGAGCCATATGAAAGTGCGAGTAGTGAAACATTTCCAGCAGCCCATGGCCAAAACAGTGAGCGCACAGATCCAACTCGCTCGTTTTCCTGGATTACATTGATTCCATTCATCTCCAACATATAGAGAACTTTAGAGGCAAGTAAGGAGGAAGTTATCCACAAAGAGTAGGATTGCTTAATGTTCAAGGATGATGGCTTTCGTAGAGCCAGAATTGCAACACTCACCGCATTCTTGATTAATGGATTTTCAGTTGGAACCTTCGTCTCACGTATTCCTGATTTCAAAACTGGACTATCAATTAGCGATGGCATATTGGGAGCTTCGCTGTTTTGCGCATCAGTTGGCGTTCTAGCGGCTCTGGCCCCGGTTAGTAAGGCTGCTGCAAAGTTTGGCAGCGGGCCAGTCGTTAGGAATTCAGCATTTACCTTGGCCCTAGCCACCCCACTAGTAAGCCTGCTCTTTAATTTAAGTTGGTTCTGGCTCTCTTTATTTATCTATGGCTTCTTATCTTCAGCTCATGATCTATCTATGAATGCTCAAGCAGCTGCCCTAGAAAACAAGGCTGGCAAACGAGTTATGAGCACCTTTCACGCTCTTTGGTCAGTCGGATGTCTAACTGGTGGGGCAATTGGTGGAATTGCAGCTGCAGCAGGCATATCACTTAGAGTTCATATGTTTAGCGTTGGAATTCTTATCTTTCTAGTTGGTCTAGCGATTAGAAGTTCATTCTTGCCCGGCGCTGATGATCGCCATGAAGTTGGTGAAAAGAAACGCAAAAAAATCCCAAGAAAGTTCTATGTTCTAGGTCTGCTTGGTCTTTGCGGCGCCCTTGGTGAAGGAGCAGCAAGTGATTGGGGTGGCATCCTGGCTCGCGATACTTACCACGCATCACCGTTCTTAATTTCCTTGCCATATGTTCTTTATTCAATCACCATGGTTACTGGTCGATTTAGTGGAGATTTCATTGCCAATAAGTTTGGTGCAATCAAACTTCTCACATTCTCTGGCTTAATTGCTGGTGGTGGAATTCTCGCCGGACTTCTAATCAATAATATTTATGGCGTATTACTTGCCTGGGTACTACTTGGGCTCGGTGTTTCAACTGTGATTCCAATGATGATTAGTACTACTGGCACTATCGCTAATGAAAAATATGCTGGTGAGATTTCTGCCGCCCAAGGAGTCGCAGTTGTTACTGGTATTGCTTACTTTGGTTTCGTCCTTGGCCCACCACTTCTTGGCCAACTCTCTGACCTAATTACCCTCCGCTGGGCAATGTTAATCCCAGCGGGCTTGGCAATTCTTCTATCTGTAAGTGTTAAGAAAGTTCTTACTTCTTAGCTGCAGCGTTCTTCTTTACTGTCATCTTTTTTGCTGGAATCTTCTTAGCTGGAGCTGCGCCTTCAGCACCCTCGGTTGATGCGCCTTCACCTGACTCATGAGCTGCAGTTCCTTCAGCGCTACCAGCAGAAACCTTTGGCTTCTTGATAGTTGGCTTGGTAGTTGCAGCATGTGATGCATCGCTAGCACCGATAAGAGCAAGTGCGAGGAGTGAACTAATTAAAACTTTCTTCATAGATTTAAAACCTTTCGGGTTGGTAGAGGAGTGAGTTTAACTCACCCCGGAGTTGGAGTAAGTTATTCCCATGATCTCACCTCAGAAATTAGCCTCTAATCAGTTCGACCACTTTTATAAAGGTGGCTATCGGATTGGAGCTCTTCGTCATGGACCTGGCGGGCCAATGCGCCCTGAGGAATGGATTGGGTCAATGACAACACGCTTTGGTGAGAAAACAATGGGACTTTCCATATTGTCTGATGGGAGTTACCTGCGCGATTCAGTTATCGCAAATGCGCAAGCTTGGCTTGGCGCCGAACACCTAAATACGTTTGGTGCAAGTACTGAATTACTAATGAAGCTGCTAGACCCAGATCAACGCCTTCCAGTTCACTATCACCCAAACCGCAAGTTTGCTAAAGAACACTTAGCGTTAAACCACGGTAAGACTGAGGCATGGATTATTTTGGAAGCACCAGATCAAGCAGAAGTTGGTCTTGGTTTTAGTTCCGAGTTAAAGAAACCAGAAGTTGCAAAAATGGTTAATGATCTTGACTCAGTTGGACTACTTGCTTCACTACAAAAATTTAAAGTTAAAGCTGGTGATACGGTATTTGTTCCTGCCGGAGTGCCCCATGCAATTGGCGCTGGAATCTTTGTTTTGGAGCTTCAAGAGCCAACCGATCTTTCTGCCCTCTTAGAGTGGAATGACTTTGCTGTAGACGGAGTAAAAGATGGCCACCTAGGTCTGGGCTTTGACACCGTTCTAGATGCCCTTCGCTACACCCCGATTGAAAAAGAAGAGGCCAGCAAACTTGTCTTTGCCGATCGCCTCTTCACTCAAACTGATGCATCTGTGTTTACTGATGTAGCTAATCCTTATTTCCGAGCTGATTACCTAACAGGTAAGAGCTCAAAGATTGCTGCTGGTTTTAGCATCTTCTTAACTCTTGATGGCTCAGGCAACATTGCATTTGAGAACTCAGCAGCCATGGAAATCCAAAAGGGTGATGCTATTTTGATCCCACATAGCTCTGGATCTTGGACACTAAACGCAGCATCAGGCGTGGTATGTCGCCCACCATTAGCAAAAGATGCACCGCTAGCAATATAAATCAGCCCCCACCAAAAATTCTGGTGAGGGCCAATTTTGATTACTTGCCTAGGCGAATATCTTGTTCCAATCAGATACTGCCATTGTGTAGTACTGGCCACCTTCTACCGCGACGTTATCTAGAGTTGTCTTGCTTGAAGTTGGTCGGTTAACCATGTCTGGACGAGCAGGGGTTGTTGCTCCCTTTACACCAGAATCAACAGTTGTTACGCCAGAGTAGGTATGTACTTGTGCGTTAAACATGAAGTAAGTGTTCTTGTCGCCTTCCTTGGCCAAGAGTGAAGTGACATCAATAATTCCTGAAGTCTCTTCATCAATTGTCATGTATTGACTGCCGGTTGCAGTGAAATACTTAGAATCAAATGTTGCTACTGGAGCAATTTTTCCATCTGAGATTCGGTAGGCAAGAATTCTTGCAACGTGGGCGTTATTGCCCGGATCTTCCTGAATCATGATGATTCCATTTGAAGTTATAGTCAAATTGTCAGGCTTGCTTAGATATGGGGCTTCACCACCATTCAAAAGCATTTCAAGTGATGCGCCAAGAAGTGGATTTTGTGCGTCCTTGAATGTCAGGCGCCAAAGTCCACCACCATCACGTGAAATACCTGGCTCAGTTGGATTTTCCTTTGTGGCAACTGGGTCCTTATTTGATTCAGTTGTGATGAAGTAGTAAACATTTGGGTTCTTTGGATCCCAGTTACCATCTTCAATACGGGCAAAGGTCATTCCGTTATCACGAGCACCCTTAGCAAAGCTTGTGACATCAGTGTTCCATTCGATTTTTTTGAATGTTGCGTCTACTGGAGTTGACTTCGCAATTGTTGTGCGGAAGAGGTTGTCTGTAGCCACAGTTGGAACGTTTAGAACATATAGGTCACCGTTTGTAAGACCAGCCTTGTCTACACTCGTTCCAGTACTTTGCTTCTTTCCGATATACATATGTAGTTGTGAATCAGTTGCTGATCCATCTTCATTTACCATTGCAACTGTATTCGCTCCTGGCTTGGTATTTGGAATGATATTTTCGATTGAAAGCATTCCAACTCTTGGCAATTGATAGCCAGTTCCAGTCATATCGAAGCCAAAACCTCTTGAACTATCGCCAACTTCTTCACCTGTTGTGTATAGACCGCCGTCATAACCAACACCGTTATAAATAAATGTACCTGCTGGAGTATATGTTCCTGAGCAGAAACGACTAATTCCCCAACCAAAGGATCCTGCTGCAGCGTTTGTTGGCTCGCCGCCGATTGGCGTTGATGTGTAGGAATTTGTCTTGTAGTTCCAGAAATTCCAAGTCTTGATAAAGTCTTCTGCTTTATCGATCTTATTTAGCGAAGTCGTGTAGTTGAACTTCGTAATTGAAACGCCCCACGGACGATCAGTTGTCGCACTTTTAAGTGCAATTTTGTCATTGATGGCAACTTCGTGATTAGAAAGAAGTGTTACACCTCTACCGTTTTCAGAAGTAAAAGCACCCATTCCATCAGGAATTCCACGAACTTCAGTCCCTGTAATTACATCACCTGTTGTAGCAATTGGATTGATTGATACTGCATCGTTTGTTGAGATTACGTAAATTGGCTTATCCGTTGGCCAAGCTGCGGCAGTTAGTGAGATCACTACTGCAATAGCAGCAACTGGCGCTACTACTTTCTTAGCAATGCTTAATTTCATTTTTCCCCCTGTGAAATGCGCAGAGACGACCACTACGCAGGTGGATTCTTGCCAAAAACCGCAGTTATTAGTCCAATGCAGGATGAATTGCTCCTAAAGTAATAGTTAATTTCTAACTTTGGTTACATCTTAGTGAACAGGGGGTTACCAAATTCTTTCTTTGGAAATTCACTTGTTATATTTATGTATGCATGAAATCAACCGCCGAGGATTTATCTCAACGATCTTAAGCTTCTTTTTATCCATCATGAGCAATTCAGCCTTTGCGGTAAATGGACCCACGTTAAAACCTACAAAGGCGGGTCAAGTAATCATCTGGCGAAACAAAAAATATACGTCGATGAAGTCTGGGAAGAGTTTGATTTGGGATAAGGGTATGGAAATCGTGATTCCATCGCCTAGCCAATCAGCGAGCCCTACTGCCTCTCAAACTCCGTCATCAGCCCCTGTATTACCTGCTCAGGCAAAAGATATACGGATTGCTGCTTCTAGTGAATTAGGTAGTGGAGAGACAAAGATCTTTATGCTTAAAGATAAATATGGAAGAGGTAAACCCTATATCCTCACTAGAACACAAAGCGGTTTAGTTGCCTTTGATAATGTCTGTACCCACGAAGGTTGCGGCGTGGAAGTAGAAAATAAACACTTGATCTGCAAGTGCCACAATTCGACCTTTGATAATAATTCTGGCAAAGCACTAAGCGGCCCTGCCTTCGCTCCACTAAAGAGTTACCCGGTGAAAGAAGTCAATGGTGAAATTCTAGTTTTTGATTTCCCTTGGTAATTAAATAGCATCCATCACGGTAATTTTTTCACCATTCACATAAGCTGGTGCGACTTGCTGCCAGGCTTTGCTTGCTTCATTAACCATGTGAGCATCCCAAAGGGCTCTGTTGGTCCAAACTTCCCAAACACACACACGCTCTTGGCTCTTGGTGTCATTAAAGATCTCAAGTGCCTCACAGCCCTCCTCGGTGCGAATATGAGCCCCATGGGCCGATAGCCGCTCAAGGAATGCATCCCTTTGGCCTGGCTTAACATCAATTTCAACAAATAGGTAAACCTTGGTTGAAGGCGACATGCAATCCTCTTCTCAACAAAATATTTACTCAATTCTAGTCAGAGAGAATTCGCTTTGGATAGTAGATTTATCGAATGCGTAGATTAGTAGTTGTTATGGCTGTGCTACTTATCTCTTCTATGAGCCCAGCAGTAGCTATGGGTTCGGGTAATCCTTATTTAGATGCCCAAACTGGCCTTACCTACTCGCTATATAAACCAGTTAATACTTTGGGGCTTACGCAAACTAAGTTTGCATTGCTTACCTGCGGTGGCGGCGGTGAACAATGGACATATGTTCGCTTTGGCAAGACACCTAAGCAAATAGAAATTATGCAGGTAATGAAAGGTGCTCACTGCTCAAACCCTGGGCTATCAATCCAATTACCCTCGGTAAAGATAAATGGGATTCTGGCAACGCTCCATGTTTACTGCGATCCAACCAAACCAGCAGTGGCCAAGAAATGTTCAATTGCAGATATAGCAAAGGTGGGTGGGTATTTCTACTTCACACTTCCTGGTTACTACGCAATGAAAGCTACGGATATTCAGGTCCAAGCAACTGGCGGTATTACTTACGCCCAATTACTTTCAGTAGCCCGTTCCTTCACACCTGCTTCGACCAAGGCATCAAACTAGGCTATTGCCCATGAAGTCAACCTTTATTGGCCTACTCAAGGCATCTCACTTTGGGCCAACGGTTTTGGTGGTTTCAATTTCATTTTTTCTATCCCTATCAAATTTCTCAGCTTTTAAATCTTTCGAGATTGCATGCGCCATTCTTTTTGGACAATTCGTAGTTGGTTGGTCCAATGATTTGATTGACTTTTCCGCAGATCAAGCGGCTGGTAGAAATAAGAAGCCATTAGTTGCAGGATTAATATCGAAAAATTTACTAAAGAAATCTATTTTCATTGCCTCACTAGTTGCACTAACACTTTCAATTATTGGACCACTTGGAATCCAAGGATCAATAATTCATTTCTTAGGGATTTTAAGTGCAACTACATACAACGTAAAATTAAAACAAACAATCCTTTCGCCACTTCCATACATAGTCTCCTTTGGTGCAATGCCTTGGGCGGTCTATAGAGCTGTGGGCAACAACCCACCACTCTGGCTTTATTTGGGTTTTGCGCTATTTGCTGTGGCATTTCATTTTCTAAATGTTCTAAAAGACTTAGATGCAGACCTTTTACAAGGAATTCGTGGTTTGCCCCAAAGACTAGGAAAAAGATGGAGTATTTCAATTGCTATTGCCTTAGGTATAGCCGGGGTAATAGATATTGCTTTAAGGTAGAAATCTGGTGCGCTTGAAGGGATTCGAACCCCTAACCTTCTGATCCGTAGTCAGATGCTCTATCCGTTGAGCTACAAGCGCTGGTTATTATGCTGGTGCGGATGAATACTACCCCACCCTCAGGGGCGGAGACCAACTTAGTGTGAAGCAGTTAAACCTTAAGTTGATTGCTCGCAACCTTAATTAGTTCTTACATACTCCGCGGCGTGTGGAAAGCCGTTCTCTTCTAACTTTGCAGCAAGGTCTGCCTTCACGGCAGCAACAACCTTATGAGTGCCATTGCAATTCTTCTCTGGATCAGTTGAGTAACCACATTTACAAGTTCCCATTTTCATTCCTCTCAAAAAAATCATCAATAATCTATTACTAAAGCCCAATACCTTGGCAAACTCTTTTGGTGAAGAACCTAAGGGTAGTAACTTAACTATGTTTGGCTGCTCTATCTGTTGAGAGCCGAGCGCTAGTTAAGCATCGCGATAATACTAGTTTTGGCCGATCTATCCCAAACCCGATGATTCGGGCTAAAAATGGCCTTAAATCAGGACTAGAGTTAATTTCATGAGCACACATATCGCAGCCAAAGCTGGAGAGATTTCAGAGAAGATCTTGTTGCCCGGAGATCCACTGCGGGCTAAATGGATAGCTGACACTTTTCTAACCGATGTAATTCAATACAACACTGTTAGAAATATGTTCGGGTATACCGGTAGCTATAACGGGCAGCGAATATCGGTACAGGGCACGGGGATGGGCTTACCGTCTATTTCAATATATGTGCACGAGCTTTTTACCGAATACAACGTTCAGACTGCTATTCGTATTGGTACGTGTGGTGGAATTCTTGAAAAGACCAAGATTGGGGATCTTGTTATTGCCATGACCGCATCGACTGATTCAAATATCAATCGTCGGGCAACTAATGGCCTTGATCTAAGCCCATCGGCAAATTATGACTTGCTCCAAAAAGCAGTAAGTGCTGCTACAGGTAAATCTATGCACGTAGGAAGTGTTGCTTCGATGGATCAGTTCTATGACTCAACTGATTCCCTGCAAAAGCTAATTCAATACGGCACTCTAGCTATGGAGATGGAGGCGAGCGCGCTTTATTCTTTGGCCGCTAAATTCAATCGCAAGGCCCTTGCCATCATGACTGTGAGTGATCATGTCATTACGCATGAGGCAATGCCAGCAGATCAAAGAGAGCGCTCTCTTGTCGATATGGTTGAGGTTGCTTTAAAAACTATTGCAAATTAATTATGCGCAATATCTAACATTGCTTTAATTTCAACTACTTTGCGTCGCGGCTTTCCATGGGGCTCACCGGCTGCTATTTCTGCTGCATTGATCTTCTCCCAATGGGATTGCTCAATAATTTTCTTGCCAGCCAATAACTCCTTTATATCTGGTGCACTCTTTGGTTGACCTAGTTGTGAGGTTAGAAGCTCAATGACGCCAGCGGCATCAGACTTATTTGTGCCTATAACGCCAGATGGACCACGCTTTGCCCAGCCCACTACATAGAGGTTATCTGCCACTTTCCCAAAAGTATTGGCTACCTTGCCACTTTCAAATGGCACTCCAGCAAGGCCTTGTGCCACATAACCAATAGCGGTAATAACAAGGCCGCATGGGATCTTTACTTCACCCTTTGGGGTATCAAAGATAACCGCCTCTACTTTGCCATTGCCCACAATCTCTTTGGGCGTGTACTGGAATACAAATTCCATTGTGCGCTGGTGTGAAAACTCTGAGTTATCGGCAATAAGAGACATTGCATCAAGATTGCTTTTAGTCTCTTTCTCTATCGTCTCACCCACTCTAGAAAGTGCGCCTTGGATATCATCCTTAGAGATCTTCACGTTGGTGTGTTCAAGTTTTGGTAGTTCACGAAGCTCTGGAGATGTGAAAGCAGCAAACTCAGCGCCTCTACGTGCACAGATAAAGACATTTCGAATCGAACTTTCCTTTAGTGAAGCTATTGCATGATCTGCCGTATCAGTTGGATCTAATTCAGTTGGATCTAGGGCAAGCATTCTGGCCACATCCATTGCCACATTGCCGGCGCCAATTACAACTGCTGTCTGGCAAGACAAATTCGGATTAATAGCCACAAAATCTGGGTGAGCGTTATACCAAGGAACAAAATCGGCAGAGGAAAGTGAATTGGTAAGTTCTTCACCTTTAATTCCGAGCTTCTTTCCTTTGGCACTTCCCGTAGCAAGAATTACCGCGTCATAGCGCTCTTGTAGTTGTTCTAGAGAGATATCCGTTCCCAATTCAACATTTCCAAATAGGCGGAAATTTTCATTTGTGGCAATCTTTTCAAAGACTTTAGAGACGGTCTTTATCTTTGGGTGATCTGGTGCAACGCCACTTCTAACAAGCCCCCAAGGAGTTGGCAGGCGTTCGAACATATCGATTGCATATGTGCGCTCTTGGCTTGAAAGGTTTTGTAGTGCCTGTGCTGCAAAGTAGCCAGAAGGACCGGCGCCCACGATTGCTACTTTATAAAGAGCCATATTTGCTATGCGACGCGATTTTCTAGTTTTAGCGCAGCCATAAATGCTTCAACTACTTCACTCTTGCTCCAAGGCTTTGGCGCCATGGTGATGAAGAAATCAGCCAGAGCAATATCTGCCAAGTTATCAATATCGCCTTCAACAAAACCGAGGCTAGAAAGTACCGGGAAATTAAGATCAGCCAGAATCTTCTTTACTGCTTTAACTGCGCGTGAACCATCCTTACTTCCATCATCAGCAACACCCATAGCATCGGCAACCCGCTCCATCTTTGCTGGAACCACCTTTGCTTCACGGGTAAGGGTTTCAACTAGCACTAAGCCAATAGTTAAACCGTGGGGAACGTGCTTTAGACCACCGATAGCTTGGCCAAGTGAGTGTTCTGCTGTGCAATCTGAAATATTCATAGTTAGGCCAGCCATCATCGAACCTGCTGCCATACCTGCTCTTGCTGCCTTGTCATTACCATCCTTATAAGCACCAACTAGCGCGGGTGTCATCATTCGGATTGCTTCATAACCAATTGCATCCCCAATAGGAGTGCTGCACTTAGCAATGATTCCTGCAATTGCCTGAGCCAGCGCGTCGATTCCAGTATTTGCAGTCATTGAAGGTGGCATCGAATAGGTAAGCACTGGGTCAACAATCGCTACTTGGGCTCGAAGGTTTCCATTTGCAATTCCAGCTTTGCGACCAGCCTCTGGATCAGAAATAACTGAACCACCAGATACTTCAGAGCCAGTTCCTGCTGATGTTGGAAGTGCGATTAATGAAACAGTTGGTACTGGAAACTCCGGAGCACTTGCTTGAAATTCGCGGAATGTTTTGCCAAGTTGGGCACATAATCTCGCTGCTTTAGCAGTATCGATTACTGATCCGCCACCAAGTGCAATGATCACTTGGGCGCCCGATGCTTTAACTGCTTTGGTTGCATCATCGACCATATCGATGGTCGGTTCACCTGCTGGCTTCTCAAATGTTGTGACTGTAATTCCTGGTGTGGCAATCAATTTATCAATGCAAGCTTGGGCTGCCGGATTGAACTTACCGATACCTTCATCAACCATAAGTAAGACTTTGCTAGCGCCACATTCGACTACTACTTCTGCCAAAGCAAGAGCTCGACCTTCACCGAATCTAACCTTTACAGGGAGGTGATTATTGAAAGCTTCAAAATTTTCCAAGATAGCTCCGATTCAGGTAGTCATGATCTTGCTAGAGCGGAGACGAAGAGATTTGAACTCTTGAAGGCTTTTACACCTTACCTCGTTAGCAGTGAGG
>Ga0114964_10003032_pt1 | contig 11501 bp, 10 predicted proteins | sample C_131016_MF_Meta_FD_92638 | JGI IMG/M metagenome (GOLD analysis project Ga0114964, IMG submission 92638) | Freshwater microbial communities from Lake Croche, Canada to study carbon cycling - C_131016_MF_MetaG | ecosystem: Environmental > Aquatic > Freshwater > Lake | place: Lake Croche, Canada... | reverse complement strand
GTCGCATTGGACCCTTTGCAAGATTAAGACCTGGTACCCAACTTCAAAATCATGTACACATCGGTAATTTTGTGGAAATTAAAAATAGTGAAGTGAATGACCACACAAATATTAATCATTTAAGTTATGTGGGTGATAGCCTTGTCGGTAAATCAGTCAACATAGGTGCAGGCACAATTACATGCAATTATGATGGTGCGAACAAACATCCGACGACTATTGAAGACGATGTTTTTATAGGATCAAATACAGCATTAGTAGCACCTGTTAAAATTGGCAAAGGTGCTACGATTGCAGCAGGATCGACGATAACTAAAGATGCTCCGCCAGGAGATCTCACGGTGTCTCGCGGAAAACAAACCAGCATTTCTGGCTGGAAAAAACCTACAAAAAAATAAAGAGAAAAAATATGTGCGGCATTGTAGGTGCAATTTCAAATAAAAATATCGTTCCCAATTTAATTGAAGGATTAAGTCGTCTCGAATATCGTGGTTACGATTCATCAGGCATTGCAATACTTCGTCAAGGTATTGAACGTGTTCGATCCGTGGGCCGTGTTTCTGAAATTGAAGCGATGGTTAAAGAAAAAAAGCTAGAAGGATTCTTAGGTATCGGCCATACAAGATGGGCGACACATGGAGGTGTCACTGAACTTAATGCACATCCTCACGTATCTGAAGGTGAGATTGCAGTGGTTCATAATGGGATCATTGAAAATTATGAAGAGGAACGCGAGCGCCTTAAAAAATTAGGCTATCACTTTGAATCACAAACAGATACAGAAGTCATCGCACATCTTATTCATTATTTTATCAAACATAAAAATAAATCGCTTTTAGAAGCGACTCAAATGTTGGGTGAAGAGTTAAGGGGTGCATTTGCTATTGCAGTGATCTCACTTAACAATCCAGATGAAATGATTTGTGCACGTCTAGGTTGCCCTCTCATCATAGGCTTAGGCGATAAACAAAATTTCATTGCATCTGATATTTCAGCACTTTTAGCAGTGACTAAAAAAGTTATATACCTTGAAGATGGTGATGTTGTGCAAGTAAAAAAAGATGGCATTCAAATTTTTGATAAAAATAAAAAAGCGATTACACGTAAAACGCATATCAGTGAGGTGACTTTATCTTCTATGGAGTTAGGCCCATATGACCACTTCATGCAAAAGGAAATTTATGAGCAGCCTCGTGCATTAACAGACACCATTGAGGCCATTATTGATGAAGGTCAGTTTGACGTTAGTCTTTTTGGACAAAATGCCAAAGAAGTTTTTTCTAAAATGGACAGCATTTTAATTTTGGCAGCTGGAACAAGTTATTACGCTGGCATGACTGCAAAATATTGGCTAGAAAGTATTGCAAAGATATCAACCACGGTTGAAATTTCAAGTGAGTATCGTTACCGAGATTCAGTATCTAATCCGAATCAATTAATTCTCACCATTTCCCAATCAGGTGAAACCTTGGACACAATGGAAGCTTTAAAGCACGCACAGTCCTTAGGCCAAAATTTAAGCTTAGCGATTTGTAATGTTCAAGAAAGTGCAATCGCACGCGCATCGAAGCTTGTTTTATATACAAGAGCTGGCGCTGAAATTGGTGTGGCATCTACAAAGGCTTTTACAACACAACTGGTCTCACTATTTAGTTTGGCAGTAACCATCGCGAGCTATAAAAAGATTATCAATAAGGCCGAAGAAAAAAGCTACCTAGAAAATTTAAGACAGTTACCGGGTAGCATTCAGCAAGCGCTTAATCTAGAGCCCCAAATAAAAGAGTGGGCCAAATTATTTGCAGACAAACATCATGCATTATTCCTAGGTCGCGGTATTCATTACCCGATCGCAATGGAAGGCGCATTAAAATTAAAAGAAATTTCTTATATTCATGCTGAAGCATATCCCGCGGGCGAATTAAAACATGGCCCGTTAGCATTGGTGGATAATGATATGCCAGTCGTCGTTATTGCACCGAATGATAATTTACTTGAAAAAGTAAAATCGAATATGCAGGAAGTCAAAGCACGCGGTGGCGAAATTTTTGTATTTGCGGATGCTGATAGCCATTTTATGGAGAGTCCTGGTGTTCATGTGATAAGAACACCGAGACATACGGGTGTTTTATCTCCGATTATTCACTCTATTCCAGTTCAATTATTGGCTTATCACGTATCACTCATTAAAGGTACAGACGTTGATAAACCGCGTAATTTAGCAAAGTCTGTCACAGTTGAGTAATAAACCGTTTAAAATATCGTCTATTGAAAACTTAAAAAGTCTTATTCATGGCTCAATTCATTAAACCTAAATCTTTATCGGTTGTAGTACCTGTCAGAAATGAAGAAGATAATGTGGCTGATTTAATTTTTGAAATTCGTAAGTCTCTCAAAAATAAAATCAATTATGAAATTATTTATGTCGATGATGGAAGTACGGATCACACACACAAAAACTTAATGGCTTTACAAAAAATGCATAAAGAGCTTCGAGTCATTCGACATCAAAAAAGTTGTGGTCAAAGCACTGCAGTGAGGACAGGCGTGAAACATGCGAAATATGATTGGATTGCAACGCTCGATGGCGATGGGCAAAATAATCCAGCAGATATTCCTCAATTACTTAAAGCTTTAAAAGAAGGCGTTGAATTAGTCGGTGGAAATCGTCGCCATAGTCGGCGCGATACCTGGATTAAAAGAATTTCATCAATCATTGCAAATGGAATCCGTTCATGGATGCTTCAAGATGACACACCTGATACTGGATGTGGATTAAAGCTTTTTTCAAGAGAAGCTTTTTTAGACTTACCTTATTTTGATCATATGCATCGTTTCTTGCCAGCACTTATTAAACGTCGTGGTGGCCAGATTGTTTCAATTCCTGTGAGCCACCGACCGCGATCACATGGACAATCAAATTACGGCACTATTGATCGTTTATTAGTTGGCATTGTAGATTTATTTGGCGTGGCATGGTTACAACGCAGATCTAAATTACCTCAAATCAAGAAGGATTAGTATGAATCAAGGCTTTAGTTATTTCTTTTGGCATATTGCAGAATCTGCACAAAATTATTTTAATGCGATGTCAGGCCAGGATTTTACATGGCTTCTTGTGGGCTTATTAGGCCAAGTACTTTTTATGATGCGCTTTATTGTGCAATGGATTCATAGCGAGCGACATCAAAAAAGCCTTATCCCAATTAGTTTTTGGTATTTTAGTTTGTTAGGTAGTGTGATCGTTCTAGCATACGGCTTTCATAAAACTGAACTTGTGATTATTGTAGGACAACTGCCAGGCACTCTAGTTTATGTGAGAAACCTGATGCTCATTAAAAAATCGAATACAAAGAAATCAAAAAGGTAATTCAAAAGTTTTCGGAAAAAGGATAAAATAACGTTCAGAACTCTATTAATCTTAAAAAAAGGCATTAAATTAAATGGAAACTAAAACAATTGTGCAGTATGTAATAGCGGGTGTTATCGTGGCAGGCTCATTGTTTGTAGCTTACGACGCACAAGATAAAATTACTGATCAAGCAAGTGAAATTAAAGTTTTACAAAATCAAGTTACAGCATTGAATGATAAAGTTGCCGAGAACGAAGAATTGGTTAATAAGAATAAAGCGCTTGAGACAGAAGTGAAAAACTTAGAATCTAAATTAGCAACTAAGACAACAGCACCAGCTAAAGCAACTAAAGCTTCAGCTAAGTCAAAAGTTACGAAGGCCAAGAAGCCACAAAAAGCCCCTAAGAAAAAATAACTTAGTAGTAGTTTTTATACCAATCGACAAATCGCTTAACACCTTCTTCGATGGAGGTGTTAGGTTTGAAGTTAACCCACTGATTCAATTCCGAAGTATCTGCTGACGTTACTTTAACGTCCCCTGCTTGCATCTCCATCAACTTTTTAATCGCTTTTTTACCAAGCGCATTTTCAATCGTTTCAATGAAATGCATCAATGGTACCGGCTGGCTGTTACCAATATTAAAAATACGATAAGGCGCATGACTTGTCGCAGGATCAGGATGCTTCGCATCAAAATTGATATTAGGTGTAGCAGTTTTAAATAGCGTTTCATTGACTGATGCAATGACATCATCAATATAGGTAAAGTCACGCATCATATCGCCATGATTAAATACTTGAATAGGCTCATTAGCTAAGATAGCTTTCGTGAATAACATAGGCGACATATCAGGCCTGCCCCATGGGCCGTAGACTGTAAAAAAACGTAAGCCCGTGGTAGGTATTTGATAGAGATGACTATAGGTGTGCGCCATCAATTCATTCGCTTTTTTAGTAGCCGCATAAAGACTAACCGGATGATCGACATTGTCATGTTCGCTAAAAGGCACTTTCTCGTTTCCACCATACACACTTGAACTACTTGCAAAGACAAGATGTTCAGTTTTAATTGCACGACAACCTTCTAGGATATTAATGAATCCTTGAATGTTGGAATCAATATAGATATAAGGATTTTGAATGGAGTAACGCACACCTGCTTGCGCTGCAAGATGAAGCACGCGTTGAGGCAACTCTTTTTTAAAAAGACTGAGCATATCTTTTTGATCTTTAATATCAAGCTTTACAAAACGAAAGTTCTGATAGCCCTCTAATGTTTTAAGTCGATCTTCTTTTAATGAGACATCGTAATAGTCATTGAGATTGTCGATACCAATAACTTCATGGCCATCATCCAGAAGTTTTTTGGCGCTATGCATGCCAATAAAACCGGCTACACCTGTCACCAAGATTTTCATTTAACGTCCAATAGGATAGTAGTTAAATCCAAGCGCGCGAACGACTTTTGGATCATAAAGATTTCGACCATCAAAAATTATGGGAGATTTAAGTGAAGATTTAATTAAAGTAAAATTCGGACTTCTAAATTCTGTCCATTCTGTGACGATGATAAGTGCATCTGCATTTTTAAGTGCCTCATCTTGTGTGTCGGCAAAAGATAAATGTTTTTCATCTTTAAAAATACGTTTTCCTTCCTCTATCGCTACAGGATCGTAAGCTGTGATAGTGGCTCCTGCTTTAATTAATTCATCAATTAGCACACGACTTGAAGCTTCTCGCATATCATCAGTGTTCGGTTTAAAAGCTAAGCCCCATAATGCAAAATGCTTGTCTTTTAAATTGTTACCAAATTGCTTTTTAATTTTTTTAGGCAGTACATATTTTTGAAGGCCATTGACTTCTTCAACGGCTTTAAGTAATTTCAAATCAAAACCAGCGACATCTTTAGCAGTTTTAATTAAAGCTTTCACATCTTTTGGAAAACATGAGCCACCATATCCACAACCTGGATATAAAAAGTGATAACCAATGCGCGGATCAGAACCGATACCTTGTCTGACCATTTCAATATCAGCACCCACAATTTCAGCTAAATTTGCTAATTCATTCATAAAACTAATGCGTGTCGCTAGCATTGCATTAGCTGCATACTTAATAAGTTCAGCACTTCTTAAGTTAGTCACTACCAGTCTTTCGTGATTTCTTTGAAAAGGGGCATACACTTGTTTCATTACTTCAATGGCTTTTGGATCTTCAGTGCCAATCACAATGCGATCAGGACGCATGAAATCTTCTACAGCAGCCCCTTCTTTTAAGAATTCAGGATTAGAAACGACACTATAATGAATGTCGACATTTCTTTTCTTTAATTCTTCAGCTATAGCTGCTTTAACTTTATCTCCTGTGCCAATGGGCACAGTAGATTTATCGACAATGACTTTTTCATTTGTCATAAAGCGACCAATATTGCGTGCTGCTTCTGTCACATATTGAAGGTCAGCAGAACCGTCTTCATCAGGTGGGGTTCCTACAGCAATGAATTGCACCTCGCCAAAGTGAACGGCTTCTTCGATATTAGTTGTGAAAGAAAGGCGTCCATTTTCAACATTACGACGCACAATTTCTAAAAGACCAGGTTCATGAATAGGAATGCCACCTTCTTTTAAGATGCGAATCTTCTCTGGATTTACATCTAGGCCCAGCACGTGATTACCTACTTCAGCTAAACATGCCGCACCTACTAAACCTACATACCCTGTGCCTACAACTGTGATTTTCATAATAATTGGTTAAATTCAAAACCATATTTTACCTCTTTTGCCTAAAGCTTGTCTTTGTTAGAGGCAGATTTCACTTATAATTTAAGGAATACAAGAAGGACTAATAATGACGGCTCTATTTGAGTATCTGCATGCGGTTCAATCAACTTGGGTGAGTAATCTTGAATATCAATTTAAAGAAGGCTGGCTTTGGCTAGATCCACTCCTCACTTTAGTGCGTGATTATTTTTTTGAAGTAACGGTTGTTTTGACAGTGATTCTTTTATATACCATTATTTTTTTTGCCATTTCACTTTATGATCAAAAAACTGACCTTAAAAAAATCACGTATACAGACGAATTTAAAAATTTAGTTAGAGGTGTCGATCTTCACTTAGGTAATGAACCTAAAAAATCCTCAGAAAAAAATAAAGCTACAAAAATCGAAGAATGATTTATTCGCTACAAAAAAATAATCGGTATAACTTTTTTATGGACGACCACAAAACATCTTTTGGTCAGACGTATTCAGCGGCAAGTCACCTTATAGTGAACGGGTTGACATAAGGGCCTTTTCTGATTTTAAAATTTACTTTTTAAGTAGTTTTTTCTCTTTAGCTTTCCCTGCCTGTATTTTTGTTTTCTTTGCTGCCTTTTTTGTAAGCACTATTTTTTTGACTTCTTTTTTTGGCTCTACTTTCGTAGCAGTCTTCTTTGCTAAAGAAGTTTCTAATTCTTTTACTTGATTTTCAAGAGAATCGATACGCAATAATTTTGTGTTGGCTTCTTCTAAATCAGATTTAAGTTTCTTAATTTCAGCATCTTTAAAATAAGTTGCTTGATAATTCGCATAACCAAATATTAAGGAACTAATAGAGATCACACCTGCTGCAATATAAACCGTTAATGTTTTTTTATTTGTCCCTTTTTGTTCGGGAAGATTAAAAGGGGTTTCTTCTTTTTGGTCAAATTCCATTTGGGGGTCCTTATGGTTAATTTTTTTAAATTTCGTATGTGACATTTTATCCTATCTTGTTGATTTCATAAAAAATACTTAATTATCTTATGATTAGCTTATAATTTATTTCATGAAAATATTAGATACCCATTTTTTAGCATTAGCATGCCTTTTATCTAAAGGACATCTTCTTATTGAAGACGTTCCTGGCACAGGCAAAACATTGCTTGCCAAAAATCTTGCGCAGAAACTAGGCATCAAAACGACCCGTCTTCAATGTACAAATGATTTACTGCCATCAGACATATTAGGCTACAACTTTTATGATCAAGAAAAGAAGAAGATGATCTTTAAAAAAGGCCCTATATTTAGTCAAGTTTTATTAGCCGATGAATTAAATCGAGCACCTTCTAAAACGCAGTCAGCACTTCTTGAAGCTATGGAAGAAAGCCAGGTTAGTATTGAAGGCGAAACATATCAGCTTGAAAAACCTTTTTTTGTAATCGCAACACAAAATCCAAGAGAGCATGTAGGTGTATTTGATTTGCCAGAGTCACAAATAGATCGCTTTTATTTATCTCTTAAAATGAATGAACTCAGCCGTAAAGATTACAAAAGCATTTTGACGCAAGATAAACACGCATCTCCATTTGAGCTTATTAAAAATATTCCAGAAGGTAGTTCTAACATTATAAAAATTCAGTCATTGATTGAAAAAATTCATATGCATACCGATGTACTTGAATATCAATTGACACTTGTTGAAAAGGCCGAAGAAGCTTTAGAGATTAATTTAGCCATTCGCTATCGAAAGCAGCTTTACAGATTATCTCAATCGATTGCTTATCTATCTAGTCGGGATTTTGTAACGCCAGACGACATTCAGGCTGTATTTATTCCTTCCCTAAGACATCGATGCAAACATCTAAGTGACTCAGAAACTATTCATTTGCTTGAAAAGATTATAAAAACTACTAAAACACCTTAGCAAATGCAAATCGCTTGGACGCATAAGCTTTCTTTTCAGCTGCAACATAAAAAAAAATTACGACAACGTATTGAAAGTATCCGTCAAGTTTACGCATTGCCCAACCGTTTTGGACTCTATCTCGCATTTACTTTATTCGGATCCGTTGCACTAGCCATCAGACTACAAAATAATATTTTATTACTTATCGTGGTCATACTGATGGTCATTTTTTTTCTATCTATGATTTGGTCCGCAGAAAATTTAATTGGTATTTCTTGCCAAGCAGAAAAAAAGATTTGTTTTGCCAACACAGTTAATTCTATCTTTATTCATATTCATAAACCCCAAGGTGCCATGGACATTGATTTTATTTACAATAAAGTCACAACGAAGATAGACACTACAAAAAAAATTAATATTAAAGTTTTTTTACATCAACGCGGACGTGAAGTTGTAAGCCCCATTATTTTGCAATCAGGTTTTCCTTTTGGATTAATTCGCGCTTGGGTCGCACTCACAGCGGGAGAGGTGATTGTGGCACCAACCCCTGCATCTTTAAAAGACGTGAGGCAATATTTAGATGTAATGAATACCCTCATCAATCATCATTTAGATCGTGATCAGGGCGACTCAGTCGATCACTATAGAGATGCTCTAATGTCTGACCCAATTTCAAGAATTGATTGGAAGATTTTTGCATTAAAAGGCAAGAAGCTCACCAAGGTTTCTCATAAGGATAAACGACATGATCACACCATCCTTGACTATGAATCAATCGAAAATCTTGGTAAGGAAAAAGCGTTAAGTATCTTATGTTCAGCCTTGACCTATTGTGAGGTGAATTATATTCCCTGGGAATTAAAGCTACCTAAAAAAATTATCCACTACCAGTCATCTAATGCAATTTATAAAGCCTATGAGTCTCTTGCACTTGCGTAATTTTTATACGCAACCTAAAAACCGTTTTTTTATATGGTTGTTGCCATTAAATTTTATTCTCATGAAGTATTTAATTTGGTATGCCATGCCGCTTTATTTAGTGGGCTGGATTTTTTTACAGACCAAGCTATTGACACACGTCCATTTAATTCTCCGAGCTTTAATTTATGGTATTTTGATTGCGGCTGCATTGTATGTAGAAAAAGATTTTACTAAGGCTGAGTTTTGGGTTTCTTTACTTTTCTATTTAATTCCTTTAATTGAATGGCAAGATGATGAGAAAGTATCAAATTTATTACTAACACCTATTATTTTTTTAGTGGCGTCAGTATTTATTTTTAAGCCCGATTTTTTCATTATGCTTTTTATGATTATTTGGCTAATCTTTTTTTTGTTTATTTATATTGAACTCTATTCTCAACAGGCTTTAAATTTATTTACGATTCGATGGGGTTATCTCATACGCATTTCTACAATAATTTCTATCCTTTCGCTCATTGTTTTTGTGGCACTTCCTCGATTTTCATTTGGCATGATCCCATCATTTAATCAAAACAAGGCGAGTGTGATGGGCTTAAATGATCAGATTGATCTAAACATATTAGGCGCTGTGCAAAAGAATGATACGGTCAGCATGCGCATTTTCGTAGAAGGAGGTCGGCAGACGCAAGAGCTTTATTGGAAACTTTATGTGCTAAGTGAAAATGATCAAGCTTCTTGGAAAAGGGATACGTATGCAAAAGAGATGGTTAGAATTTTTACACCTAAACCCAACGAAATTATTCGATATAAAGTTTTATCAGACGAGTTAGACATTAAATCTCTTCCATCCATAGGCCAAACTGTTATCGAAAAAAGCCTCAAAGACACAATCGTGCTTAATGAAAATGGGGAGCTTCTATTAAAAGACAAGACAATATCTTTACGCGATACGTTTATTTCATCTTCGATGGAAGCTAGTGATCTAAGTCCTTACAAAGAAAAAACAGAAATTTATATGGCACCACAACTGCAGGTGTGGGCAAAAAAAATGAGAGCATCTGTAGATAATGACCAGTCATTTGTTGAATTATTTATTAATCATTTACAAAAAGAGTTTACTTATACTTTAAATACCAAAATTGTTGACCATAATGGTCTCGATCAATTTTTTTTCAAAGATAAAAAAGGATACTGTAGTCATTTTGCTATGGCTTTGGCAACTGCTTTAAGAGCTAATCATATCCCAGCGAATGTGGTTGTAGGCTTCTATCATGGCGAGTGGAATGAGATAGGCGGGTATTATATTTTAAGAAATTCAGATGCGCATGCTTGGGTTGAGGCGAAATTAGATAAAGGTTCTTGGCAAAAAATAGATCCCACAAAATTTATTAAGTCTGATGTCAATGAAATCAATCGATCCATGGAAACACAACAATTGATTGACAAACAAAGATATGGGTGGGGAATTTTTAAAAATATCTTACATCGTATCGATTATTTTGATGCGCAAATGACAGGGTCAATTCTTTCTTATGGTTATGAGAGACAAACTGCATCAGTTATTAATATAGAAAGTTGGAAGAATTTAAAGTCGGCAGGTTTTATGATTTCTGTTATGGCTATGGTTTTAATTGTAATATTATTTAGCTTTTATTTGCTAAAGATTAATAACTCAAACTCATCCTCTATTCAATTGATTGAAGAAAAATGGATCTATCTCTTAGAAAAATATTTTGGTAAAAAATTAATATATGAGAGTCTCAATCAATTTACTTTAAGAGCATGTAAAAAAAGATTAACGTTAAGTCTTAAGAATGAGCTTAGATTAATCTCCAATGAGATTACCTATAATAAGTTTGCTAAAGCACAGCAGGATCAAAAATTGATACATCTAAAAAAAACGCTTAAAAGTTTTAGCAATAAATTAAATAAACACTTTTCTATAAATAAAGTAAGATGATTTATGTTATTTAAAAAAATATCTAAGCATATCAACTTCCTCAAGCGTATTGCCCTTTTAATTTTTGTAGGCTTTTTGACGCTTTTAATGATTAAGGTGAAAGTTGATCATATTGTTTTATGGGATGCACTCTTTCAAGGCCAAGATGTTGCTGCGAATCCAGATGCAGATTACTACTTGAGATTTGCTCGTGACTTAGTTGAACAGCATTTTAGTTTTATCTCGATAACTCAAACAAATTTATTGTCTACATCGATTGCTCTAGTAGCCCAATCAACCCAGATTAAAGAGCTTATTTGGGCGGGTAATTTATTAACGCCAATTTGTTGTGCGTTAACTTTTTTAGCTGTTGGGTTATTTTTTTCAGTAAAGTCAAATTTTAGTCCATGGGGATGGGTGACATCTTTCTTAAGCCTTTTGACTTCTTACCTTTGTTTAAGGATGGGCCCAGGATATATTGATACAGACTTACTGAATGTCTTCTTCGTCTATTTAATATCGGCGCTCATTTATTTTCAGACAAATTTAGAACATATAAAAGATAAGTATTTTTTAGTTCTAATAATTGGGATATTAAATTTTTTATTTATAAGCTGGTATGGGCATGAAGGGTTTACAGTATT
>Ga0114964_10003031_pt1 | contig 11502 bp, 26 predicted proteins | sample C_131016_MF_Meta_FD_92638 | JGI IMG/M metagenome (GOLD analysis project Ga0114964, IMG submission 92638) | Freshwater microbial communities from Lake Croche, Canada to study carbon cycling - C_131016_MF_MetaG | ecosystem: Environmental > Aquatic > Freshwater > Lake | place: Lake Croche, Canada... | reverse complement strand
GTCTTAATACTGCAGGCAGAACGGATTTAATAGCCGACTTTGATGGTGTGCCGAGTATTGTTGATTTTAAAACATCCAAAAAACTTAAAGAAGAGAAGTATATCGAGAGCTATTTCCTTCAGGCTACTTGTTATGCCACAATGGCTAATGAGAGACTACTTACAGACATCAAGCAAATAGCAATTGTAATTGCCGTAGATCACGAAGAGCCACAGATATTCGTAAAGAGTACTGATGATTACTTTGATAAGATGAGAACCATATTTACCTCTTGACATTTAATTAACAATAGAGTATACTGAAAATTATAGTGATAGGAGAACCACATTATGTTTAACAGTAACAATAAGCAACTTAACCAACAGATTGAAGAACTAAAGAGCCAAGCGAATAGTCTAGTAAAACAACTAGATTATAAGACATTAAGGATTGACCAGCTTAACCAACAGATTGATAGCTTAATAGAACAACTATACTCTAGTCATTTAAACTGTAGTGTAGTAATCGATTGGCAAAACATTAATGCAGTATCGGTAAGACGTATGGGTAAAAACATTACCAGAGTAACCTATAAGAAACCTGATGGAATAGAGTATTCATCTGTTGATATAGAGTGTAATGTAGATACGCATGAAGAGTTAGCTGTTGAGTTCGCAGAGTATATTGCAGTCTGACCAAGCTGACCAAGCTGACCTAGCTGACCTATACATTACTAATACTAATGAGTAAGTATAAAATAACTAATGACCTAGCTGACCAACATTGACCTAGCTGACCAACATTGACCTAGCTGACCAACTGTACCAAGAGGACCAACAATGACCAACGTAATCAATAAAACCAATGTAAACCTATCATTCTATACTGAAGTAAATGATCGTAGTGATACTAACTGGAGTTACTCGTTTGATGCAACTGCTAAACCATTGCCTGATGTACTAGATAATATTAAAATGATGCTTGATGCAATGGGATACTATACTAAAGATATGGAACTAATGTTAGTCAGTTTTGATCCTAATATTATCGATTAAACAATAAGCCAAAAACCAATAAGCTAATCAACTAAAACTGATTGGGTAATGTAAAGACTAACTGATGTATAATAAAAAAAACTAATCGATTACTCTAGCTTTGTAAATATATACTAGTCTCTCTATAGGTTAATAGTATAGTAATTACCTACTCATTAATAGATCTAATCGATTAGTCAATACATTAGTAAAAGTAATGGGATTTAAATCCTATTTAATTTAATCGACGCGATAAGGAAGAGCTCTGTGATGGGCTCTTTTTTTTCGTTATATCGGTGGCTCTGTCTGGCTGTCTCTGGCTGTCTCTGGCTGTCTCTGGCTGTCTCTGGCTGTCTCTGGCTGTCTCTGGCTGGCTGTCTCTGGTGCCATATGGCTTATCGGTGGTTGTTAATGTAAAAACTATTTTTCAGCTATAGCAAGATTTATTCTCCAGTGATATCAATGGCTTATCGGACACGACCGAAATTCCTCAATGATATCAAGGGAAGATTTCCCTTGACTTTATAACAAATCCCCGCTATACTGATAATATGATGATGAATAAGGAAACGAAAATGACCATGTTGACTATGTCCCAAGCGTTGGCTCTGCTCGCCAAAGCCGACTTCAAACCATTCACCCGAAACGATTGGTATGCGTTCTCTGGTTGTGATTCCGCCGACCCCATGATTTACTATGATGAGGTCGCAGGATTGACTATTATCCATGATGGTGAAGCAATTGACTTTATAGATGATGATGGTGAATCTAGAGGTCAACTTAATTTAACAACTAACTAAGGATTGTACAATGTCTACAAGATCAATGGTCGCCTTCGATAATACATCTGAAGTATTAGCTATGCGAGTACACTTCGATGGATATCTGACAGGTGTCGGACATACTTTGCTCCATTACTATACTACTATCGATAAAGTAGAAGATCTGATTGAGTGCGGATATATATCTTCTTTGGAAACAGAGATACAGTATATTCCAAATAACCCAAGTGAACGTCCAGTAGTTCATAATAACGTGGAAGAACTGATTGCAGAGTTCAAAGATTCTGATGCTGAGTATCTATATCTATTCAATGGATATGGATGGGAATACATGACTAGGGATATGGCTCGACTTTTGTTGCTTGTTCCCTCTGATGTGGATCGGTATAAAAAATAATTTCAGCTATAGCAATTTTTATTACCTAATCATTTCAAACACTTAATTGGTCGAAGCGAAATTCCTCAATGATTTCAATCGTCTTTTTTGCTTGACTTTTTGAAAATTTTAGGTTATTATGATAATATGATGTTTGATAAGGAAACAAAAATGTTTAAGACTCTAATCGCCGCTACTCTCGCGCTCTCGGTAACCGTCTCTGCCGCCCACGCCGAGGGTGGTGAACGCTATCACCATCGCCAGTTTAATGGCGGTCAGAGCGATAATGGAGGTGCGCTGATCGGTGGTTTAATCGGCGGCATGATTCTCGGCGGTATGCTTAATCAGCAACGCCAGTATCCACAGCGCCAGTATATGCCAGCGCCGATGTATAACGACCCGATGTATGATGAAGATCAATACGTTACGCGATGCCGCTGGGTGCTCATTCAGGACGTCTATGGTCGTGAATATTCCCGCAAAGTCTGCCGGAACGAATTTGGTCAATGATTTCAATCGTCTTTTTTCCTTGACTTTATAACAAAAGTCAGGTATGATGATAATATGATGTTTGATAAGGAAACAAAAATGTTAGATACGGTTACTCGCCTCGGTCACGGTCTTGATGTCGTGTTCTTTGTATATGCTCCCTGGATTGAGGTGGGCTTCGGCGTACTCGCTATGTGCGCCATATTGGAATTTGTAATGGAGAAGAAATAATGCGTGGTATGGATCTTATTATAACAGATGCGATGGGCATCTACATCCCGAAGATCTTCGCTGATGGATACGAGTGGGAGGGCATCTCAGAAGAGGATCGTACGATTCTTAGGAGTGGTCCCGATCACGAGCACTACTGGGAAGCTTGGGATGATGTGATCTCGACTGCTCGTTACACAGATCAGCACGGTCATGTGTGGCAGTTATATCAGGATGGCGATCTGTTCGCTGCCTGTTGGGAATTAATTGATGAAGCTCGTGAGGAGAAGTTCTATGATTGATACAGTTACGCTTCCTGCTGGTAAATATCTCATTGGTGATCTCTGCTATCGCGATGGTGAAGTCTGGGAACAGATGATTGACAATATCGATGGCAAGGTTCATACACTTCGCTCTGGACGTCAGTATGTCATCTTGGACACTGCCTATGGTGATGGTACGTATTACGATTTCGACAACAATTCATATTGGGTCGACTCTGGTACTATCGGTATCATGAAGTGGGATGGTCCAGATATGCAAGAAGCAATGGGTCGCACGTTTGATTTCAATTCAGATTTCGCTGTCTTCGAAGATGGTGGCGATCTTCACTTCGGTGCAATAGTAATCGAAACGGATCATCAGGATGAGGAAACGGATATGGACGATGGCTATGATCATGGTCCGACCGAGTATCAGGAGTGGCACGATTACGATGCCGACTGCTAACCCATTGATGAAACTTTGTTCTTCAATCATTTCAAGGACTTAGGAAATTCCTCAACGATTTCAACGGAAGATTCTCCTTGACTTTATAACAAATGTGGGCTATACTGATAATATGATGATGAATAAGGAACTACGAATGACCGATTTGAAATTTGATGCCGCCATCGGCAACATCTTGAATGCCGACCCTGTGCTCTATACCAGCTTTCGGCTCGGTACATTAAAACAGGCTAGGGACGAGCTCCTGGAGAGTGCCTATATGCATTCGGAGCTCGCTCGCATCGACGACGAGATTAAATTTCTCGAGCACTTAATTACTCTACTGAAGAAAGATAACTGAATGACAAATTTAGAATATGATGCTGTCCTCGCCACCATCGAGGAAATGCAGTACGTACTCGAGCGGAAGGTAGAATGGTCGTTGACCGACGATGCCTTGACGCCCTACGAGAAGGTAAAAGAAAAAGTCGGAGCTGCACAGGTAGCTTTGAACGATCTATATGTTTATGTTATGAACGCACAATGGGAAAATGCAAATGACTGATATTCACTCCACCCTTAAATTCGTTTCGCTCGATGCTACTCATGATGATATTAATCGTGTTATCGCAGCCATTAAGTATCGGCGTGCAGAGCTAGCTCGCAAAGCCAAGCGTGCTCTTGATGTCGGACAGAACGTGAAGTTCTCCTCGCGAGGTGTCACCTATCAGGGTGTCATCAAGTCCATGAAGGTAAAGAAAGCTGTCGTGGAATGCAACGTTCCAGGTGTTGCATATGACTCCAAGATGCGTCGAGTTCCCAACACAATCTCCTACAACGTCCCACTCGATATGTTGGAAGCTGCATAAGATTGTGCTTGACTTACAACAGCATCTACGTTATAATCATATTGTGAACAGGAAAAGGAATACGGAAATGGTTACACAAGCTTGGGGCTCGAAGAAAGCACACATCCTTTCTATCATGAAAGCCAATGAAGGTAAGCCCGATATTGAAGTCTGCCAGCTGATTGCTGAAGGATTAGGATACACACTGGCTCGTGCGAAGCGTTCGTTCAAGCACTATGGAATGCCAGAACATGCCAAGGATCGTGGTGTGAAGGTAGCCAAGACAAAAGAAGTCAAAGGCAAGACACAGATCGAGAAGCTATTGGCTGGCACCGAGAAGCTGACAAAGCGTGGTAACGATGCCATCAAGGAAAAGAATCTCAACCTAATGAAATTCGTTGGTGGCAATCTAGGTAAGCCGAAGCATGATGCATCTACTGCAGACATGAAGCGTCTTAAAGAAATGGCAGACTTCGAGGCTGCACTGGAAGCTGAGGACGCACGGTCGTTTGTGCCGAAGTTCCTCCACAAAGAGTTGGGGCTCGTCTAATGGAGCTCCTTCCACTCGTGTCAGCCTATTGTCGGGCGAAGAATCTGGACTACAGACTGTATCTGTCTGGACTATTCCACAACGTGACCGAGAAGAATATTCCGGTCAATTTCATCGCGAATCTAACTCGACATCACAGAATTCTGCTAGAAAAAACTCAATGATTTCAATCGTCTTTTTTCCTTGACTTTATAACAAATGTGGGCTATACTGATAATATGATGATTAACGAAAAAGGAAACGATATGAACTACCTCGCCGCTCTCCCCACCGCCGACCTCGTGTCCGATCTCTCTGAGGCTCTTCGCGACGTTTCGTACTACACCAACGTCTTCCCACACCACGATGCCGCTCGCCGTGCCGCCTACCTCGCCCGAGACATCGAGGCTGAACTCGCGACTCGTGAGCAGGATCCGTGGACCACTGATGCGGATCGGCGTTATTTCGAAGGAGCCAATTGATATGACTACATGGGAATGGAATACCATCGTCCAGTTTGATATTTAAACTGGTAAAATTTACATCGAAGGCATTGAGGTCTATTATGACCGTGCCAACGAAATTTATCGTCCACTGGGGAAATGAGATATGATTAAGATTGACAACTACGATTTTGAACGCACTGCCAAAGCAGTATATGCCATGAACCCATGCATGCATGATATGTTCGATGATTGGCAAGGTCTCCGTTCTTGGATGGAGTCATTGGCATATAAGATGGAAGATACGATCAGCCTCTCGACTGGTGGGTTCCAGCTGACAGCATTCCCTACTACCGAAGGTCGTATGGTTCGTGCTAGTGTTTCAGCCTATACAGCATTGAGGTATGTTGAGTCGGTACAGGCTATGGATTTGAAGGAGGTTGCATAATGTTTAATCAGGTAAATATCGATGATTTGTTGGAAGCATTGGAAGATCGGGATGATATCGTTAGCATTGCTGCTGTGGTGGCAATTAAGGAAATGGCTTCCATGTTGAAGGAGATCGTTTCACAGTGCGATCAGGGTGGTGAGAATGGTAAGATATTTTCACGTGATTCGTGCATTGAGCGTGCTCGTACATTGCCATTTGTACATAAAAAAACAATTTGACTTAATGTCAAAACAGACGTAATATAATAATATGATGAAAATTGTTCACAAATCTGCATCCGCAAAAGCACTGGCTGATCGTAAATATCACCAGCGTATCGTGTTGTCTAAAAAGGGTCGCGGTTCCTATAACCGTAAACGTATGGAGAACTACAATGATCACTGCAAAAACAATGGTTGATCTCAAAAAGAAAATATACAAGCGCGAAGGATGGACACGCACTTCCGGTGAAAGCGAAGCCAAACGCATCAAAAGCGCATATATAATCACAATGGACGTTAAAAAAAATCACTGGAAAGCCATTTGTACATAAAAAAACAATTTGACTTAATGTCAAAACAGACGTAATATAATAATATGATGATTTGCCAAACAGGAGAAAATGATGGCTCACAATATTGAAATGCTTAATGGTGTCGCACAGATGGCTTATGCAGGGGATGTTCCTTGGCATGGTCTCGGTACTCGAGTTCCTAATGATTTGACTCCAGCCCAGATGTTGGAAACTGCAGGACTTGATTGGACGGTCGATAAGATCCCAGCATTCGCCACAGTAGCTGGTGAACAGGTCGCTATTGGCCAGAGTGCATTGGTGCGTTCTCGTGATAATGCGATCTTGGATGTCGTGTCCGATGATTGGAATCCTGTACAGAATCAGGAAGCATTCGAGTTCTTTAACGACTTCGTAGCAGCTGGTGATATGGAAATGCATACCGCTGGTTCACTGCAGGACGGTAAGATCGTATGGGGATTGGCCAAGGTGAAGGAATCATTCGAGCTCTTCAAGGGTGACAAGGTTGATGCCTACTTGCTGTTCTCGAACTTCCATAAGTATGGTTATTCCACAGACGTTCGGTTCACTCCGATTCGTACCGTGTGCAATAACACGTTGACATTGGCTCTTAGTTCCAAGGTAGATCGTATGGCGAAGATCTCTCACCGTAAGGTCTTCAATGGCGATAACGTCAAGGAGATGTTGGGTGTTGCGAAGGACAAGCTGGCAACCTATAAGGAAATGGCACAGTTCCTCGGTTCGAAGCGTTACAATGATGAAAACATTGTTGACTATTTCTGCCGTGTATTCCCTGTTACGGGTTCAAATGAGAACAAGAAAAAGACTGTGTCCAAAAATGCAGGTCTTGCAATGGAGGCTCTTTATGCACAGCCTGGAACTGAGTACGCTCCTGGAACGTGGTGGCAAGCATTTAACTCGGTCACTTATGTAACGGATCATCTCATGGGTCGTAATGCTGATAATCGGCTTTCCTCTGCATGGTATGGTTTCCATAAGAGTCTAAAGACGAAGGCATTGGAAACTGCTATTGAAATGGCGGAGGCAGCGTGATGGACACGGAAATTGAAAACGCTCGCCGAGTAGTGCATTGGATCGATATGGCGAAAGATGATCAGACGTTCACACGTAAGGATATCTTTAATTCATTAAACGCCATCTCGAGACACCCTGCTGTTCCGATGTCGGTCATTGACGATGTACTAGATCAACAGGTTCTTTCCGGTAAGATAAAATTAGATTATGACATGTCTAACTTGAAGCGTACGGTATTGAGGAAGGTCAAGAAAGTAAACGATGTTGAGAAGCGTCTGAGCGATCTCGAGATTAAGTACAAGTGGCTCGAGAGCGTAGTCGCAAAAGCACACGTACCAGAAAAACAGCGTCTGTGGAGTGCCGACGAACCGATCCCTCGCGAAGTTGAGTATATTGATGTCATGTACACTGATGGTCGGATCGTCGAGAACTTCTATATCGGCACTATGCCTCTGATAGGCAGTGACATTCTTGCATGGCGAAAGACTGCGTGATGGATACTAATATGAGAATGCTCATCAGGTATTATTATAGAGACAATGATGTCTGGGCAATATGGGAAAACATGGATGGTTCTCGGTGGCGTGAGCATATCGTTGTAGATGGGGTGGTGCAGTGGTGATGGATGATTTTATGAGTCCATTTAAAATTATGTTTGGTGCAGTTATTGGCTTGGGCTTGGGTGTCATATGCGTAATTTTGATAGCCAAGATCGTTTTCTGTTTTTGAGGAGTGAGTGATGGAAGGAAGTGAAGAACATCGCATCTATATGCATGTGTGCGATGCCCTTAAAAATAATCCGCACTTGTTAATGTGGGTTTTAAAGGGAGCAACGGACGGCATGCATTCAGCCGTAGATCAAGCAAAACGGGACCAAGTGGATTGGGAAGTAATTGCAAATATGGCGATGAATAAACGGCTGATGGACGGAAATGAACTTTTCCTTGCTGATAAAATTGATGCACTGAAACCTCGTGCTGCTATGAATTGGGGATGGTATGTAGATAAATTACGGGGAATTGTAGCTAAGAAGCAAGAGAAGGATAGTGAGTGATGGATATCGTAGATCGGTTACATGAGTCGCCTTGCAGTGGTGACATTGGATGCGCTCATAAGTTGTGCGTAGAAGCCGCCAATGAGATTGAACGGCTGCGTAAAGACTGTGACCGTATGGCATCATTAGCCATAGACAACGCCAAAGATACTGAACGAGCAATGCGGTATCGTAATGCGTTGAATGAAATTAACGAGCGTGCTTCAGGTGACGATAGTTGGTTAAGCAAAAGCATTGACATTAAAATTATGGCTCTTAATGCATTGGATGGTTTTTAATGATTTTACAACATGTTCCTCGTATTGAAATGATACTGTATATGGAAGAAGTCCTAGAAGAGCTATGGGAATTATCTCTACAGCTTGGTGATTTGTCCATACAAACTAAGATCCGCGAACTATCAAAAGAATTAGATACATTAAAGGATGCTGCTTGCGATGAATGAAATGATCAAGCCACTTGATTTTACGAAATTAATTAAAACAAAAACTGATTGGCAACCACTAGTTGATGCTGTGGGTCGTGCCAATAAACGGTACACTGATCTGGTAGAACAATATGGTGCTCATGGTGTCTATCAAATCATACATAAAAATAACTTGACTAATAATCTAATAGACGCTAATATAGGTTATATTGGTAAGAGCACTAATATCTTTGATCGTGTTTATTCAATCAAAATCGGTAAACATAATTGTTGTAATTACATGAGGCATAACAATTACGGTCGTGAGGATGTTTGTGTACGTTATCTGTTTACTGAGATTGGTAGTGAAGGCACTCTAGAAGATGCTATTCATGCCGAGATGACTAAACAGTTTGGCTATCGTTTCGCATGGCGAGAAGCTTCGGCTGGTAATGATGGGGCTATGCTCCGTATATACGAGGCTATTGATAAGATCGAGAATCTAGAAGATTTAAAGAATCTTTCTAAACATATCGATGATAAAGCTATACTACTTTTTATGGATACCTGGAAAGGGTAAAGAATGGCACAGCGACCAAAGTTGATTAAGCGTAGCAAACCAAAGCCTGTTCGTAAAACTCGCAGCGAACAGTACCTTGTGAATGTGAAGTATCTTGGTGATGAACCTACAGCTACGCAGATCGGAAAGTCCACGATTCGATCGATCAACTGGTACAATGCCATGTGCAGCAAGGAGGAGGCTCGCGAGTATATGGCTTCTTACCTTGCTGCACACAATCGTTTAGAGGACTTGCAGAGGCTCAAGAAGGTTTCGGATACATGGCTACCGCTCACCGCTTGCTGGCTCTCTAGGATGTCCTCTATCGCTCCTCTCGCCGCTCAGTCCTTCGGCTGGGACTCTCAGATAAACGAGTTTTTGACAGAATCATTTACTCATGTGGAGGTAGAGAAAAAGGTATCGGCTACCGCCGAGAAGCCATCGATTCAAGATCGTATTAAAGAAAGAGGATATGATATTATCGGTGATATCGAAGAGATGCTGGATAAGGATGAAGAGTTTTCTTTATATGATTGGTTAAAGAAAAAAGAGATTCCTGCTATGTACGCTGCTAAGATCCTAGAATATTATACTCCTGTTCTGATGGAGTTAGTTCATGCTTTTGAAGGTAAAGACGAGCAGCTTCTAGAAGGTTATAAGCACTACGGTAAGAAAGGTCTTAAGAGCCGTATAGAGCTCCTTGGTAAGATGCTAGAGGATGCTCATCGTTATAATGGCAACACTAAGAAAGCACGAGCTCCACGTAAGACCAAAGCACCTTCTGTAGAAAAGATCTTGAAAAATTTCAAATATCAGAAAGAAAGCAATGAACACAAACTTACCTCCATCAATCCAGAATCAATCCTCGGAGCCCAAACAGTCTGGACTTTTAACACCAAATACAATCTTCTCAGCGTTTTTGTTGCTGATGGTAGGAATGGTATTAACGTCCGTGGTACTAGTTTGGTGTCTTATAATAGCGATAATTCTAAATCCATAAAGATCGGTCGTAAAACATCTGAGAAATTACAGGCTGTATTAACTGGTGGTAAAATCGTTCTACGTAAGATGATTGAAGAGATGACTGGTGAAGCTAATGGTCGTATAAATGAAAACACTATTATTCTAAAGGTGATTAAATGACTAGGAAAAGCTCAGACATTATCGAAGATCTCGTTAACTCCCTAGAGAAACTTATCGACACTCTAGATGATGAGTGGCACCATAATGATGAAGGTGAGTGGAGACAGGCGGATAATATCCGTGCTAATATTTTACCACTAGCCAAAGAAAAGTTTAAGATGCATTTAGATGAATATATCGATCGTCGTATTGAAACATTTACAAAGGTGAAAGATGCAAACTGAAAAAGAAACAATCGATTCTTGGTTAGAATATCTTCCTATTAATGAGAGAAAACTTCATCGTGCTAATAGTCGTATCGATCAGCTTGAATCAGGTCCAGGTGGGATTATGGAGATGAAGCAGACGATTGCTGATAAAGAAGCTGAGATTGAAGAATTAAAAAGACTGAATGTCAACGCCAATAAATTTAGTGAAACTATTGCGGCTAGTGTTTTAAATAAATTAATTTATGAAAATAAAATTGAGAAGTTGCAAGAAGCGTTGCGATTGATTATTGGCAATTCTAAATTATCACAAGTTTCAAAAGAATATCTAGCAAAGATAGCAATCGCTGCACTAGAGGAAAGTAAGTGATGAATAAGCGTAAGTTAGTTACTGATAGAAATAGTTTGACTGTCGATACTAAATGTTCTTTTCTTACTGAGGAAAAAATCAAAAATATCGAAAAACATTACAAGGCTATCTATGTACTAGAAACTTGTGCTAAGGATCGTAATGGTGGTTGGGCTAACTTTCCAGCAGCTATCTTCTATACGGAAACTGCACATCCAGAAGGTTCAAATTATTTCGCTCTTTATATTGATGACACCAATCAGTTTATGATCGCTAATGGTTTATCAGCTGTTGATGGTATTGTATTTAAAGGTTTAGAAACTGAAGGTACAGTTACCTATTCTCGTTATCGTCATGATTATCGTGATGCTGGTAATGGCGCTTTCGTTG
>Ga0114964_10003030_pt1 | contig 11506 bp, 10 predicted proteins | sample C_131016_MF_Meta_FD_92638 | JGI IMG/M metagenome (GOLD analysis project Ga0114964, IMG submission 92638) | Freshwater microbial communities from Lake Croche, Canada to study carbon cycling - C_131016_MF_MetaG | ecosystem: Environmental > Aquatic > Freshwater > Lake | place: Lake Croche, Canada... | reverse complement strand
TCAAAGGTCATGGCCACCTTGGTGCCGGTGATCAAGGTGTTTTGAATCGTGCTGGCAATTTTCGATTCCAAATTGGCATAGTCTTCAATGCGTTCCACCCGCACATCGGCCGCCGCTGTGGCTTCGGCGGGGATCACATTGCGGTTGGTGCCCCCCGAAATCAGGGTCCAGTTCATTTTGACGCCCTTGCTGGGCTCGGAAAAATTGCGCGTTTGCAAAATCTGGTGGGATAGCTCGTAAATGGCGTTCAAACCTCTCTCCGGGGCGCTGCCGGCATGGGATGCCTTGCCCGTGACTTTGAGATTGACGGCGGCAATGCCTGCCGTGGCCAAGGACAGTTGATCGGAGTTGACGGGCGAGCCCTCGTGGGACAGGGTCAAGTCATGCTCTTGGCCCAGCTGCGTCAGGGTCTGGCGTGAACCGGGTGAACTGATCTCTTCATCGCCATTGATCAACACGGTGATCTGGCCATACGCTTTGAAGTTGATGGCTTGCAGTGTCGCCAAGGTGTGCAAGATCACGGCGATGCCAGCCTTGTCATCACCGATGCCCAGCCCATAGGCTTTGTTGCCCTCCACGCGGTAAGGCTGCTTGGCGCCCATGCCTTTGAGGTAGACCGTGTCCATATGGGCGATCAGCAAGATTTTTTTGCTGCCCTCGCCTTTGAAGGTGGCCTTGACCATGCGGCCGATGTGCGCCGGGGTGTCCTGCATGCGATACGCATTGGCCGGGGCCTCAATGAATTGAACCTGCCCACCCAAGGCTTGAAGTCGATCGAAGATGAGCTGTGAAATACGGTCCAAACCTTCGCGATCGCCACTGCCTGATTCAATGGCCACCAGATCGCGCAAGGTGCCGAGCAGGGGTTGTTTTTGTTGCTGCACTGAAGCCCAGACCGTTGCGTCGGGTGCGGCCCAACTGCTGGCGCTCAGGCCCAGCAGTGCAGCCCCAAAAAGCTGCCGCGCTAAGCGGCGAAAGGGACGGGTGGGTTGAGGCATGGAAACTCCGATTTCATGTGACATGAGGACAACTCAGTGATGAGCAGCGTACCCCATTTCGGTCCAGCGAGGGCGTTTATGCCATCGACAAAACGATTTTGCCCACATGGTGGTTGGCTTGCATGCTGTCTTTGGCTTGGGCCAATTGGGCGAATGGAAACACCTGGTCGATGAAGGGGCGAAACTCCCCCCGATTCAAAGCCGGCCAAACATCTTTCATGAATCCCGGAATGGCCGCCGCTTTTTGCAAAGGGCTGCGCAATTTGTTGGACACACCAAAAAGACGCAAGCGCTTGGCATGCAGCGCCTGCAGGTCGATGGGGGAACTCAGTTCGCCGTCCACATAGCCCACCATGGCCAGGCGGCCTTCAAACCCCAAGCAACGGATGTCCTCGGCAAACACCGACCCCCCGACGGTGTTGACCACCAAATTGACCCCTTGATTTTCTGTGGCCTGCATCACCGCAAGATGAAAATTTGCATCGCGTGTCTGCAGCGCCAAGGTCATGCCCTGGCCTTGGAGCTTGGCCAATTTGTCGGCCGAACCGGAGGTGCCGATCACATGCGCGCCCCGCGCCTTGGCCATTTGCAAGGCGGCCACGCCGACCCCCGAGGTCACACCATTGATCAGCACCCATTCCCCCGCTTGCAATTGACCTTGCTCGAACAGGGCGTCATAGGCCGTCAGGTAGGTCAGAGGAACGGCGGCGGCTTCTTCCCAGCTCAAGCCATCGGGGATGGGCATGGCTTCACGTTGTTCCATCACGGCGCGCAGGGCAAAGGCGCCTGGGCATCGGCCCATGACGCGTTGGCCTAGCGCAAAACCTGTGACTTCTGCGCCTATCTCCAAGACCGTTCCTGCACCCTCCAAGCCAACGGGCTGGGGCATCTCGGACTTGCCATGTAAACCATGTCCGACGATGAACTCACCTCGGTTCAAGCTGGCCGCATGCATCTGAATGCGCATTTGTGTCGGCCCCAATGCCGGCTCGGCGCGTTCCACAATTTCGACCACCGCGTGGTCATTCAAGGTTTTGATGGCGTAGGCTTGCATCTCAGTCCACCTTGGCGCCAGAGGCCTCAATCAGTTTGTTCCACATCGGCGCTTCACGCTGGTTTTGCAAACGAAATTCGTTGGGTGAATTGTTGGGCCAAGGGTCCATGCCTTGGGTGGCCAATTTCTCTCGGATGTCCTGGCGCTTGAGCACTTTCACGGCCGCATCAAAGATTTTTTTCAAGTCGTCTGGCGGCGTTTTGATGGGGGCGTAAAGACCAAATGAAAAACTGATGTTGTAGTCCGCCAAGCCCGCCTCTTTCATGCCCATGATGTTGGGAATGGCGGCAGAGCGCTCTTGCGTGGTGATGGCCAGAGGGCGAACTCGCCCGCCACGCACTTGCGGCAGCACCACCGGCGAGGTGCCGAAAATGACTTGCGTGTCCCCTGCGATCAAAGACTGCACCGCCGGGGCGCCGCCTTTGAAAGGAATGTGCAGCATGTCTGTCTCGGCGACGCTGTTGAACAAAATACCCGCCAAGTGAGGTGCAGAGCCATTGCCGCTAGAGCCAAAGTTGAGTTTGTCGGGATTCTTTTTCGCGTAGGCAATCAGTTCTTTGATGTTGTTCACGGGCAAACTGCTGTTCACCGCAATCACCATAGGCCCGTTGCCCAGCAGGGTGATCGGTTGGAAATCTTTCTCGATGTCATATGGCAATTTTTTGTACAGCGCCTTGTTGATATAGGGGTTGCTGCCCACCAGCAGGGTGTAGCCATCGGCCGGTGATTTATTGACAATATCACTGGCCAGATTACCCGCTGCGCCCGGTCGGTTGTCGATCACTGCCGATTGCCCCAGCTCTGTAGCAATGGCCTCGCCAATGGTTCGCGTGACAAAGTCGCCGGAGCCCCCGGGTGGGTAGCCCACCACGAATTTGATTGGTTTGTTCGGATAAGTCTGGGCTGATGCCGCGAAGACCACCATCAGCCCTAAGGCGATGAACCACCCTGTACGTGATCGCATGGTGTATCTCCTTATCGGCCTTGAAATTGAGGAACGCGCTTTTCTGCAAAGGCTTTGCGACCTTCTTTGTAGTCTTCGCTGACGAAGCAAGCGTTCACCATGGCGTTGACGCCTTGCAGATCGCGTTCATGGGGGTTCTTGCGCAACTCCAGCAAGGAACGCTTGGCGGCGGCCAAGGTCAAAGGGGCGTTCTCACACACCATTTGCGCGTAGGCGCTGACCACCGCATCAAACTCTTGCAGCGCAACGACCTGTTTGAGCAAGCCGATGCGCAGGGCTTCTTCGGCGCCAAAAATGCGCGCACTGAAAAACAAATCGGCGGTATTGGCGGTGCCCAACACTTCCGTGAAACGCTTGACGCCATCGAAGGCGTAACCCAAGCCCAAGCGGCCAGCGGGCATGCGGAATTTGCCATCCGCTGCCGCCATGCGCACATCGCAATTGAGGGCCAGGCCTAAACCACCTCCCATGCAAATGCCGCGAATTTTGGCCAAGGTCGGCTTAGGGCAGTCCAGTACAGAGGCGTAGCCGGCTTGTGTGGCTTCGTTGTAATGGGTGCTGGCGTCGCCATTGCGGTGGGTGTTGAATTGCGAAATATCGGCACCCGAGACAAAGGCTTTTTCGCCAGCGCCTTGCAAGACAATCAAGCGCACTTGGGGGTCGTCAACCAAGGCCTGCATGGCCACAGGCAGGGCGCACCACATGTCGTAGTTCATGGCATTGAATTTGGCGGGATTGTTGAAGCTCACATAACCCACATGGCCTTCGACATGGTGGTCCAATCGGCCTGCAGTTTCAGGGGTGTTGCTCATGGTCAGATCACTTTCTTTACTTTAAATTGCGCAATGGATTCGGGCGAATAACCCAGTTCACTCAGAATCGCTTCATTGTCCTCGCCCAGATCGCGCTGGGTGAAGCGCACTGAACTGGGGGTGCGAGAGAGTTTGAAGGGCTGGGCCAGCACGCGGATGTCTCCCCGTCTGGGGTGCTTCAAGGGAACGGCCGCATGCAGGTGTTGTACCTGAGGGTCTTCAAAGACCTGCTGCATGTTGTAGATGGGGCCGCAAGGCACACCGGCATCGTTCAGGGCTTGCACCCAGTGCGCGGTGGTTTGGCTGGCGAAGCCTTTGTTCAGTTCCGCGTTCAGGTATTCGCGGTCTTTGAGGCGTTCGGGATTTTTTTTGTACCGGGGCTCATCACGCAAATCGGTGCGGCCCAGCACATCGCACAAGGCCCGGTACTGATTGGTGCCTGAGGCGCCGATATTGAAATAGCCATCACTGGCTTTGAATGTACCCATGGGCGTAGCAAACGGATGGTCATTGCCGCTTTGCTCTGGGATTTCGCCATCGATCAAAAACCGAGCCGCCTGAAAATCGCACAGGCTGATCATCGATTGCAACAGATTGGACTGCACCCACTGACCTTGGCCTGAAGTCTCTCGCTCCAGCAACGCAATCAAAATGCCTGTGGCGGCAAAAACGCCAGCGCCCGAGTCGGCAATCGCAATGCCGGCGCGCACAGGGCCTTGGCCGGGCATGCCGGTGACCGACATCATGCCCCCCATACCTTGGGCAATTTGGTCAAAGCCGGGCCGCTTGCGGTAGGGGCCATCCTCGCCAAACCCTGAAATGCTGGCCAGAATGATGCGCGGGTTGATCGCGGCCAAGGTGTCGTAGTCGATGCCCAATCGGAACTTCACATCGGGTCGGTAGTTTTCCACCACCACGTCGGCTTCGGCCACCAGTTTGTAAAAAATGTCCTTGGCCTCGGCCTCTTTCAGATTCAGGGTGATGGCGCGTTTGTTGCGATGCAAATTCAGCATGTCATACGTTTCCCGTCCCCCCAAAGCGCCTTCGTTGGGGTCGAGTCCTGCAGGTGATTCAATGCGAATGACTTCAGCGCCAAAATCGGCCAAGGTACGCACACAGGTTGGGCCGGAGCGGATGCGGGTCAAGTCCAATACTTTGAAGCGTTTCAACGCCTGGGAGCCGGAGCTTTTGGGATTCATAGAGACTTTGTCCTGATGCCAGAAGGGTCCTGAAGAGGACCGTTCATATGTACGGACAATATAATGGCCTCATTGGAATGTCAATCGCCTTGGGCTCACCTAAGGGTAAATCACCACAAACAAAAAGCCACGCCATGACCACCCACACGAACGCCATGAGTCAACACATTTACATCATCACCGGGGCTTCCAAAGGCATGGGCTTGGAGATGGCCCGTCAATTATTGAAGCCCACCCATCAGGTGCTGTGCCTGTCCAGAACCGCATCGCCCGAGCTGGCACAGGCGGCCGACGTGGCGGGCGTTTCGCTGGTGCAGTGGTGTGAAAATCTGGCCGATCCTGCGCCTGTGGCGCAGCGCTTGGACGCTTGGCTTGCATCGAAAAAACATGATCGATGGGCAAGCGTCACCTTGATCAACAACGCTGGCACTTTGGGGGCCATGGCACCATTGCAGACCATTGCGCCTGCCACCATCGCGCAAGCCATTACCGTGGATCTGATTGCGCCGTTGCAGTTGACGGCTGCATTCTTGCAAGCGACCGAGGGTTGGCCCAGCGTGCAAAAGGTCTTGAATATTTCCTCAGGCATGAGCCAGCGCGCGATGGCTGGCGCGGCTTTGTACGGAGCCGCCAAAGCGGGAATGGACCATTTCAGCCGCTGCGTGGCCTTAGATGAAGAGCGGCGTTCGGCGGGAGCGCGCATCGTTTCTTTGGCGCCCGGCGTGATCGATACCGATATGCAGAAGGAATTGCGCAATGGCCATGCGGAGCTGTTTCCCGACAAAGCGCGTTACATCCAATTGCAAGCCACAGGCGCACTGACCTCGCCCAGCGAAGCCGCCCGCCAAGTGCTGGCTTATTTGCATCACCCGGAGTTTGGCAGTGAGTCTGTGGTCAACATCGTGCACAAACGCGAGATGCTCCAGTGATCAGCGTGGGCTTGGTTTTTTCTTGCGGGCTGTGGCGGGCAGCAACCATGAGGTTTTGAGCCGGAAGCGACTGGCGGCATACAGGTTGGAGGACACCGCCAGCAGCCGGCCTTTCGCATCGAGGTAGGCTCGGCGCACATGCAAGGCGGGGCTGTTTTTCGGCACATCCAGCAACTTGGCTGCTTTCAAAGGCATCAGTTTGGCTTCGATGTCTTGCTGGATCTGTCCGATGTGTTGCTGATGATCCTCTTCGAGCATCTTGAAAATGCTCTTGTGCTGGCCATGGAGCTGATCTGCAATGGCTGCAAATTCAGGCCGCAGGTAAATTTGCGTGAACGAAATGGCAGTGGCATTGTCCAGCGTGAGCCTTTGCGTGTTCAGCACCAGCCATTGCGAATCCCGCTCGCAGTCCAGGTTCATGGCCATGGCCATGTCCGCAGACATCCATTTCTGATCAAGCAGTTCCAAGCGTGTGGCTTGGGTGTATTTAAACAGTTCATCCACCGTACCCAGAGCCGCAATGTAGGGCGCTGCAGCTTGTTTGGCGCAGACCACGGTGCCAAAACCAGCCCGTTTGGCGATCAAGCCGCGCTCGACCAAGGTGCGGGTGGCTTCCCGCACGGTATGTCGGCTGACTTGGTAGCTCAGGCCCAGTTGCCCTTCAGTGGGAAAGACGCTGCCGACCGGGTAAACCCCTTTGGCGATGTCCTGTTCCAGCTGTTCGCGCAAAACCAGATAACGGGGTTTGGTGTCGGTATTTTTCTGCATGAAGTCGGTAGAGGGTCAAAAGTTGACAAACTGATTATGTCGTATCAGAATGTCCGTACATTTAGTTTTTTGTGAATCTTTCTTGCCATGACTCTACCGCGTTCGCCCCTTGAAACACCCGTCATCCGACCTTTTGAGGGCTTGGTGGTGGTCGAATTGGGTCACAGCGTGGCGGCGCCTTTTGCCGCTCACATCTTGAGTGAACTGGGTGCACGGGTTGTCAAAATTGAAAAGCAAGAGGGCGATGATGCGCGCCAATGGGGTCCTCCATTTTGGGAGGGCGCTTCCGCTCTTTTCCAGGCCCTGAACCGAAACAAGGCGTCTGTGGTGTGCAATTTCCGTGACCCCGCGCATGTCGAGGCGGTCAAGGCCTTCATTCAGACCGAAGCCGATGTGGTGTTGCAAAACCTGCGGCCGGGCCAAGTGGAAAAACTCGGCATCGACGGCCCCCGTTTATGTGCTGACAAACCCAGTTTGATTTATTGCAATCTGGGCGCATTTGGCAGTGAGGGCCCGCTCAAAGACCGACCGGGTTATGACCCTTTGATGCAAGCCTTTGGCGGTATCATGAGCACCACAGGCGAGGAGGGTCGACCCGCCGTGCGGGTTGGCGCTTCAATTGTCGACATGGGGACCGGCCTATGGGCCATGATCGGCATTCTGACCGCCTTGTATGAGCGCCAAAAAACGGGTGTTGGTCGTGTGGTCGATGTGTCTTTGTTTGAAACCGCCACCTCCTGGGTCTCGCTGCTGGCTTCGCAATACCTGGCATCGGGTCAGGTGGCGCAAAAGCAAGGGTCGGGTGCAACGGGCATCGCGCCCTACAAGGCGTACGCCACGCAAGATGGCGAAATTGTGGTCGCTGCAGGCAGCGATGGTCTTTTCAAACGACTGGCCAACGCGCTAGGTCACCCCGAGTGGCTGGAAGACCCCCGCTTTGTCGATAACCCCAGCCGTGTCCAGCACCAGGCTGCGTTGTACAGCATGCTCGATGCGCGCTTGCTGACGCAGGACACGCAAACCTGGGTGGCTTGTTTTGAAGAGGCGGGCATTCCCTGCTCAGCGGTGCAGAACATTGCGCAAATGGTGGCGCACCCCCAAACGGAGGCTCTGAAATTGATTCAAGAGGTCCCAGGAACCGGCATGCGGTTCTTTGGCTTGCCCTTGCGCTTGGATGGCCAAAGACCCCAATCCCTCTGTGCCCCTCCCAAGCTGGGGGAGCATCAACACCTGATTTTCAAAACAGGAGAAACCAAGGTATGAACTGGCCTGCTTACGAAACTTTATTGACCCACATGGTGGACCCCCATGTGCTGTTGATCACGCTCAATCGCCCGCATGTGGGCAATGCGCTCAACACCCAGATGGGGGCCGACTTTTTGGACTTGTGGACCCGATTGACGGAAGATCCGGGCGAGGTGCGCTGCATTGTGTTGACCGGTGCAGGCGAGAAAATATTTTGCGCGGGGGGCGACCTGAAAGAGCGCAATGGCATGACCAAAGCCCAATGGATCAAACAGCATCAGTTGTTTGAGCGCATGTATTGGGCGCTGACCGATCTGCCCATCCCGGTGATTGCGGCAGTGAACGGCCATGCCTATGCGGGCGGCTTTGAAACCGTGTTGTCGTGCGACTTTGCCTATGCCTCTACCGCTGCGCGCTTTGCTTTGACCGAGGTGACCTTGGGCATCATGCCGGGCGCCGGGGGGACGCAAAACTTGCCGCGCGCCATTGGCGAGCGCAAAGCCAAAGAAATGCTGATGACGGGCCAGCCCATCCATGCGCAAAAAGCGCTGGAGTGGGGCATCTTCAATGCCATTGCCGAGCCGGCTGAAGTGTTGCCGATGGCCATCAAAACCGCGCAGACCATTGCGGGCAATGCGCCCTTGTCAGTGCGGCAAATCAAAAAATCCGTGCGCTACGGCCATCAAATGGAATTGCGCACGGCGTTTCGTTTCGAGGTGGAGGCGTACAACCACCTGGTTGAAACAGAAGACCGTTATGAAGGTGTTTTGGCCTTCAATGAAAAGCGCAAAGCCGTATTCAAGGGGCGCTGAATGCGCCCCACCTATTCAGGAGATTGAAATGCAAGAAATGGATGTGTATGTGCGTGAAGTGGGCCTGCGCGATGGCCTGCAAATTCACCCCGTCTTTATGCCCACCGAGACCAAGCTGGCTTGGGTCCGGGCTGAAGCTGCCGCCGGCGTGTCTGAGATCGAAGTGACGTCCTATGTGCCGGCCCGTGTGGTGCCGCAGTTTGTGGATGCCGAGGCCGTGACCGTCGAGGCCCTGAAGATTCCGGGCTTGATGGTCTCGGCGCTGATCCCCAATTACCGTGGCGCTGAACGCGGCATTGAGCTGGGGGCGCAGAAACTCAATTTTGTGATGTCGGTCAGCAAGACGCACAACCTGAAAAATGTGCGCCGCGAACGCGAAGAGTCGCTGGCCGACTTCAGCCGCATTGTCGAGTTGGTGCGTGCGCAACCTGTGCAGCGCCGCCCCATTCTGGTGGGCGGCTTGGCCACCGCGTTTGGTTGCTCTTATGAGGGTCGTGTGCCGGTGGCCGATGTGGTGAAGTACGCCGTGGCCTTTGCCGAGGCGGGTGCGCAAGAAATTGTGGTGCCCGATACCGTGGGTTATGCCGATCCACAACAAGTGCGCACCGTCTTCAAGGCGGTGATGGATGCGGTCGGACCAATTCCAGTGGCCGCTCACTTTCACGATACGCGAGGCATTGGTTTGGCCAATGTCACCGCGGCGCTCGAGTGCGGTGTGCGCCGCTTCGATGCCTCGTTGGCCGGCATGGGGGGCTGCCCCTTCGCCCCCGGTGCCACAGGCAACATCGTCATGGACGATTTGTGTTTCATGCTCGAGTCCATGGGTTTGCGGACCGGGGTCGACCTGGCGCAACTTCTGGCCATCCGCGAGATGGTGCGCAAAGCCTTGCCCGACATTGAAATGCATGGTGCCCTGGCCCGCGCCGGTTTGCCCAAACACTTTGACCAACCCGGTCGCCGCCAACTTGAATCCGAGCTGGCTTGAACTTGAAATGAAACAGGTAGTGATCTCATGACCGAACTGACCGCCGTCGATGTCCAAATGGACTTGGGCCAAGATTTTCCTGAAATACGGGAAAGCATTCGCAAAATATGCGCAGGTTTCCCAGGGGCCTATTGGCGCGACCTGGAAGAGCGCATCGCCTACCCCACCGAGTTTGTGCAAACACTCACCCAGGCCGGATATCTGGCCGCGTTGATTCCGCAAGAGTATGGCGGCTCCGGCTTGCCATTGCGCGCTGCGGCGGTGATTTTGGAAGAGATACATGCGGCGGGCTGCAATGCCGGTGCTTGTCATGCGCAGATGTACATCATGGGGACCTTGTTGCGTCACGGGTCGCCCGCTCAAAAGGCGCAGTACTTGCCGAAAATTGCCTCAGGCGAGTTGCGTTTGCAGGCTTTTGGCGTCACCGAGCCGACCTCCGGCACCGACACCACCAAACTCAAAACCCGTGCTGTGAAAAACGGAGATCATTATGTGGTCCATGGGCAAAAGGTGTGGACTTCACGCGCCTTGCATTCAGATTTGATGCTGCTGTTGGCCCGCACCACGCCCTTGGATCAAGTGCGCAAAAAAACCGAAGGCTTGTCGGTGTTTTTGGTCGACATTCGTGAAGCCCTGGGTCACGGGCTGGAGATCAAGCCCATCAAGGCGATGATCAACCACCACGCCACCGAAGTGTTTTTTGATGGCATGAAAGTGCCTGCTGAAAACCTGATCGGTGAAGAGGGCAAGGGCTTCAGGTACATCCTGGACGGCATGAACGCCGAGCGCATTTTGGTGTCATCGGAATCCATTGGCGACGCGCGCTGGTTTGTCAAAACTGCCGTGAACTACGCCAAAGAGCGGGTGGTGTTTGACCGCCCCATTGGACAGAACCAAGCGATTGCGTTTCCGATTGCGCGCGCCCATGCGGAAACCGAAGCCGCCGATTTGTTGCTGCGCAAAGCCAGCGCCTTGTTTGCCGCAGGCCAAGCCTGTGCGCCTGAAGTCAATATGGCCAAGCTGCTGGCCTCCGAGGCGGCTTGGCATGCCGCTGAAGCCTGTTTGCAAACCCATGGCGGCTTTGGCTATGCCCGCGAATACGACGTGGAGCGCAAATGGCGTGAAACCCGCTTGATGCAAATCGCACCCATTTCCACCAATCTGGTGCTGTCGTATGTGGCCGAACATATGTTGGGCTTGCCACGTTCTTTCTAACCCCTGAAAGGTGTCCGTATGACCGGTTTAACTGCTTCCTTGGCCCAGTTCGCCAGCCAACCGAATTTCGCGCGCTTGCCCGACCGGGTGGTCGAGATTGTGCAATCGGGCTTCATCGACACCCTGGGCACCATGCTGGCCGGTCGGGACGAGCCGGTGGTGCGCATGGCGCAATCCTTCGTGGCAGACAAACAGTCCTGCGTTCAAGAGGCTTCGGTGCTGATGGGTTCAGCCATGGCCAGTGCCAGCGATGCCGCATTGATCAACGCCACCGCAGGCCATGCACTCGATTTTGACGATGTGGCCTTGGGCGGACACCCCAGTACGGTACTGGTGCCAGCCGTGCTGGCGGCAGGTCAGCATGTGAATGCCACAGGTGATCAGGCTTTGCGCGCGTACCTGATTGGCTACGAAGTGTGGGCCGAACTGTTTGTACGTGAAACAGACGCCTACCATTTGAAAGGCTGGCACCCCACGGCGGTGTTGGGCACCGTCGGAGCCAGTGCCGCAGTGGCGCATCTGTAT
>Ga0114964_10003029_pt1 | contig 11506 bp, 6 predicted proteins | sample C_131016_MF_Meta_FD_92638 | JGI IMG/M metagenome (GOLD analysis project Ga0114964, IMG submission 92638) | Freshwater microbial communities from Lake Croche, Canada to study carbon cycling - C_131016_MF_MetaG | ecosystem: Environmental > Aquatic > Freshwater > Lake | place: Lake Croche, Canada... | reverse complement strand
TGGATGAAGTCATCAGCTCTGCTTATCAATACCAGCCGTGGAGGATTAATTAACGAATCAGATTTAGCATCTGCTCTTAATACAGGTAGAATTGCAGGTGCAGGACTTGATGTGCTTTCAACTGAACCTCCAGCTGCTACAAACCCACTACTGAATGCAAAAAATTGCATCATCACCCCTCACATTGCTTGGGCTTCGACTAAAGCTAGAGAGCGCTTAATAGAAATCGCAGCTACTAATATAAAAGTCTTTACCGAGGGCTCTATTATTAACTGCGTAAATTAAAGCACTCAACAGTCAGATTACTGAGCTGGTTGAATATCAACCCACACTGTTTTACCGTCTTTACGTTCTGCACTTACTACCTTGCCGCCCTGAGCTCTTAAATTATAGAAAACGACATCCTTCCAACTTGAAGGTAGTGCGGGGAATACCTTAAGCTTTCCATCATCATCTTGTAAGAGCATATCTAGGATATCACGTGAGGCAGCAATTGGGGACTCAAATGTAGGCCATCCGTTTTCACTATACAGCGTATTCTCACCTACTGTTGGAACCGGTTTATTCGAATCCCGAGGTAAAAGTACAAGTGCTCTTTTTAGCCACGCTAATGCCTGATCCCCATTGCCCACGCTAGACCATAGAGATGATGCCCCAGTGTATTTAAACATACAATTATCTCCCTCAAGTGACGTAAAATGATTAATCGATTGCTCTACAATAGGTCTCATCAGTGGCTCACGATCAACATCCAAGGTGTGCAGTGGCCATACAGCAAATAAATGACTATAGTGCCTGTGGGACTTAATAAAGGGGACATTGTCTCCGATCATAATTCCTGTAGCTGGGTCAATTGGTAGTGCCGCTAGATTAGCTAAAACATGCTTCCACTTAGGTAATAGTGGATCACTAATATTAAGTCTATTTGCACATTCAATTAATGTTGTGAAACCCCATTTAGCTAGGGCGAGATTAAGGCTGGTATTTTGAGCTACCCCGTATTCATCCGAATAGGTTAAAGGAATATGATATTTCCCATCTTTTCCTACATACAAAATATGTAAATACACACTAAACGTACGCCTCATTAACGGATAAATACTTGTCCTAAGCCGTGCTTCATCGCCTACTCTTTGATTATAAACATAGAAGTTCTGCATTAGCCATGGCAGTACGATTAAATTCATTGATTGTTTACTGTTAGGGTCATCTGTAATGAAAACATTTCCTTTCATTTCATCGTAACCGACGGGATTTGAAACCGCTGAACAATCAGCACGAAATTTTTCGGGTACATTTTCAATCAGCTGATCTTGATGACGTTCAATCAAACGATAGAGAGGATCTTCCAAGTCTAAATGATTTGTGAGCCCAAGTGTAGAATACGTTAGCTGAACATTTAAATTCATCCAAAGTGCTGCCCAAACTGAGGGCTTGAACCAAGGCCCCATCAAATCAATAACTGGTCCCTCAGGACGAGTCGCACTACCTAATTTATACATTTGAACCCAGAAGAACTTTTCTATTTTTTTATCAGGGACTAAAATATAACTTTTAGGATAGTAAGCATGCCACCATGTACGATGAGCGAGCACCATTGCCTGAATTGATCTACCTTCAATTTCTTTTAGTGTGTCGACTGCTTTCTGAGAGGATCCATAAGGAGTCTTCGTATTATCCCCAAAGCAGTTTGCTACGGTCACTAAAATAGTACGGTCCCATTTTTCTAAATCAGAATGTGATGTTTGAATTTCTTTCCACGTTGTCGCATAGTCACTTCCACATAGCAGTGTCTGCTCAGTAACAGGGTAATGATCTAACTCTTTATTAGTGACTAAAGGATTTCCTTTGTAGACTAACCCTTTTTCTTTATTCCGCTTAACAAGGTAGCGCTGACTGTCTCCTTGTTGAGGCCTAAAATAACAGGTCGCTTGGTTCTCATTTCCTTCACTACTTAGCTGAATAATAATTACTTTTTCAGCTCTGGGTACAAAACACCTAAAAGTTAGTACTCCTTCTGTTGTCTTAAGTTCACCTCTTAGTTCTGCATTCCATAAATCCATACGCATACTAGATGCTGTAATTTTACCTTTTGGCGTTAAAAGCATCTGACCTATGGGCAACCTAATTCTTGCATGGCCCAAAGTGGTGCCATCATCACGGTGATCATAAACATCGGACCTCCCGATTTCAAATCGCAGTGTATTGGAAACTTTATCATCTTTAAAAACGATCGCACCAAAGAGTCCATTACCTACAAACGGGCCATCGAAATAATCCACCGGAAGACGATTCCACTGCAGATCCTGTTCAGCCATAAATGTAGGCCAGTCTATATCAAGTGCTTTGTGTTTGAAGTCAGATCCGAATACTGAGCTTAACGCAAAAAAGGACTCTATAATAATAAATGCAGTAAAGAAACTTTTAGACCTAAGCATGAGAGGTTTCATTCCTTTTAAGTACATTCATAATTTAATAAAAATGCGAACCATCCTTGTGTATCTAAATTCATCCTTACGGAATTTATTTACCTTCTAGAACGTCACGGGATGGACCGCTATCCTACAATTTATAGATTACTTTACTCACTCGGGTTTGATGTAATAGCAATAAAGCTTGAAAGCTGTGGACTTTCATACGCACCAGCTAATGTGCCCACTGCGCATGGATTAGTACATGTAGCATGGAAAATAACTATGGCGACATTCAGCCTTGATGTAACTATTCCCAAAGGGACTTAGGCCTACATAACATTACCTAAACAAAGTACACTAAGTACTAAGCCAATAAATGAGCTACTTAGATTAGATTTTTGGACAACATTATTTCGAGAAATACCTCTAAGAGATAATTTATAGGCTACTTTATTAAAAAAGATAACGTCTTAAATCTAAGGTGTATTTTCCCTCAGGAGGGAAAGTAACTAATTTTATTTCTCGGTGTTGTCCTACTGTTTGCGACCACTCTTCCCAGCGCTCTTTACGACGTAAAGCGGCGCTCGCCTCATTATCTGGAGTAGAACTGTAAGATTCATTATTTGGGTTCCATACATGCCACCGTGCTGCAGCGAGTACAATGCTGGTTTTAAGATCGACCCATTCAAGCAGTAACGGTGAATGCACAGGCACATGTGGCTGCAGTGAAGGCATCAAATTAAATGCTTTATAACGAATACCGCATGCTGCTCCAAAATCCTTTAGGTCTCTAAACGCACAAGGGAAGCCATTAACAAGCAGAACACCACGTTTGAGTAAAAGCGTGTCTGAAATACGTGCTTCGATACGATCTACGCTAGAATCTACTGTACGCGATAAAGTACCCGCATTAGGTGATTCGCCTAAGAGTGGCCAAGCTTCCAGGGCTTGCCTAAAAGTAATCGAACTATCTCCTAATTTCTGATCTTTAAACATAAGCACGCCAAGCTCTGGGAATCGAAAATTCCAATGTGGTCTAAGCCACTCTGGGCTGAAAGGTAAATGGTGCTGCTTTAAATCTTCGCAGATATCACACAGATCCTCCCACACAAATGAGGGTAGAAAATACCGATCATGTAATTCACCCCCAAAACGAATAAATGATTTCTTAAATGGATCTGAAACAAGTCGCGCTAAAATTGCTCTCAATAATAACGCAGTGACCGACTGAACCATATAATCGGGATGCGTCTCAAAAGCTCTGAACTCAACAAGCCCTAATCTTCCGTTAGGTGCCCAGGGATTCCACAGTTTATCTACACTAATTTCAGCACGGTGTGTATTTCCAGATCGGTCCATAAGTAAATCCCGGAACAATAAATCATATAGACCAAGATTTTGCGCAGATGCAGCGTGATCACATCCGTTACAGGCGATTTCTAATTCATAGATCGCTTCAAAGGTTGATTCATCGATACGCGGTGCTTGAGAGCTGGGCCCCATGTAAGCGCCGGTAAAGGCATAGCTTAAGGCAGGATGATGCTGCCAATATCGTATAATTGATGGCAGAAAAGACCGAAAAGCGAAGAAAGGAGAAAGCATATCTTCTGGCCCACCAAACACAATATGTGCTCCCCCACCTGTGCCAACTACTCGACCATTGAATTGTAATTTTCTAGCACTTAGCCCACATGCATCCGCAGCTGCATAAAGTTTTTTAAGCTGTTCTTCATACTGATGCCATGTCTTGCAGGGCGAGATATTAACCTCTAGTACTCCAGGATCGCTGGCTAAACCCAGTGTAATTAACGGTGAGTCACTAGGTGGCGGATAGCCTGTTAATACAACTGGTCCTAGTTGAAGCACTTGAAGAGAAGACTCAATAACTGCTAATAATTGGCAGTAGCTAGAATAAAGAAGCGGAGGAATACCTAGTACTAAAGTACCCTCATTTACTTCTATAGTTATAGCACGCTTAAGTTGATGCTCTTTTAAAGCAAACAGTGGTAACCTAAGCCCAGCTGGTCCATCACCCACTAAAAGCGAAATACTTTTCCCCTTAAACAAGTTGGCTTGGTGAAGTGTTTTACTCCAGTCCTGCGTGATCCATTTAATTCCATCATGATCGAGCGGAAGCACATAACCCGTCATTTTTTCCAAAGCTTCTCCTTCACAAAAAGCTAAATAAGTAGTGTCTTCTATAGCAAGTAATTGAGCCAATGTCTTAATTAACTCTTCAGCATCAGCAAGTGTAGCAACGCCAGCTTCTGCATCCGTTTTCAGAAGATCGGTATTCTGCCATAAATTAATTCCATCACTACGTTTCTGAATCAATAAGGCCCAGCGCGGTAAGGGCTCTCCGGGATAATGCTTACCTGAGGTCTCTAAAACAACACCTCCTGGACACACTGTTTTTATCCACTCAGTAGCCAGCTTTCTTGCATATGCTAACTTAGTAGGTCCAAGAGCAGCGGTCTGCCATTCTAGGCCAATTGGATTTATAGGAACGAACGTTGGCTCCCCTCCCATGGTGAGTAAAACACCCGTCTTTGCAAGGGACCCTTCTACACATCCTGCAAAATCTAGAATCTGTTTTTTTACTTCACTTGTATAAACACTCATTACGGTCCTTTATTTTCGATCACAAGATGAGTAGATAATTTGGCATGAGCTGGCACAGGTGAATAAAAATTACCTCGTATCGGATTAACCGTTTCAGCACGTGAGGTATGCGCTACAGCAATAAAATTATCGTCACAAAATATACCGCGTGATGGATCTACCCCGCACCAACCACCTCCAGGTAAATAAACCTCAACCCAAGCGTGCATAGATATGACAGATGGATTTATAAGCGGATCTACAGGCTCATAAACATATCCGCTGACAAAACGTGCTGCTACACCCAGCTGCCTACATAGAGCTATGAGAAGGACAGCATAGTCACGGCATGAACCTGAACCACGTTCGAGTGTTTCTCTCGGAGTTTGTATTCCTGGCTCATCCCGCTTTAAATAGAGCAGAGAAAAACAGACAGCAGCGTTTAGTGTACGAATAAAAGAAATCGAATCAGATGGAGGACTTGGCATATATTCTTCAAGCCATGTACTGAGTTCAGAAGGATTCGTGCCATGAGGCGTGACTAAATAAGGTCTTAAAACAAAAGAATCGCTATCTGCATAGGCAAAAGGAAATAACAGAGCATAAGGTTCTAGTATAAAATCAAAGGGATTACTATTGCGTGTTTCTACAAGACATTGAGACGTCAGTTCCAATGTCGATGACTGCCCATTGAAGTAGAGATAATCTAACGCGTTATCCTCAGCATCAGTCGTATGAACCCGTTTAGCTTCTGGACTAACACTGAGTGAATATTCATGAAGCCTTTGCTTAGAAGATTCCCTAGGCCTCAAATAAAGCGCATGAGGTGCAAACGTAACAGGCTGAGAATAATCGTATCTCGTGTAGTGAATTACATTAAAAAACATGCGGAACTAGCCACCAAGCCTCAGGCATGCCAAATCTTAAAAAATATGCGCTATAAACCTAAATCCTAATGTGCACCCAGAGCAGCTCGCGAAGAAATTTCATCAATTTTTATCGAAGGATTTAAGTAGCTCACAGTAAATGGCTTAAGTGACCTCTGAGCGTTATCAGAATTAAGCTGTTCGTAGGCGATGCGCTGCAATGAAGCAGTTTGATCAGGGGAAAAGCCTAGTTCATAGGCACAGGTTTCTTTTTTTCCTAGTGAGCGTGGATCAAGCCCAGTGAGATCACCAAAAACCATGAGCGCTTCGAGGTAATATCCAAAAGCACTGGCATGATAATTATCGTATCCCCAAAGATCTATTTGGCCTGCCGCTATGCCGTCATAGGGATTAGGATCAGCAATACCTTGCTCAATAGCTTTATTCCATGCTTCGCCTACAGCGATAACATCATACACATAAGGACTATTCGTGCGTGCTAGATTATAGGCTAAACGAATATCATGTGCCATTTCAGATACGGACTTTCCATACCAAGATCCTTTAGCTGGATATATTTGATCCGCACGTGGCCAAGTTGAAATTAAGCGTATATCTACATCAGAATTTTGCGTGTGCAGTAGATCTGCCATTTGCTTCACGGTCTTAATGAGTAGCGCAGGATTACCAGGATTATTACGGTCTAAGAGACTATACCCTAGCATGACAACGTGGTCCCAAGGTTTCACAATTAATGGCTGCTTAGTTTTAAGATGAGAGTCTAATCCAGCACCACGAATCGTTTCTAAACTTACTATATAATTGAGCTGGGCTTCTGAAGCGAATGTCTTAAAAAGTGCAGGCACACCACCCATATGCTCTGCATTTAAGTCAGTTACAGATTGTGCTCGGTAAAATCGTACTGGAGAAAGTGCACCGAACATAAAGCTATTACCAATAAACAACAAAGTCTGGGGTTTATCTGGCACTGAAGATACAGCACTATTTTGTGTTGCAGCGGATATACTCAGTAAAGTCAGCAGATAGCAACTAAGGTGGGCCCAAGAACGGATATAACGTAAAAGAAAAAGAGGCATAGGGGTTTGAGGCAGTTACTTAATTACTAGATCAAAGTTGAGCATTTTGGCGTAAAACTGAAGCTATTTTAGTAGCTTAGATGTTAGACATGTTACACATGCAATAAATGATATTGGTGTAGACGGTCTTAATCTGAACTAAGTAACTTAGTGAACTATTCGCGCCACTACACCGGAACTATTAAAAAACAGTAATGCCTATGGATTACTCGAAATTCAATATCACTTAAAATTCATAAGATATTGATATATAATGTAATAAGTAATATTTAGTAAAGATGAAATCACGTAAATTGTTTTTTTAATTCTCGCGAAAATATGATACTTATTAAATAGTAAAAGAGGTTCTATATTTAAAAAAACCTACCTCATATTCACCTACCCCTTACTGTTAGTTAACACACAACAAAACCCGTATGATTAAACGTATCCTAATATTAGCGCTCCTAGCGCTAACAGCAAAGCAAGGAATCTATGCGCAAGCAGCAGCTCCAAGCTCCGACCAAGTAATAAAATTAGCAGATTTCACGGTATCCGAGAAGTCATCTAATAGCTACATCGCATCCGAGACAATGACCGGTAGTCGCGTTAATACTAAGATTATCGATCTGCCTTACAGTATCGTAAATCTTACTAGCGAGTTCTTTGATGATTTTAACATCCAAATCTTGGATGAAAATATGACTTATATCGGTGGACTTACTGGCGTTGGTATCGGTGGATCATTCAACCTTCGAGGTTTTACAGCATCATCCCAGTTGCGTGATGGTTTTTATAGATTAGGTCGCTACGGTTTAAGTAATGTCGATCGTCTAGAAGTTATTCGTGGACCAAACGCAGCGATTTACGGACGTTCATCTCCAGGCGGCATGATTAACATGATCTCCCTTCAACCCAAGAAGGCCTCATCTGAGAACATTACCATTTCTAAGGGCAGCTACAATCAAAGTAAAAACCAGTTTAAAATGACGGGCTCGATTGATAAGGCTTCTAAAAATTACTACGTTCTCTCGCTTGCTCAAACAGATCGTCATTTTCCAGCCCAATTTGGTGCAGTGCATAATCAAGAATACTATGCTGCGATTGCACATGAATTTTCTAATTCTTCTCGTATCCAATTTAGTGCTGAATTTTTCTTACAAAAACAACAAGCACCTCAAGGAGCTGTACCACTTATTTATGCTGCACGTACCGCAACACCAGATAACACAGCAACAACACAAGCCCTGGGATATGATTTAGGTTTAGCTTCAATCAACCCTTATGGACCTAATAGTGAGCTAAATCGTGGAAGCTCCACATTCACGGGTATATATGAAAAGCAATTTAATCAAATTTGGAGCCTACGTGCAGGAGCTTATTATTTCCGTGCTCGCCGCTGGGACTACAACTCCAACACATCATGGGGTGCAATTACTATTCCTGTAACAGGCGCTGTTACAACAACACGTGGAGCACTTCCATCCCGCGGAGAAATCCAAGAAGACGGTGGTGGTTATCAACAAGATTTGAAAGCTCACTACTGGTTAGCTAACCATACTATTGAGGCAAACACACTATTCACTATAGATTACAACGATTACTACCGCTGGGATCCAACGTGGGAATATGGTCCTTCAACTGATCCAGCAATTGTTGCTTGGACAGCAGCAGGCTCGGGCCGTGTTGTTACACTCACTTCACCAGACGGTAATCCTCTAAACTTAGTTCCTAATGCACCAATCAACTATTTCCCAAACTGGTATAATACAAATGAATTGTCATTATTCAGTGGTGCAGGAAATTCTATTACAGGTGGTCCTTCCTTAAATGGTGGAACACTCACACGTCGCCGCACTTCATCAGTAGGTGGCAACATTAGACAGCAGATGTTCCTGCTTGATGGACGCCTTATTGTTTACGCAGGAATACGTAACGATACAGTACTTTTCTCACAACGTGATTACACAGTAGCATTCGCTTCGGTAGGTTTTGGTAACACACTAGCAGCAGGCACAGGTGGTGCGAACCAAGCTGGCGGAAGCGTAGTTCGTCGTTATGTACATCAAAATAAACCGAACATGGGATATAGCTACAAAGTAACACCTAATCTGCATGTTTACGGAAGCTATAGCAGCGCATATTTTGTTGATCAGACCTCACGTCCAGCAGTAATTGCTGCATCCACTTATGCACCCTTTACCGCTAAAGGTTTTGATTATGGAATCAAAGGCTCGTATTTGAATAGTCGCTTAAACTTCACTTTAGGCGGGTATTACGCAAAACAGTTCAACGTACTAGTAAACGATACTGTTGAAACCTTCGTCGGTTCTGGTGTTTATACCAATGTAGCACGTCAAGACGGTGATCAACTCGTACGAGGCTTTGAATTTGATTTAAGCTGGGTTGCAAATAACAACCTAACGTTTGGCGTTAGCGGAGCTGAAGTGAATTCAAAATACACTAATTACGGTTCAGCTTATCCTGAAGTTGTCGGTCGTAGTGTTAACGGAATCAGTCCAGAAAACGGTAGTGCATACGTTAAATACTTTGTGCCAGGCATCAAAGGATTATACGTGAACGCATTAACAACCTATGTTTCATCTACTCCATCTCAAGTGCCTAGCACGGGTGATACAACAACTATTAACCAAGCGTTGAAGATAAGTACAGTAACAGCCCATACAGATGCATGGAAGATTAGATACCCTTCCTACGAAATATGGATTCTCTCTGTAAACTATCGTTTACCTAAGCTTAATCAAAACTGGGATCAGCGATTAGCATTTACTATGAATAATGCATTTAACAAAAATTATGTTAAAACATCCGGTACCCAAGGTGATGGTCGTGGAGTAATGCTCACATACACGCTTTCACACGGGGGTAGCCACTAAGGCATATCGTTTTTACTCAAAGGCGCTTCTTTATAAAAGGAAGCGCCTTTTTCATGCCCAGATAAATCCTATGAGGATAAATAATAACTGCCATAATCTCGGTATGTTTAACCACTCAATACACCTAAAACAGGTGTTAATAAACCTAGTTCTATTTTACTCCAAACAGACATTTTAAGGCAGGAATACCTAGCATTAAACAGTAAGCTATAGGACTCTTGCTTTCTCATGAATTGTAGGAGAATATGGTCCCTTGGTTCTTTGATTGGTTAGCACACCAATCCAATTCCCATGGTCCATTTAATCCACTAATATGGCTTATATGCATTACGGGGGTGTACCGGATTCGACCCTTGGTTGGAGTGCGCTACTGCCTTATCGTGAGTGGATAGTCTCACGTAAATCCTCAATCCAAACAATAATAGGCAACTTCGAAGAAATGCCCCTAGCTGCTTAATGCAGTTACGTAAGCTCAGCGACACCTGCTAGCTGAAACTTACGCCGACAGCAGGCATAATGTGTTTAGCGACTCGCGGTTCACACATTGTATCTTCATCCGGGAGTTGGCTGAAAGCTAAGCGCGTGTCATGGCATACTTTCGGCGAGATTAAAGTGATACTATATAAGGTAGATGTGGCGTGCGAAGGTCAGGGGCACGCGGGTTCAACTCCCGCCACCTCCACCATGCTATTCAACGACTTACAAAAGTCTAAAGTCATTCCTGCCAGATTCCTGCCAAATAAAGCTTGAACTCTGCATGAAGAGGCATTGCTGTGCATACAATGGCAAAGAGTAATGCTAAAGCCCTTACAATTTGGGAATACCCGAAAAAATCAGGTATTCGTATTCGTGAGATTTTAAACAGAAATGCTGGAGAAGTGTACGCAGGTTCATATCTCGTTGACGTACCAACAAAGATAACAGGTAAAATTAGATTACGTCGCCAGTTCAAAACTAGAGAAGAGGCAGAGAGCTGGGCAAAACAGTCTTTAGAAGGTTCAACTAAACAAGGTCACGATTTCTTTGAACTCAATGATACAGAACGTAGGCAAGTTAGCGCTACTCTTCCTGTTCTTAAGCAACATGGTGTATCCCTAGATGAAGCAGTAAGATATGCCGTTAAACATATACGCCCTGAAGGACGCACTAAGAGCGCACAAGATGTGATTGCGGAAATAGTAACCAGCAAAGAGCAACGCTTGAAACGCGGAGACTTAAGAGATCGCAGCTTTAAGGACTTCAAACAGAGGACTGAGAAGTTTGCGTTGGGATTTCACGGTAAACTAATCTCTGAAATATCTATTACCGAGATTAGAAGCTGGTTAAACGAACTTAAGTTAAGCAGCTGCTCTAATCAAAATTACCTTTCGGTTATAGGTGAGGTATTTAAGTACGCTACACAATGTAAGTACATCGGCTCATCCCCTATAGATGAATTAACGGATACAGACCGTCGAGAGCTATGCGGCGCGACCAACGAGTCCAAAGAGCCAAGTATTCTTACACCAGCTCAAACAGAGAGACTGCTGCTGGCCGCCCTAGCCTATCCTGAATTACAGCTTTTAGGAGCTGTCACACTTGCCCTATTTTGCGGACTTAGAACAGAGGAACTTAAACGCTTAGATTGGGAATCAGTAAAACTAAGTGAAGAT
>Ga0114964_10003020_pt1 | contig 11528 bp, 11 predicted proteins | sample C_131016_MF_Meta_FD_92638 | JGI IMG/M metagenome (GOLD analysis project Ga0114964, IMG submission 92638) | Freshwater microbial communities from Lake Croche, Canada to study carbon cycling - C_131016_MF_MetaG | ecosystem: Environmental > Aquatic > Freshwater > Lake | place: Lake Croche, Canada... | reverse complement strand
GGCCACAGCATCGGCAATCTGCAACAGTTCAAGCCGGTTGGCGGACACAGCCATAGGCGTCACTCCTTCGATTTGGCAAAGCGTCCCGGACCCTTCTTGCGGGGGACGGGCTTTTTTGGGTGTAAGGGTTTGAAACGGGGGGCAGCAGCCTCGACAGGTATCTCGTCGTCGAGGGCGTCATCAGACAAGTTGGTTTCTTCATCCTCGCCGAAATCGCCACCGGCTTCGCGGATGGCCTTTTCGCGGCGCAGGGATTCACGGATCAACTCGTCGGTCAGCACCAGCCATGCGGCTTCGATGCTGCGGATCGGGAACCGCAATTCGGGATCATCCTCCGGCTTCAGATCGGTGCGGCGGATGATGACATCATCGCCCTCGGTACCGGTCAGAATGCCCCGACCGCGTTTGCGGCCTGCCAGCATCTGGCGCAATTCGATCTTGGCCTCATGGCCGGCCCAACGGTCGAAGTCGGATCTGCGCACCAGCGGACGGTCAATGCCGGGCGAGGAGATTTCTAGGTGATAGGCCACACCGACGGGATCATCGACATCGAGCACCGGCGAGAGCGCGCGGCTGATTTTCTCGCAATCATCGACTGTCATGGTGCCGTCGGGCCGTTCGGCCATGATTTGGACCGTGCAACCGTTCTGGGCCGAGACCTTGACGCGGACCAGCCGGAAGCCGATGCCTTCAATGGTCGGCTCGACCACGCGCGCCACACGGGCGGCGACTCCGGTTTCTTCAATCAGACGGGGTTCGATCGTTTGTGTCACTGCTTCAGCCAATAAAAAAGAGCGGGACCCGGTGGGGACCCACTCTCAAAAATGTGATCGAATGATCACCCTGAGATATTTACTATCCTTACTCTAAGCAAATTACTGAAAATTGCAAGCTTATTCCATGCAAGGCTTTTTTAACCCTATTGGCAATTAAATGAACGCATAAACCTTTTGGTCACGGCTTTGCGGGATGATCCGGCCTGATCAAAAGGCCGAGACATGTCCCAAGCACGACACCTCCTGCGCGATATCGACACGATGGTGACTGCCCGCAATCCGGCAGAATGCGGCCGCTTGTTCCAGCGTCTGGCCAATCTCTATCAGGATTTCTCGCTGAAGGCCGATCAGGACCAGCTGGCTGTTTTCGATGATGTGTTTGTCCGGCTGTTGCCCGGTTGCGACCATGATACGCTTCTGAACCAGACCCAGAGCTGGGCCAAATCGGTTTATGCGCCCAAACAGACCCTCATAAGGCTGGCGCTGCATTCCTCGCTGGAATTTTCCATTCCCGTTCTCGTCCATTCCCGAACCTTTGACGGGGAGGATCTCCTCCATATTGCCCGGCAGGCCAATGAGGCGCAACAACTGGTTCTGGCAACCCGTGCGCATTTGCCCGAACTCGCCAGCGACTATCTGATGGCGTTCGCAAGTGCCGAAGTGCGTGCGGTGCTGGCCGCCAATCCGACGGCACAATTTTCCAAAGCAGGTTTGCAGTTGCTCGACGATGCGCGGAGCAACCATGCGGGACGGTCTGTGCCCTCTTTTGCCTCGCTGGTGCTGCAGACTCGGTTTGCGATGGTCGCCGGCGCGCAAACGGATAACGGGGCCGAGCAATCCCTCGAAAGCAGGATTGCCGAACTGATTATGCAACAAAACTGGTCCGAACTGCTGGCTGTTCTGGCGCTCGGGACCGATCTGTCGGCCGGTGCCATGGTTCGCGCGATGCTGGGGCCGGATATTAGGCCGCTATTGCAACTGGCGCGGGCGATGGATTGGGCATGGCCTGTTGTCAAATCCCTGCTGGACGTGCGGACCCGTTGGGGCGAGCCGGTCGGAGATCTCGCAGAAATACAGCAGGACTTCCACGAGATCGAATACCAACAGGCCCGGATGTGCCATGAATTTCTGGTCAGGCGCTCGCGCCAGACCGGCGATTGATCAACTCCGCCTTGCTATAATATAGCTGGATTTGCGGCCTTCGCGGATCGCTTTGGCTTCATAGCGCGTGCTGGGCCAGTTGTCCCATGGGAGACACCAGTCATCGGGCTGTTCCGCGGTCCAGATAAAATCGGGCGATCGCAACAGGCGCGCCAGTGTCCAGCCGACATAATGGTCGATATCGCTGGCAAAGCGGAATTCCCCGCCCGGTTTCAGTACGCGGGCGATCCGGGCCAAATTCTCGTCCGAGACAAACCGCCGTTTGTAATGCCGCCGTTTCGGCCACGGGTCGGGATAGAGCAGGTAGACACGCTCGAGAGAGGCATCGGGCAACTGATCCAGCAATTGCACGGCGTCGTCATTGTGCAGGCGGATGGCGTCGATGCCGTCCTGCTCTATCAGCAGAATCAGCTTGGCCATGCCGTTGATAAAGGGTTCACAGCCTAAATGGCCGATATCGGGATGAAGGCGTGCATTGTTGATCAGATGCTCGCCGCCTCCGAACCCGATTTCCAGCCAGAATGCGGTTTTGTCCGAGGCAAACAGGACATCGGGCCTGACCGGACCTGAACAATCGATCTGCAGGCCCGGAAGTGTGCCGGAAATGCCTGCGGCCTGTTTGGGCCGCAGGCGTTTTCCCTGCCTGCGACCATAGAAAGCACCGCGATGTGCGTCTGCACTCACTTCAATTTTTTGGTCAGTTCATCGACCAGATCGAGCTTCTCCCACGAGAAGCCACCATCGGCGTCCGGTGTCCGGCCGAAATGGCCATAGGCGGCCGTACGGGCATAGATCGGCTGGTTGAGATGCAGATGGGTGCGGATCCCGCGCGGGGTCAGGTCCATCACCTCGGCCAGCACGCCTTCGAGCTTGGCAGCATCGACATGGCCCTTGCCGTGCAGATCGGCATAGATCGACAGCGGCTTGGCCACGCCGATCGCATAGGACAGCTGGATGGTGCAACGGTCGGCAAATCCGGCGGCGACCACGTTTTTCGCCAGATAGCGCGCGGCATAGGCGGCCGAACGGTCAACCTTGGTCGGATCCTTCCCCGAAAACGCACCGCCACCATGCGGGGCAGCGCCGCCGTAGGTGTCGACGATGATCTTGCGGCCGGTCAGACCGGAATCGCCATCGGGACCACCGATCAGGAACTGGCCGGTCGGGTTGACGTGCCAGACGGTCGCCGGTGTGATCCAGCCATCGGGCAGGGCTTCACGGATATAGGGTTCGACGATTTTGCGGATATCGGCCGAGCTGAGATCGACCAGATGCTGGGTCGACAGCACGATCTGGGTGGCTTCCACAGGCTTGCCGTCAACATAGCGCAAGGTTACCTGGCTCTTGGCATCGGGACCGAGAATGCCGGCCTGCTTGCCGCGGCGGGCATCGGCCAGAATCTGCAGGATCCGGTGCGAATAATGCAGTGGCGCCGGCATGTATTCAGGTGTTTCACGGCAGGCATAGCCGAACATGATACCCTGGTCGCCCGCGCCTTCGTCCTTGTTGCCGGAGGCATCGACGCCCTGGGCAATGTCGGCAGACTGGGCATGCAGCAGCACTTCGATATCGGCATCTTCCCAATGGAATCCGGCCTGCTCATAGCCGATATCCTTGATGGCCATGCGGGCGGTATGGGCGAGGAAATCATGGGTCAGGCTTTTGGGGCCGCGGGTTTCGCCGGCGATCACAACGCGATTGGTGGTGGCCAGTGTTTCGCAGGCGACGCGGATATCGTTGGGGTTCCAGCCTTCTTCCAGACCGGCACGAAAGAATGCATCGACGATTTCATCGGAAATGCGGTCGCAGACCTTGTCCGGATGGCCTTCGGAAACAGATTCACTGGTGAAAAGATATTCTTTTCTCGACATGGATGCCTGCCTTTTGCTGACGAAAAAACCACAAATTGTTATTGTGCGGGTTCGTGCCAGCAGTCGTTCTTTTTGTCAAGCAAAAGAGGGCATATTGTTTTATAAACCGAACGGTTTTGTCGTCGCTCGGCTTTGGCATTCACAAGGCCAGATCATTTCCGGCCAGAGCATCGACCAGTTCGACGATCCGGCGGCGGATTTTCGGATCCTGGATTTTGATGAAGGACCGGTTGAGATGCACCCCTTCGCTGGTGGCCAGAAAATCCGTGACATATTGCGGGTCGGCACTGTCACGGAAACCGCCCTGGTTGCTGATGCCCGGTGAACCGTCGCCGCTGGGGGCACCGTCGAAGAAGAACTCGACCGGCACACCCAAAATCGCACCGATTTGCTGCAACCGGCTCGCGCCGATCCGGTTGGTGCCTTTTTCGTATTTTTGCACCTGCTGGAAGGTCAGGCTCAGGGCATCGCCGAGTTTTTCCTGGCTCATGCCGATCAGGATGCGGCGCATCCGCACCCGGGCCCCGACATGTTTATCAATCGGATTGGGGGCTTTTTTAACGGCGGGGACAGATTTCATCGCAGGCATAGAAACAGGCAAAATGTTGCTCATTGTATTTTTCCAATAAATTGTTGAAATAACGGATTTTTTTACAATTCAAGATACAAAACAACATGCGTCGGCCAAGGCCGAACACCAAAACGCTCTCAAAACGCGAACGCATCACACACAACTGACATGAATAGTTGTATAAAGCGACACTTGACCTGCTTTGTCAATCCGAAAGCGGGATCCTGTCAGGCCGTTTAGTGCGTTTGCGGCAACAGTTTGCGTCTGGTCCACAGGCTCGCCAACAAGCCCGACAAGATCAGCAGTATGGCAGGGGCAAAGCCGCTGCGGGCGAACAGCGTGGGTGGTAGCGCCCGGGGCAGCGCGGAGGTCAGGGCATTTTCCTGCCCGAGCGGCACCGATGTCAGGATCCGGCCGAACGGATCAATGACCGCCGAAATCCCGGCATTGGCAGAGCGCACCATCGGCAGGCCTTCCTCGATGGTGCGCAAGCGGGCCTGGGCAAAATGCTGGTGCGGCCCGGGACTGAAGCCGAACCAGGCATCGCTGGTGAGATTGACCAGCACCGAAGGCCTTTGGTCATGCGGGGTCACGGCGGCCGGAAAAATCGCTTCATAGCAGATCAGGAAAGTCACACCCGCCAAGCCGGGCAGATCGAGAAGCCGCAGGGCCTCGCCGGTGGAAAACGAGCCCGGTGCGGTCACAAACCGCCGCAATCCCCATTGGCTCAACAGGTCTGAAAACGGGAGATATTCCCCAAATGGCACCAGATGCACCTTGTCGGCACTGGCCAGAATGGAGCCGTCGGCCCCGACCACCTGGGCGGAATTGTAATAATGCCGTTGCCCTTGCGGCCCCTGCGGGGTTTCGCTGATGCGGCGTTCCTCGCGGATGGCTCCGGTGATCAGAATGGCCTTGTGCTTGAGCATGTCGGCGATCATCTGCAAGGCTGCGGGCTCGCGGGCCAGAATGAAAGGAAAAGCGGATTCCGGCCAGATGACATGCGTGACCCCGTCCATCGGGTCGGAGGCCGCATGCTTGTTGCCCAAAGTCAGGTCGATATAGGTTTGCATGATGGATCGGGCATTGGCCATGCTGAATTTGTCATCTTGCGCAATGATCGGCTGGACCACCCGCAACAGGACATGATCGCGCATCACGGCAGGCTGTTCCAACCGGATGATCCCGCCGATCCCCATGCAAGCCAGGAGGGCCAGGGCCAGCACCGGCGCAACCAGCCGCTGTCCTCTGGGCGCCCGATCCAAAAGCGTCGCCGGGGCTGCGGCGACGCCGGCCGCGATCAGTGTCAGGCCGGGCAGGCCCACCAGCGCGGCGGTCTGTGCCAAAGGCAGGACGGCCGACAGGGCCATGCCATAGGCATTCCATGGAAAGCCCGTCATCACCACGCCGCGCAACAATTCCGACAGGGCCAACGCGGCCGCCAGCGTGACAATCCGCACGGGATGCGCGGTCCATAACCAGCGCGCCAAGCCGAAACCGCAGCCATTGAACACAGCCAACACGGCGGGAAGTCCGAAGACGCCGAGCGGCAAAGCCCAGGCGAATTGATCGGCATCGACCAGAAAAGCATGGCCGAGCCACCAGAGGCCGGCGGTAAAATAGCCGAAGCCCTGCCACCAGCCGATCAGGACAGCCGCTCGGATCTGGCTATTCAATCCTTGGTCGGGTTCGGATGCACAGGCATCCAGCATCCAGACCGCACAGGACATTGTGATGATCAAAGCCGGCGCGCAATCGATGGGGGCGAGGGCCAGTGCGCCGATGGCACCGCTGAGTGCCGCAAGGCCATAGCGCGTCCATCCCCTTTGTCCGGCGAGAGACAGCAACCGCACAGGCATCAATCAGGACTTGGCGGGCGGCGGTGCGGCCGCCGCGTCTACGGGCTCGGTTTTGGGCCGGTCTTTGACCTCGCTGTTGCGCAGGTGCAACCGCAAGCGTTTGATCCGGCGCGGATCGGCATCCAGCACTTCATACTCCAACCCGCCGGAGCTGACGATGATCTCGCCGCGCACCGGTACGCGGCCGATTAGGGTGACAATCAAACCGCCCAGTGTATCGATGTCATCGGCCAATTCGGAGTCGGTCAGTGCAATGCCGATGGCGGTTGAGACCTCTTCCAGCGTGGCGCGGGCATCAGCCGAGAAGGTCCCGTCCTCATTGCGGGTGATCATCGGCGCATCGGCCAGATCATGCTCGTCCTCGATATCGCCGACGACGATTTCCACGAGATCCTCGATCGACACAAGGCCGTGGGTGCCGCCATATTCATCGATGATCAGCGCCATATGGGTGCGGGTCGTCTGCATTTTAACCAGCAATTCCAGCGCAGGCATCGAGGGCGGCGCATAAAGCACGGGCCGCAGGATTTTGGCGGAGGACAAGGAGGCCGTCAGATCGACGCGTCCCAGATCGGGGATGTCTGTCGGCATGGCGCGGCGTTTGGAGCGCGGGGCTGTTTCGGCCTTTGCGGCGAGGTAATCCAGAAAATCGCGGATATGCACCATGCCGCGCGGATCATCGAGTGTATCGACATGGACAGGCAGGCGCGAATGGCCGGCTGTCCGGAAGACACGCAGCAATTCCCCCAGCGTTGTGTCCATCGCAATCGAGACAATATCGGCGCGCGGCACCATCACGTCATCAACGCGGCGGCCACGCAGGGCCAGCACGTTTTTGAGCATTTCCTTTTCGCGCGGGGAAAAATCGCCATTGCCGCCGCCTTCGGCGAGGGCGTCTTCGAGATCGTCACGTATGGTCTGGGCCTGCTTCAGGCCGATCCAGGTTTTTAGTCGTTCGAGCGGACTTTCGCCGGAACTGGCAGATGAGTCAGTCGATCCGGACTCGTTCTGGCTGGAGGCGTTTTGGCCTTGGGGCGGTGTCGCCGATGATGTGTTCGTCGTCATGATGGCCTGATTATGCGTCGATAGGGGGGTGTGGCACAAGCTCAAATTCGGAATAGGGATCGGGAATGCCCAGCATGGCCAGAATCTCGACCTCCAGAGCCTCCATTTCCTCGGCCTCTTCGGGCACCAGATGGTCATAGCCGATCAGATGCAGCAATCCGTGCACCAGCAGATGCGCGAGGTGGTTCCGAACGGTTTTGCCATCGCGCCCTGCTTCCATCACCACGGTTTCGAACCCGATGGCGATGTCACCGAGAAACAGCGGCCCGTGTCCCTGATCCGGCTGTCCGGAGGGAAAGGACAGCACATTGGTGGCTTTGTCCTTGTTGCGGAATTGCGCGTTGAGACGGCGCATCTCGGCATCGTCACCCAGCATGACGCTAGCCTGATAGCGCGAACGGGTCATATCGTGATGGGCGGCCAGCACGGCATCGGCCGTCTGGCGCAACAAAGCCGTGGTTTCGCGCCGTCCGGTCCAGAGCGCACTGGCATAGACAAGATCAAGCGTCAGACGGCGCTTATGCCGGGCAGGAGCGGTGGTCATGATCTGATCTGCGAACGCCTGTCTTCGGCATCATAGGCCCCGACAATGCGCCGCACCAATTCGTGACGCACCACGTCCTGTTCGGCAAAGCGGATCCGGGCAATGCCTTCCACGCCCTCGAGAATACGGGCGGCTTCGACCAGACCCGATTTCTGGCCCGGCAACAGATCGATCTGGCTCGGATCGCCGGTGATGATCATACGCGAACCCTCGCCCAGGCGGGTCAGCACCATTTTCATCTGCATCGAGGTGGTATTTTGTGCCTCGTCCAGCAACACCACCGCATTGGTCAGCGTCCGCCCGCGCATGAATGCCAGCGGGGCGATTTCGATCATGCCGGTCTGCAACGCACGCTCGACATGTCTTGCTTCCATGAAGTCATAAAGCGCATCGTAAATGGGGCGGAGATAGGGATCGACCTTTTCACGCATGTCGCCGGGCAAAAAGCCCAGCCGTTCGCCCGCTTCCACCGCAGGACGCGAGAGGATCAGCCGTTCGCATACGCCCTGTTCGATCAGACTGACCGCATGACCCACCGCCAGCCAGGTTTTGCCGGTGCCTGCAGGCCCTTCGGCAAAGGTCAGCTCGTGCTTGCGCAAGGCACGCAAATAGTCGTTTTGCGCGGCATTGCGGGCACGGATGCGCCGTTTGCGGGTGTTGATTTCGGCAAAGCCGGTCTCTTCCGTGCTGATCTGTTCGGGCGGAAACAGGATGCCCTGGGCACGGGCTTCGGCAATTATGCCGTCAACATCGCCGGTCGAGAGTTCCAGCTGGCGGCGTGCCAATTCGTAGAGACTGTCGATGACCCGCTTGGCCTGATCGGTGCTCAGCATGTCGCCACGCAAGGTCACCCGATTGCCGTTGACCGTGGCAATCACACCGAGACGGCGTTCGATATGGGCGATATTCTGGTCATAAAGGCCGAACACGATATTGGCGCGGCGGTTGTCGTCCAGCGAAATCACAACCTCGACCGGCCCTTCGGGCATCTGGTCGTCACGATGATTGCGCAGAAGGGTGCGGGGTGAGCGCGGTGGTTGCTGAGGCACGTTCAAGCCTTGCTCTCCTTCATGACAGTTCCCGGGCATAGAGGCTGTTTGTGCCAAGACCGGTCACATTCACATCCACAATATCGCCGATTCGGGCCTTTGCATCATCAATTTGCACGGCTTGCAGATAGGGGGACTTTCCGGCCATCTGGCCCGGTTTGCGTCCGGCTTTTTCAACCAGCACAGGGATGGTCCGGCCGACCGTGACCTGGTTGAAGGCGGTCTGCTGTGCGGCAATCAGGGCTTGTAAGGCACCCAGACGTTCGTCCTTGGCCTCTTCGGGCACCTGCTTGTCGAGATCGGCGGCCGGCGTGCCGGGGCGCGGGCTATATTTGAACGAATAGGCGGCGGCATAGCCGACGCGGGTGATCAGATCCATCGTATCGAGAAAATCCCGCTCGGTCTCGCCGGGGAAGCCGACAATGAAGTCCGAGGACAGCGCCACATCGGGCCGGATCGCGCGCATCTGCTCGATGATGGCGAAATAGTCATCGCGGGTATGCTGGCGGTTCATCACATCGAGGATATGATCGGACCCCGACTGCACGGGCAGGTGCAGATAGGGCATCAATTCGGGGATATCCCGATGGGCGTTGACCAGAGCCGAGGTCATGTCACGCGGATGGCTGGTCATGTAGCGGATGCGCTCGATCCCTTCCAGCCGGGCCACCTGTTGCAGCAGAGTCTCGAAAGGCAGGCTGGTGCCTTGGGCATCAAGGCCGTGCCAGGCGTTCACATTCTGCCCCAGCAGTGTGACCTCGCGCACTCCGCCGGCCGCCAGTTTGCGGATCTCCGTGAGCACGGCATCAAGCGGACGCGAGAGTTCGGCCCCGCGTGTATAGGGCACCACGCAGAAGGTGCAGAACTTGTCGCAACCTTCCTGCACGGTGACAAAGGCAGTGACACCGCGGTTTTTGATGCTGGCCTGACTGGGATCGGGCAAAGCCGAGAACTTATCCTCGACCGGAAATTCGGTATCGACCACCGGCTTGAGATGCGCGGCTTGCAGCATTTCGGGCAGGCGATGGTAGCTCTGCGGGCCGATCACCAGATCAACCGCCGACTCACGGCGTAAAATCTCGGCCCCTTCGGCCTGTGCCACACAGCCCGCCACCACAACCTGCATCGCGCGGCCTTCGGCCTTGCGGTCACGCTTCATCCTGCGGATACGGCCCAGTTCCGAATAGACCTTGTCGGCGGCCTTTTCGCGGATATGGCAGGTGTTAAGCACCACCAATTCGGCATCTTCGATGGTTTTGGTTTCGACATAGCCATTGGGTGCCAGCGCATCGGCCATGCGCTGGGCATCATAGACATTCATCTGGCAGCCGTAGGATTTGATATAAACCTTTTGCATCGGTCTTCCTTAGCCTGTTCTGCGCGCTGTGAGAACAGCTATTGCGCATAACCGCGGCAGGCATCAAACAATCGGCGCACTTCGGTTTCGGCTTGGCGGGTGACCAGTTTACGGTCTGAGCCGGCCGAAAAGGCAATCGGCTCGCCAAAAGCCACCAGCACATCCAGCGGTCCGGCCGTGATGACGGTGGTCAGATGCGGCAGCAAATCCATATCGCCATACCAGCCGATATGCGGCATATCGGTCCGCGACAGCCGCAGACCGTTGCGGTGGGTGTAGAGCAGACAGACCGGCTGGATCATGATTTCATGATCGGGATGGCCTCCCAGCAGGGCTTCGCGTGCCGCCCCGACCAGAGGCGAGCGGAACGGCAGGATGCGCAGTCCGTCGCTGGTCGTGCCTTCGGCAAACAGCACAATCGCATCACCCTCGGTCAGCCGCTGGCCCAGTTCCTGATTGGTCTGCCGGGTTTTGACCCGGCGCTCGCGGTCGACGAAAACCGTGCGCTGCAACCGTGACAGCAGGCCGAAAACCGGCCAGTCCCGGACTTCCGATTTGGCGATGAAGGACACAGGCAGAACAGCTGACAGCACGACGATGTCGATCCATGACACATGGTTGGACAGGATCAGCATCGGCTGGTTATGGCGGATTGTACCCTGCGATGTGATCGAGACCCGCAACAGGCGGCACAGGATGCGGTGGTAGTAAAGCGGCAATGTCCGCGCCCAGACGGGCCGGATTGTTAGCATCAGCCATTGGACCGGCGTCAAAAGGAGGGTGATCAGGGCAAAGGCCGAAGCAAAACTGATTAGGCGGAGGCGGCGCATAGGAGCTCGATCAGGTGCTGAAACATGTTAGTGTCAAAATAATCATGATTGCGTGACATGATGATGACAAAACAGTCTAATCAATCGCGCGCTTGAGCACCAGCGCATGGCCGCGGGTGCCGTCGGGGCGGGCGTAATAGGCCTGCCGTTCGCCCACTTGCTCGAAGCCGGAGCGGGCATAAAGCGCGCGTGCGGCCTTGTTTTCATCTTCCAATTCCAGAAACAGGGCACAGACCCGCCGGCCTGCCAGACGGGCCAGGTGGTTGCCCAGCAATTGCCGTCCCAATCCCTGGTTGCGCCAGCCCGGATCAACGGCAATGGTCAGCACTGCCGCCTCGTCGGCGGCAATCCGCGTCAGGATGAAACCGGCCAACTGCTGTTGCGTGACCAGCGCATTGGCCTCGACATTCGGATCGGTGATCAACCGGCTCATTTCGACCTCGGT
>Ga0114964_10003019_pt1 | contig 11531 bp, 9 predicted proteins | sample C_131016_MF_Meta_FD_92638 | JGI IMG/M metagenome (GOLD analysis project Ga0114964, IMG submission 92638) | Freshwater microbial communities from Lake Croche, Canada to study carbon cycling - C_131016_MF_MetaG | ecosystem: Environmental > Aquatic > Freshwater > Lake | place: Lake Croche, Canada... | reverse complement strand
TGCTGGGGTGTTTCATAATAAATAAACCAAAAAATTAACCATAAAAAACCTACGGCCCCAATAATAATGAAGGCCGCCTCCCAACCCCAATTTTTTGCAATCCAAGGAACAGACAAGGGGGCTAAGATAGCACCAACATTGGTTCCTGAATTAAATATGCCAGTGGCAAAAGAGCGCTCTTTTTTGGGAAAATATTCGGCAGTGGCTTTGATAGCTGCTGGAAAATTTCCTGCTTCACCAATGGCTAATACAGCTCTTGAAAACATAAACCCAGCAATAGATATAGGTACTGCAGCAATCCCCAACCAACCTAAAATAGCACTGATCCCCGTTCCAAAAGGAACAGAAAAAGCATGTATGATAGCTCCACAGGACCAAATAATAATGGCCCAAGCATACCCACGCTTGGTACCCAATCGATCTATAATTCTGCCTGCAAACAACATGCAAAAAGCATAAATAAATTGAAATACAGAAGCAATATTGGCATAATCTGAATTACTCCAATCAAATTCTTTTTCTAAAGTAGGTTTAAGTAAACTTAAAACTTGCCTATCTAAATAATTTACTGTTGTTGCAAAAAATAACAACGCACAAATGGTCCAACGAAAATTTCCAATAACAGGCTTTTGATTCATTTATTTTGCTTTAATAGAATGTATCAACTCCAACACTTTTTTAGTTTCTACTTCTATTGTTGTATAATCTTTAGCCTCCATTAATTTTTTACTTATTAACTTACTTCCCATGCCTACTGCACAAACGCCAGCTTTAAACCAACCTTCGATATTTTCTCTTGTCGTATCCACCCCACCAGTAGGCATAAACAAAAGCTTAGGAAAAATATCTTTGATGCCACTTAAAAACTCTGGGCCTAATAAATTACCTGGAAAAAGTTTAATAAACTTTACCCCATTATTTTCTGCTTCTATAATTTCAGTAGGTGTCATACAGCCTGGTGCATACAATAGCCCTTTGCTGTGTGCATAATTGGCTACTGCTTCCACATAACCAGGGCTCACAATAAAATCGGCCCCTGCTGCAACATATTCAATGGCTTGTGCTTCATTTTTAATAGTCCCTACTCCTAATAGTAATTCAGGCATTTCAGTATTTCTTACTTGAACCATTGCTTTAAAATTTTTAAAAGCCGCCTCTCCTCTATTAGTGTACTCAACTGCTTTTACACCCACTTTATAGATGGCACGTAGAATGTCAATACTAACTGATTCATCTGCATTAAAATACAAAGGCAACATCCCTTGTTGTATAATCGCATCTATTGCTTGTTGATTTTTATCCATAACTATTTTATATTTTTTGAAAATTAAATTATATACGAACTTTAATGACCATTTTAGTGATTTCTCCTTCACCAATCATTGGAGCATGAACATCCTCTGGAAAAAACACAACAAACTGATGGTCGGTTAAATTAAAAAAGGTATCTGGTTGATCAAAATACAATTGAACATCTTTCTCTTGGTTATAATCACCATTAGGAAGTAAACATTTTCCCCTTGGCTTCCAGCCCATCGTTTCATGTCCTTTTACACAAACTTGAATATCAATATTTTGATTATGACATTCAAATTTAGCCACACTGGCTTCTGCCGTTTTTCCTTGTGCAGTGCTATTAATTGATTTCAAACCATCTGCAAAGTCAAATTTACCAATTTCAATGGAGGCTAAATTTTGAGCAGCAATGTATTCAAAAGCTTGTTTGAATAAAGGATGCACCCCATAATATTTAGATGCATTTTGTAAAGTATCTATGATCATAATTTTAAATTTTTATCTTTGAACGCGTCCACTACCGTCTCCTTTTATTAATTCTTTTACCTCACTTAATGTTGCATGGTTAAGATCGCCTGGTATCGTATGTTTTAATGCGCTTGCTGCTACGCCAAATTCTGCCGCTTCTGCCATGGGCATTCCAGTTACTAATCCATAAATCAATCCACTGGCAAAGCTATCACCACTACCTACTCTATCTACGATACGAACATTGTATTGTTTGGTATGATAAAAATCGGCGCCATTGTATACCAATGCACTCCATCCATTATCACTTGCGCTATGACTTTCTCTTAAAGAAGATGCGATGAATTTAAATCCAAACTTAGCTTGCATTTGCTTGAACACATCTTTAAAGCCGTCTAAATTTAATTCTCCTTTGGTCACGTCTGTGTCTGCAGCTTTAAACCCTAAAGTAGTATCAGCATCCTCTTCATTTCCAATACATACATCTACATATTTGCATAATTCTGTCATCACTTCTCTTGCTTTTTCCTTTGTCCACAATTTTTTTCTGTAGTTTAAATCAATACTAGTCGTAATGCCTTTTGCTTTTGCCGCTTTTAATGCTGCTAAAGTTAAAGCAGCTGCTTTATCACTTAAAGCTGGAGTGATACCTGTCGTGTGAAACCAATCCGCCCCTTCTAAAATTTTATCAAAATCAAACTCGCTTGCATCTACTTCAGCAATAGAAGCCCCAGCACGATCATACACCACTTGTGATGCACGCATAGAAGCCCCAGTTTCTAAAAAATAAATACCTAATCGATCCCCACCACGTGCAATAAATTGAGTATCCACCCCATATCTTCTTAAGTGATTGATGGCAGATTGCCCAATCGGATTATTTGGAACTTTGGTTACAAACGTACCATTTAATCCATAATTACAAAGTGCTGCAGCAACGTTGGCCTCACCACCTCCATAAGTAATATCAAATGTATCAGCTTGTACAAATCTTTTAAAATCTGGTGTTGACAAACGCAACATAATTTCTCCAAGGGTAACTACTTTTTTAGCCATTTTAATTAAGTTTTAAATATTGATTGATTGATTGATTCGATATAATTTTTTATGATTTTCCTACAGTTCCTGTAAATTATTAATTTTCTTGTAAACTTCTTAAAATTCCTAATTCCACTCCTCTTAATTCTGCCAGTCCTTTTAACCTTCCAATCGCAGAATAACCGGGGAAGGTTGTTTTTTTTAAGTCATCTAACATCTGGTGACCATGATCGGGGCGCATTGGAATATTAACTCCTCTTTGATGCATGACATGAACAATTTCCTTAATGACAGCATACATATCTACGTCCCCTTCTAAATGATTATCTTCAAAAAAATCGCCTTGCGCATTTCGTCTGGTACTACGCAGATGAATAAAATTAATTCTATCCCCAAATTGTTTTACCATGGCAGGTAAATTATTATCTGCCCTCACACCAAATGAACCGGTGCAAAAACACAGGCCATTGCTTAAGGATGGAACTGCTTTTATCAAAGCTTCCACGTCGGCGGCGGTGCTAACAATTCTTGGCAATCCTAAAATAGGAAAAGGTGGATCATCTGGATGGATCACCATCTTAATTCCATTTTGTTCTGCAACAGGAACTATTTGTTCTAAAAAATAAATTAAATGAGTTCTTAATTTTTCCGCATCTATTCCTTGGTAGGCATCTAAAGCTGCCTGAAATTGTGACATCGAAAAACTTTCTTCACTTCCTGGCAAACCCTTAATGATATTTTTTTGGAGCGTCACTCTTGTTTCCTCATTTGCATTGTCAAATAAATTTCTCGCTTGCTGGATCTCCTCTTTAGTATATGCTAATTCAGCCCCTTTCCTTTTAAGCATATATAAATCAAAAGCAACTAACGCCGCTTTTTCAAATTGTAAAGCCAAAGAATCATCAGGCATAGGGTAAACAAGATTAGTTCTAGTCCAGTCCATCACTGGCATAAAATTATAGGTGACAATTGTAATGCCGCATTGCGCCAAATGATGTAAACTTTGTTTGTAATTTTCAATGATTTGAAGATAATTATTTGACTGTGTTTTAATACATTCATGAACAGGCAAACTTTCAACTACCGACCACTTTAACCCTGCTGCTTCCACTAAAGCAATTCTTTTTTTTATTTCAGCAACCGTCCATATTTCTCCATTGGGAATATGATGCAAAGCAGAAACCACCCCTGTACATCCTGCCTGCCTGATGTCCGCTAAGGATACAGGATCAGTTGGACCATACCACCGCATGGTTTGCTCCATTCTGTTTTTTACATTGCCATAAGAAGGATAATAACTTGGCCCCATTTTTATTTTTACTTAATAAACATTTTCTAATAGTACAATCCACTATTTAAGTATAACAGACTGAAAAGCAAAGCAATAAATCAGGTTAAATTTACTAAAACTTACACACTTTAAAGGCAATTGAAATATGAAAAATGACGAAATAATCTTGATTTTCACGAAATCGTTTGCGTTTGGTTGTAATTAGTTGGTTTATTAGTAAATTTATAGCTAGAATGCCACCCTTTCATAGAGGTAGGCAAGACCTATTCAACCCAACCTATTTTCACTACCCATTTCTGAACCTTTTGAATTCCACATTGTTATAAAAGAATGAACAAAATTATTATCGCTATTACAGGTGCCAGTGGAGCTATTTATGCTAAATGTTTAATGGATACGCTTGTGCAACTGAAAGACCAATACGAAGCTGTGGGTGTGATTATGAGCGACAATGCTAAAATTGTTTGGGAAACTGAGTTAGGTAATAAAGAGTATACCAATTACCCCTTTACATTTTATCATAAAAATGATTTCAATGCCCCTTTTGCTTCTGGGTCTGCGCAATACAATATCATGATGGTAGTTCCCTGTAGTATGGGCACATTGGGCCGTATTGCCGCTGGGATAAGTGATGATTTAGTTACTCGTGCTGCAGATGTTATTTTAAAAGAAAGAAGAAAACTAATTTTAGTAGCCAGAGAAACTCCTTATAATTTAATTCATATTAAAAATATGGAAACCCTTACTTTGGCGGGTGGAATTATTTGCCCTGCTACACCTAGTTTTTACAGCAAACCTACCACCATTGAAGCGGTAGCGATGACTGTGATTAATAGAATGTTAGATTTAGCCAATATTCAAAAGCCTAGTTATCGCTGGGGATCAGATGTGTAATACAAATTATTTTAAGGTCGCAATAGGTGCTGGATCCATATCGGTAAATTCTTTATTCTCTCCGGCCATTCCCCAAATAAAGCCATAGCTGGCTGTTCCAACGCCAAAATGCATGCTCCAAGGGGCAGATAAAACTGCTTCATGGTTGCCTATCACAATATGCCTTGTTTCTTGAGGCTCACCCATAAAATGCATCACTCGATGTGCCGGATCCATGTCAAAATAAAAATAAGCTTCCATTCTTCTTGTATGCGTATGAGGTGGGACTGAATTCCAAACAGACCCTTGTTCTAATATGGTTAAACCCATCACCAATTGACAACTTTGTATACCATCATTGTGAATGTATTTATAAATGGTACGCTTGTTAGAAGTAGCTAATTCACCCACTTGAATAGGTGCCGCATCTGATTTAGTCATTTTTTGATTGGGATAAGTATGATGCGCTGGCGTGGACAATAAATAAAATTGTGCAGGCTCATTGGCTTCTTTACTAGAAAAAAATACCTGCTTAGTGCCTTTGCCTAAATAAACACATTCTAATTTTTCTATTTCGTATTCAACGCCATCTGCAGTGATGGTTCCTGTAGCGCCTACATTAATGATTCCTAATTCACGACGCTCTAAAAAATAATTTGCTTTTAGCTCTGATTCATTATTGAGTTCGATTTTATTTTTTCCAGGAACTACCCCTCCCACGATCATTCTATCGTAATGCGAATACACTAAATTAATTTGATCTGGTTGCATTAGATTCTGAATTAAAAAATTCGAACGTAATTCAGAAGTATTCATTTTACTAGTTTCAATTGGACTATTTTGAAAGCGAATTTGCATGTTTAATTATTTTTTAAATATATTTTATATTATTGATTATCGTCCCATCCATCCTCCATCCACTGTTATAATTGATCCGTTCATGTAATCAGATGCTGGTGAACTTAAAAATACAAAAGCGCCAGCTAAATCACTTGATTTTCCCCAACGACCTGCTGGTATTCTAGCTAAGATAGACTTACTCCTTTCCTCATCATTCCTTAATGCTTCTGTATTATCAGTCTCAATATATCCAGGTGCCACCCCATTTACGTTTACCCCATGTATTGCCCATTCATTTGCAAAGGCTTTTAATAAAGAAGTAATGGCCCCTTTACTAGCTGCATAACCAGGCACGGTTACACCTCCTTGAAAACTCAATAATGAACAGGTGAAAACTATTTTTCCTGCCCCTTGATCCACCATCCTTTTTCCAATCTCTCTAGTTAAAACAAATTGCGCATTCAAATTAATTTCCATGATCTTATCCCAATATTCATCTGAATGATCTACCGCTGGCATACGTAAAATGCTGCCTGCATTATTAATCAAAATATCGATCCTTGGATGATCTATTTTTACCTGATTGATAAAGACATGCAAAGCTTCTCTATTAGAAAAATCTACTGCATAAGGATAAAATTTTCGACCCGCTTTTTCAACTGCTTTGCTTACTTCACTTGCTTCTTTTGACAGTGTGTTGGAAACCCCAATGATATCTGCCCCTGCGTTGGCTAGTTCAATGGCTACTTGCATTCCAATACCACGGCTGCAACCAGTGACTAAAGCTGTTTTTTGATCTACTCTAAAATTAATCATGCTACAAATGTAGTTAATCATTCAAAGGTAGGATAAAAAAAGGCCTCCTTAATTTCGGGAGGCCTTTTAAATTAGCTATTAATACTTAGTCTTCTTTTGGTTCTTTAGGCGCTTTGGGTGCTTTCTCTTTTTCCTTTTTTTGCAAAGTAAAAACAAGTTTGTTATTTTCTTTATCTAAATCGCCCATTAAGGTATCGCCTTCTTTAACACTATGGTTTAAGATTTCTTCCGCCAATGGATCTTCAATATATTTTTGAATGGCTCTGTGTAATGGTCTTGCACCAAATTGTGCATCATAGCCTTTGTCTGCTATAAATCCTTTGGCATCCTCCGATAAAACTAAATTCAATCCTAAATTCACCAAACGGCTTAACACATTTTTCATGATGATGTCAATGATTAAGAAAATATTTTCCTTAGACAATGAATTAAATACCACCACGTCATCTACTCTATTCAAAAATTCTGGAGAGAAGGTTCTTTTTAATGCTTTTTCAATGACTGATCTATTGTTCTCATCGGTTTGTTGAACTCGAGTAGCGGTTGCAAATCCAACTCCATCACCAAACTCTTTCAATTGACGTGCTCCTATATTAGAAGTCATGATGATTAAAGTATTTTTAAAATTCACTTTACGTCCTAAGCCATCCGTTAAAATACCATCATCTAATACTTGTAATAAAATATTATAAATATCTGGATGCGCTTTTTCTATTTCATCTAATAATATGACACAATAAGGCTTGCGACGCACTTTCTCCGTTAATTGCCCACCTTCTTCATAGCCAACATAACCTGGAGGCGCTCCAATCAAACGGCTTACAGAAAATTTTTCCATATACTCACTCATGTCAATTCTAATTAAAGCATCTTCTGAGTCAAATAAGTTTCTTGCAAGTGCTCTAGCCAACTCTGTCTTACCCACGCCTGTAGGACCTAAGAAAATAAAAGTACCAATTGGTTTTTTAGGATCCTTTAAGCCTACTCTATTTCTTTGAATGGCTTTCACTACTTTGCCTAAAGCTTCGTCTTGTCCAATGACCTCTGTCTTCATTTCCTCTGTCATCTTTTTCAACTTGGTAGTTTCTGCTTCTACCATTCTCTTAACAGGAATACCCGTCATCATACTCACTACTTCAGCAATATTCTCTTCGTTAATAGGAAAACGTTTGTTCTTACTATCTTCTTCCCAAGTTGTTTTAGCTTTTTCTAAAGCCTCTCCTAATTTCTTTTCTGTATCTCTTAAGCTAGCCGCTTCTTCGAAGCGTTGGCTTTTTACCACTCTATTTTTTTCGTTCTTAACTTCTTCAATTTGTTTTTCTAATTCCACTATATCCAAAGGCACATTGATATTTTTCAAATGCACTCTGGCACCCACTTCATCCAGCACGTCAATGGCTTTGTCTGGCAACAAACGATCGGTCATATAACGATCACTTAATCTCACACAAGCCTCAATGGCTTCTTGATCATAAACTACGCTATGATAATCTTCGTATTTAGACTTTATATTATTTAATATAGTAATGGTATCATCAACACTTGGTGGTTCTATAATTACTTTTTGGAAACGTCTATCCAATGCGCCATCTTTTTCAATGTGCATTCTATATTCATCTAAAGTAGAAGCTCCAATACATTGCAATTCACCACGCGCTAAAGCTGGCTTGAAGATATTAGAAGCATCTAAGGAACCGCTTGCTCCTCCAGCACCCACTATCGTATGTATTTCGTCAATAAATAAAATAACGTCTCTGTTTTTTTCTAATTCAGTCATGATGGCTTTCATACGCTCTTCAAACTGCCCTCTGTATTTTGTGCCTGCTACCAATGCCGCTAAGTCTAAGGATATAACTCGTTTATCAAATAATACTCTTGATACTTTTCTTTGAACAATACGTAAAGCCAATCCTTCTACAATAGCTGTTTTACCCACACCAGGCTCTCCTATTAAAATTGGATTATTCTTTTTTCTTCTACTTAATATTTGGCTTACTCTTTCAATTTCGGCTTCACGACCAACAATCGGATCCAATGAATCCATCTCGGCTAACTTAGTAATATCACGACCAAAATTATCTAATACAGGCGTCTTTGATTTATTGGGGGTAGCAGGTTTTGCTTTTGATGCAGCACCATAAGCACCCGATCCACCTCTTTTTTCTTCCTCAAATTCATCCTCTCCTTCCTCAGAAAATTCTGCACTAGGCGGATTGATGGGCTCAGCACTTGTACCAATAATACCTAACTCAGTTCTAAATAAATCATAGTCAATATCAAACTGATTTAGGATTTGAGTGGCTATATTTTCTTTGTTTTTTAAGATGCTTAATAGCAAATGTTCGGTTTCGACCATTGGACTTTTTAAGGCCTTGGCTTCTAATACCGTAACACGGATTACTTTCTCTGCCTGTTTGGTTAAAGGCAAACTGTTAATATTGGCTACATTTTTACCTGACTTATCCTTGACCGCCAATTCAATCTCTTTTCTTAATTCGGCAAGATTTACATTCAATTGCTTTAATACCTTGATGGCCGTGTTCTCTTGATCTCTTATAAGTCCAAGCATTAAATGCTCGGCCCCTATAAAATCGTTTCCTAACCTCAAAGCCTCTTCACGACTATAAGAGATGATTTCCTTAACTTGTGTTGAAAAATTATTATCCATATAATTAATTGGAGCTATTACAAGAATAACGAATATTTTTGACCTAAAGTATGTTGAGTATTACTTGTTATTAACCATTTTTATTAACACCCTATGCAATACAAAACCGAACAAAAGGAAAAGTTCACAGTCATTACCCTTCATGAAAATAGTCTTAGTTCAAATCTCGTGCCAGAATTGGCCGAATTGACCACAAAAATTGGTGCTGAGGCCCCTAAAAACCTGGTGCTTAACTTTGCTAAGGTGGCCCGCTGGGAGTTACCAGTCATTGAGCAATTGGCGAATGCCCAACAAAGCTTTTATGATAATAATACCTCATTTGTCATCTGCTGCCTGTCAGATAGCCTTCAGGAAGTACTAGATATGACGGAATATGCCGAAGTGATGAATATTACCCCCACAGAATCCGAGGCTTGGGATATTGTTCAAATGGAAGAAATTGAGCGAGAACTATTGGACAGTGACGATATGGAGTTTTCGACCCAAGAATAGGCCTATTATCCCTAGATTTTCCCCTTAAGATTAGTTATTTTCGCTGTCATGATTACCTCTGCAACTATTCAACAAATCACCAGCCGAATTGACATCATTGATGTGGTAGGTGAATTTGTAAAGTTAAAAAAGAGAGGTACCAACTTTATAGGCAATTGCCCTTTTCATAACGAAAAATCACCTTCTTTTACTGTTTCCCCTGCTAAAGAAATTTATAAGTGTTTTGGTTGTGGCAAAAGTGGTAACACCATCACCTTTTTGATGGAGCATGAAAAGTACAGTTATGTAGAATCTTTAAGATGGTTGGCCGCTAGGTATAATATTGAAATTGAGGAAACAGAAACCAGCCCTGCTCAAAAATTAGCACAACAAGTAGCCGATAGTTTATATGCAATTAATAATTTTGCGATGGATTTTTTCGCCAAGCAATACTGGGAAACCGAAGCAGGGGAAACCATTGCGCAAAGCTATATGCAGCACAGAGGTTTTTTAAAACCCATTGTAGAGAAATTTAAAATTGGTTACAACCCTTCCGATAGAGATAGTTTGGCCAAGGCATTAATTAAAAACCAATTCAATCCAGAACTTTTTGCCAAAACCGGATTGGTGGTGGAACGCAATGGCGAGTGGCAGGACAATTATAGAGACCGTATTATTTTCCCCATTCATAATACCACCGGAAAAATTATTGGATTTGGTGCAAGACAAATTGCCAAAAACGACAAGTCCCCTAAATACATTAACTCACCCGAGAATGATATTTATGTAAAAAGTAAAATTTTATATGGTTCTTATTTTGCAAGAACGGCAATAGATAAATTAAATGAGTGTTTACTTGTAGAAGGTTATACCGATGTGGTAAGCCTACACCAAGCAGGTATTGAAAATGTGGTGGCCAGTGGTGGTACTTCTTTAACCATTGACCAGTTAAGGCTTATTAAAAAATATACGCAGAACCTTACCATTATTTATGATGGAGATGCAGCGGGTGTGAAAGCAGCTTTACGTGGATTAGACATGGCCTTGGAAGAAGGTTTGAATGTGCAATTGGTGTTGATCCCAGATAATGAAGATCCTGATAGCTATGTCAATAAAGTGGGCCCAGATGCTTTTAGAGAATTTGTCCAATCCGCTAAAAAAGATTTCGTACTGTTTCAATTAGAAGTGCAATTAAAAGAAGTGGGTGGAGATTTAAATAAGAAGAATAGTTTAGTGAATCAAATTGCTGAAACCTTAAGCAAAATTAATAAGCCCGAAGACTTTACGAAACTGCAGGAATATATTCGTAAGTGTGCTGCCCTATTGCGCATTGATGAAACTGGCTTAACGCAATTGGTGAATAAGTTTAAGCGCGATAAGATAGTGAAGGAAGAAAAGAAAATGTCTTATGACGAAGCGGCTATCTTACTTCCTAGCTTTCCCAAGGAAAGCGATTCAGAGGAAGACAATGATTTGTTTGTTGATAGGGATTTAGCACATGAAAGAAATTTAGTTCGATTGATTTTAGAATATGGAAATGAACAAGGACCTAAGGATAAAAAAGTAGCTGATTGGGTATTTGAAGAAATCGAATCTTTCCCATTAGAAAATACTGATATGATTTACTTAATGGAAGCCTATAAAAAATGGACTGCCGAAGGTAAAATCGCAAACAGTAAAACCTTACAATATCATGAGGACGAAAGGGTACAAAAATGGGTGGTTACTTTATTTGAACCGGAGCATGAATTAAGTCAAAGATGGAATGAG
>Ga0114964_10003017_pt1 | contig 11532 bp, 8 predicted proteins | sample C_131016_MF_Meta_FD_92638 | JGI IMG/M metagenome (GOLD analysis project Ga0114964, IMG submission 92638) | Freshwater microbial communities from Lake Croche, Canada to study carbon cycling - C_131016_MF_MetaG | ecosystem: Environmental > Aquatic > Freshwater > Lake | place: Lake Croche, Canada... | reverse complement strand
TCTTCCAAATCAAATGACGGTTGAAATTGAAGCTATTTTTCTTGTAACTGCTTAATCTTATTGCACTCACTCAACCGAAGAACCTTCAGCCTAGGTACTACGGGCAGTCCAAATTAGGGAAAAAGGTGTCTACAAATCTAGGGGCTATTTATCCTGCTGCAGCAGGATCGCTATAATCTGCTCTTCTGTAAACTGTTATCGCTTCATCGTCCGTCTCAAGATGACGGACTCTGCCAAAAATGCGAGGAATATCAGGATCTTAGGTCAGCTTAAAAGCAATACATCAGGTACGATCCCTTTTAAGGGTGCAGACCAAATCCGCTCCGACAATCAGGATATTAATCAAGTAATTTCATGAGGGGCTGAGCTTAAAAGAGACCACCCTGTTAATGGCGAGGATCACGATGCATTTTTCCGTCCTTCATAATCATCGACAAACGCGCGGGTCCGACCAGAACAGATTGATCCTTCAGCGGGTCGCCATCGACAAGCAATAAATCGGCTAAAGCACCTGGTTTAATAATCCCCAATTCGCTCTTAAGACCCATTAAATCGCCGCCAACTGCGGTCGCGCATTTTAAGGCTTCCGCCGGCGAATATCCAAAGAATTTAACAAAATGACCTATATCACGTGCATTTTGTCCCATAGGCGTGATGGTGAAACCATAATCACCCCCCACAACCACCCTCATACCGCGCTTGCGCATCTCTTTATAGGTCATGATCGTGTGTTCAAGCTTACGTGGCAGCCCCATGCGCTCCGCCACTTCCTTTGTCAGCCCTACCACATCACCTTCATAAACTGAGTTATGAACCAAACCGAAGGCAGGCCCGACAATAACACGGTGTTTGGCAGCCTCGAGCATATCGAGGGCTTCTTCATCGGCAAAATCGCAATGATAGATACAGTCAACGCCTGCACGAACCGCACGTTTCACAGATTCAGCAGCGCGGCTGTGGCATGCGACCCGCTTGCCAAAATCATGCGCGACTTCAACACCAACCCGGAGTTCTTCTTCGCGCATTGAAATGATTTCGGCACGGGCATGGCTGACGAACTCGTCACCCGAAACGTTAAATTTTATATTGTCGACATTCTCCCGGCAGCATAGACGGACAGCGCGCATAATTTCGTCTACACCATCGGCAATCATGCCGAAACTTTCAGCGTGCATATGCGCTTTTCTCTCGTCACCTAATCCGCCCGTGGTCGTAATCTCAGGGCCAGCAGCTTTGTAGCGTGGCCCTGCGAGATAGCCATTTTCGATCTCAGCACGAACAACAACGTCTATCCTAAGTTTGGCGGATGCCGCAGAATAAGCGCTCGTAAAGCCGTGATTGAGTAGAAACGTAGCATTGCGGCAGGTTTGGAGCAGATGCTCTTCAGGTGGTATTTCACCAAGATCTTGATTGCGCGATGGGTTGACGAAGGAAAGGTGGCAATGCCCTTCGACCATACCGGGCATTAAAAATTGACCCCGCCCGTCAATTATTTCAGCGGCCCTGTTGCGAGCAATTTGGCCAGGCGCACAGGCTACCTCGTTGATCCTATTGCCTTCGACAAGAACCTCGCCAGGATAGGACGCATCATTGATCGCATCCCACACGATAACATTGGTGAATAAAAAAGCAGCCACGCTTTACCCCCCTCAATGATTAACTCCCGTTGGTTTTTTATTTTACGGGCTATGTATTCATAGCATCGATTTGTGGTGTCAGGAACTGCCGAATGGTCCATGCATGCGCGAATGGCCAGAATCATGCATATGCCGATAATTATTGACCAATTTAGTCGTAGCCTTGGCCTGCCCCCATCCAGTAATCTGGTATTAGCTTAGTTTAGGTTAGCGATGGGTTCTGCTACATATTTCCAAAGATTGGCTCACTAGGGACTGTATGAATGGACACCTAAAAAAGCCTAAGGACCTATCGATCTCAAATTGGAGATTATCCCCATTCAACCGGTGGTCGTTTCAACATGTTCGTGAAGTCGTACCGACAGCTCTGATCCGCGCTCTGGCAAGCCGTCCTAAGCCCGCGGAAGCAATAGAAACTAACAGTAAGGAACTGGTGGTAACTGTCACTTCAGGCGATAAGATGTCGCTTGATGTGTTTCTAAACGATACACAGACCAACGCGCTTACCCTCTTACATCGAGGAAAAACGGCATTAAGGTGGGTAGCACCGGAGTGTGACGTGAGAGAGCCACATCTGCTTTTCTCGGTCAGTAAATCTATCACAGGACTTATAGCCGGAATTCTAACAGGCCATGGCAAGCTTAATCCCGATGACCGCGTCACAACCTATTTGCCAGAGCTTGAAGGTTCGGCCTATGGCGACGAATGCACCGTGCGGCATTTACTGGATATGACCGTAAGTCTTGATTTTGTGGAGGATTACCTCGACCCGGAAAGTCCATTTGGTCGCTACCGCCGAGCCATGCTTTGGAACCCTTTAGACACGACCAAAGAACATCTCAACCTGCTTACGTTTGCTCAAACGTTACCTCGACTTACACGTCCGCATGGTGAAGTCTTTCTCTATGCCTCACCCACCAGCGATGTGCTCGGTATGGTGGTAGAGAGAGCCGGTGGACAGGCTTTCGCCGCTTTGGCATCCGACTTGTTATGGTCTAAAATCAATGCGCAGTCGGATGCATATGTCACTGTTGACGGGGCTGGCAATCCAAGAACTGCCGGAGGTATTTGTGTCACCGTTGATGACTTGGCTCGCCTTGGTGAAATGGTTCGAAATCACGGACAGGTAGATGACCAGCAAATTGTTCCGCAAAAGTGGATTGACGATATGTGGTCGGGAGGCAGCCGCGAAGCTTGGCTTAAGGGCGGCCAGCATCTGCTTACGGACGGGCAATATCGCAGCCAGTGGTATCAAGTAGGAAATAAAAACAGATGCTTATGTGCCATCGGCATTCATGGGCAATGGATCTATATTGATCCCGTACAAGAAATCGTTATTGCCAAAACGTCGGTACAAACACTGCCGGTCGATGATAATCTTGATCGTGATTGTCTTGCGGTGTTCGACCAACTCACACAAATCACTTCTTTTTGCCTTTGAGATGGCTTTTCTCTTCAATGATGATCTCTTTATGAGTTTTTCAAATATTAGGACTCTTTTTTATCCGCCAGTAATTGAACCAAGATTTTATTTTGCGCTTTCCGCGTTGGCATGACACCATCGGGTCATCTGCTTGTGATTTTAGTTTTGGATTGAGTGAGGCGTTCGAGGCGGCGGTGCAGCTTGGGGACCTTTGGTTTCCGCCCGGAAACCGTCTTGAGGAACTAAACTGTGATCGCGAGGGCCAGTATTCCATGAGGATTAGCGGCCAGTGACGAATTTGTGTTAGGTGGTCGGAACAAGGTTAAGTTGAAGTTGAAATTATAGATTATCATTTAAGTATGAAGCACCAATGTCTCTTATCAGTCATCCATCGTACCCCGGAGAGACCGTCCAAGAGCTTTGTCGATCCTCTTGGGAAAAGGCAAAGCGTGTTCACTTGCCTCCCACGTGTATTGAACGGCTCGTTAGAGGCGATACTGCCCTAACTGCTGATACGGCCATGCGTCTGACCAAGGTTTTTTGATACAACGGCGGAGTATTGGACAAACCGGCAAAGGGCATAGGATCTTGCGCGCGCGAAAGAGAAGATCGATGTTTCAGACATAGAGCCGCTGGCAGCTGCTTAAAGGCACCATGCGGCGCTCGGTCATCGTGAAACCAGTGGGACACTTGGTTATAAAACCTTAGTAAGTAGCGGCACTAAAAAGTGTCCCACTATTACATAAGCCGTTGATATATAACAAAGTGCTTAGCTCAGCCCTGGGCACCATTAATCTCCCAAGAAATTGAAATACATAGTTATTTTTTGAGTGGGACATTCGTGGCCCCGGTGAGGCTCACCGTTCCGGCGAAGAAGAGATCTAAAATAAGCGTCACGCGCAGGAAGCGTGTGACGTTGGACGAAGGTGTGGGTAAACCCATTTTAGGCAAGTGCTCGGCGGATAATCGATTTAGACTCGGCGCGAGGTGATGAGCGGTACTGAACCGCAAGGAATGTTTTCGGAGGGATCTTATGGCTAAATTGCCGCCGGCTGATTTATTGAAAGCGTTGAAATCCGCGCGTGAGCAAAGCCAGGGAAGTTTACCCTCTCACACCACGCAAAAGCCCTCGAAGCCTCCTGCTCAGAAAACCGATGGCGTGACTTTGGAAGCCTTGGCGAAAGCCTTTGCCAGGACGAAGGGTTTTCCTAAGCTTCACTAACACCACAAGGTATTTCTGAATATCAGGCCTTAGCGCTCACGATGAAAAGTGACGCGAGGGGCAAACAGCGCTCCAAAAGGGGCTTGCTATCGCTGATCTCTATCACCTTATGACATTTGTGATAAATTTCAGTGAGTTAAATGGTTAATAAACCGTTAATTCAATGCCTTAAGACATTATATTCATATTCCATTCGAGCTTAGAAGGCCGCCGTGGGATCCTCAGCTACCCGTTTTTTGTAAATTACAAAGAAAATACAACACGCTACGCCAATAACCAGTAGCGTGATGGCGACTGGGGCTTCGTGGTTCTCATTGCCATCGACGATCGCAACAATGGTAGCGGTAAACCCAAGCCAGATGAGGCCTAAACCCAAAACCAGAGCCACCATACCGTTGAAGCCAGAACGATGGCTGCGCTCCAAAGGTTTTGGTTGAACTTGAACAACGGACAAAAGTTGCTCGCACCGTTGCTTCCAATGGTTGCGTTGCGCGGTCATTTCGCCGAGTGTTTTGGTCTGCACCACCAACTCGGCTTCAAGCGTTGCGCAACGCTCCTCTAGCGATTTCAGCTCTTCGGCCACCGCATCAGGCACCGGCACATAGGCAAAGGGTCTGGCCGCCGGTGCGCTCAGCGTGAGCATCGGCAGATCTTCAATCACCCTCTCCTCTTCAATCCGCCGCGCCTCGGAAGCTATTTCGGACGCAACAGGCGGGATCAGCGGCGGGTACACCCGCCTGAGTTCTTCTTCCTCAATCGACCATTCATTGTTCGGCGTCCGCTCGGCCTTTAACCGTCCCGACTGGATCGCGCGCAGGATCGTCGACTTGTTCGCTCCCGACAAATTGGCAGCTTCGCGAAGGGTCAATCGTTGCATATTGCTATGATCCAAGCAGGTGTTGCGTTTAATCTCATGAGCCTAGTCTACCCTGCACCACCCCGTTGCGCCAAGGCTGTTGCACAACCGAAAGTTAGTCGAGCGTTGCAACGGATATGCGTTGCACGATCCCGGGCCGCAACACCGCACCGGTGCACCCTTAAACCATTATAAGAAGACAGCTAAACCCTATCTTAACCATATTGACAGACAAAGTGACAGCTGTATCTTATAGCTATCATGATCTATTCTCATAATGATCTCGCCCAAATTCAAGGGTTCTTAGACGTACCCCAGTTCCTCCTGGGGGACGCCGCTTTCACGGCTGAACTTTCAACGACGGTGCTAAAGGCTTGGCTCAGCCGAGAACCTCTTATCATCGCTCTTGGCGACACCGACATGAAGCCCATGGGTAAAGGTAGCGCGCGCATTTTCACGCTGCGTCGGGTCGTAAATATTTGCGTAACGGCCGAGCTCGTCCGAATGGGCGTGACTCCCAAAATGGCTGGCGCAATCGGGTTTCAAATGACCGATCGGATGGGACGGTCGTCAAACCTCTCCCCTAATCTCAAGGCTGCGAAGCCAGGTGTTAAAAGCATGGATCCAACCGATATCAACATTTGGGCGCGTAATGATGTTTTGATCGTCGGCAATAAAAACCACGACGCGATACACCCCCTCATTGGCGATGTTCTCGCGTTTGAGATTTTGCAGCGCTTAACGGAACTTGCGAAGGGTGAGACTATCCATTCCTGCTTTATTCTGGATTTCAGTGGTATTTATCAAAAAACCTTGGGCAAATTAAAAGCTCGGATGAAGCTCGGATAAACAGTCCCCATCCCACCAATAAGCCACCGATCCTTCATGAGCTGGGATAGCTCAAGCTGAGCATTCTCAATCGAGTTTAGGCGAAGTACCGGTTACAAATTACCGGTTGTCCTTCGGCACCTCGCATGGGTTGGGAGCCCGCATTAGAAAAATCATGGCAATTCAACAAATTAAATGGTTAATAAAGAGTTAATTCAATACGTTACATGGCTATGTTCGCAGCTCATTAGAGCTTGGAAGCCTGCGAATGGGTTGCCGCTTGTCCGTCTTTTATAAATTATCGAGCAAACACAATCTGCTATACCAATAACCGGCAGTGTCAGGACGACAGGGACTTCGTGACCATCCTTGTCGTCAATGATGGCTCCCATCGTGGCCGGGTATCGAGGCCAGATTAATCCACCACCCCTCCGCCAGAGCGACTAAGCCGACGATCCCCCACCGGAGATGACGCGATGAAGGTGCTGGCTGACGTTCAACAAACGGCAAACGCTGCTCGCACCGTTGCATCCAGAGCCACCGCTGCGCTGCCGTTTTGACGAGCAATTCGGTCTGCACCACTTGTCAACCTGGACTGTTGCGCAAGGCGTGTTACGGACCCTGATCGCCAAAGGCGTTGCGTTGGCGGAGGGAACCATCCTGATTGAGTTCAGCTCCAACGCAATTTTTACGGACACTGGTGCGTCTTCATTGAGTTCCTTGTCGGCGCGGGGGATTTAGCTCTCACATCCACGATGCGTGGTTAGACGCCCATAAGATTTTCTTGATTTATCAATCACTCAGCGTCCGCATGACGCACCGCCTTCAACCACAAAAACTGGATGGCGTGCAGGATGGTTGATTTGTTTTTAGCCGCAAATTGAATGGCATCCTCGAGGCTAAACCGTTGCAAGGCAGCGGTTTCAGGGGGGTGTTGCGTCTTAAATGCAGGATCCAAGATTTAAGCGCACCACCCTGTTGCGCTAAGACTGTTGCGGATGCACGAGGATAAAAATACACGCAACGCGAATGCACATCAGTGCCCCTAATGAAACCGCGCAATGGTGCGAAGTTAAACCAAAACTGGAGGATTTTAACCATGTCCGTTAATCCTAATGGTCATGATAGATACGAATGTATCTTATAGACCTAATGAGATTTTCTGGCCTCTTATTAACCCTCAAATCCTATATGTCGCCATCACCCAGGGAAAGCCGGAGGCCAGAAAGCAGCGTTTAAATAGCGATGCTCAGACACGCATGGGGCAGGCCTTCCCATCATATAAAAGGAAGACGCGAACGAACATAAAACTTAGACCGATTTATACGGCCAATGGGGTCGCATGCACGTTGAGGGCATCAAAGAAAAAGTCATTGTGTAAGCCGTTCTCAATTTCTTGAGCAATGTGGTAACCGACCATCATCAAAATTTTACCCTTGAATCGACCGTTGTTTAACCATCGCAGTAAAAGACTGACATCGCCGTAAAGCAAATTAACTATAAGATGAACCCATTGGAATAATACAACCCTAGATTGCTTGTCCTAATTTTCCCTTTCTCGCATGACTGCTTGAAATAAACGTCCTAGGATTAGCTTTATATGGCGGATGGATCTAATAATGGCTCGCCTGCCGCGCATTTGTCTGGCCTACATGGCCTAACAGGGGTGGCTGCCTATTTTCGTATTCCGGCCGATCCCTATCATTTAGCCCGCGAACTGGCGCTTGGGGAGCGAGATGCCACGGCCGAAGATATTCTTCGCGCGGCTGCGCTCATCGGTTTAAAAGCCCGCATTATTCGCGACAGCTCTGCCAAGCGTATTGTGGCCTTACCCGTGCCTAGCCTTGCCCGAACCAAAGACGGAAGCTTTATTGTTTTGGGGGGCGTCACGCCGAGCGGACTGTTTCGAACTGTTGATCCCATCACCCGCGCCGATTTAGAGCGCCCGGTTGAGGAGGTCGCCGAGGCGCTTGAGCCGTTGGTGATCCTTGTTCAACGCCGCATTGGTGGGCCGGGCATTCATCCAAACCATTTCAGTTTTGCGTGGTTTTTACCATCCATTTGGCGGTATCGTCGCGCGCTTGCGCATGTGCTGTTAGCGTCACTGGCCCTGCAGATTTTTGCGCTGGTGACGCCGCTGTTTTTCCAAGTCGTGATCGACAAAGTGTTGGTGCATCGCAGCGCCTCTACTTTGGATGTCATCGTTGTTGGGCTCATCGGCATTTCCTGCTTTGACGTGTTGCTCCAATTTTTACGCAGCTATGCCCTAACCCACACGACCAACCGTATCGATGTCGAATTGGGCCAACGTCTGTTTGCGCATTTATTACGCCTTCCCGTTTCCTATTTCGAAACGCGCCCTGCCGGGCAGACGGTGGCGCGCGTGCGCGAGCTTGAGACCATTCGCTCCTTTATTACGGGCCAAGGACTGTTTGCCGCTTTGGATCTCATTTTCACTGTCGTGATGGTGGGCGTGTTGTTCGTCTACTCTGTTAAACTTGCTTTGATCGTGATGGCGACGGTTCCGCTTTATATCCTCATTGCGGCGGTGATTGCGCCCGTACTGCGCGAGCGTGTGAAGGAGAAATTTAATCGCGGTGCCTATAGCCAGCAATTCCTCGTTGAAACCATTATTGGCGCGCAAACCATTAAAGCGAGCGCGGTTGAGCCTGTCATGCGGGCCGAATGGGAAGAACGGTTGGCGGCCTATATCCGCACCGGTTTTGAAGCGGCGCTAATGGCGTTTGGCGGCCAAGATGCCATTCAATTGATTAGTAAATTTTCAACCGCGCTCTTGTTGTTTTTCGGCGCGGTGGCGGTGATGGATGGTGAGTTAACGGTGGGCTCACTGGTTGCCTTCAACATGATATCGGGTCAGGTGGCACAGCCAATCTTGCGCTTGTCGCAATTGTGGCAAGATTTTCAACAAGTCGCGATCTCGGTGGCGCGATTGGGCGATATTTTAAATGCCGCGCCAGAGCCCAGTAATCCAGCAATGGCGGCACTGCCCCCCCCCAAAGGCGCGATTGAATTTCGCAATGTGAGTTTCCGTTACACGCCGGGTGGGCAGGATGTGCTTAAAAACATCAATCTTGCCATTGAGCCCGGCGAGATTATTGGCGTGGTGGGTCCCTCAGGCTCGGGCAAATCCACGCTCACCAAGCTCGTTCAGCGGTTTTATTCGCCACAAGAGGGCCAGATCCGCATGGACGGATTAGACCTCACCCAAGTCGATCCCGCTTGGCTCCGGCGGCATATTGGCGTGGTGCTGCAGGAAAACCTGCTGTTCGCCAAGACCATTCATGAGAATATCGCGTTGGCCAATCCCGCCATGCCGCGGGCGCGCGTGATTGCGGTAGCCGAGCTTGCAGGTGCCCATGAGTTTATCGCCAAACTCCCCATGGGCTACGATACGCTGATTGAGGAGCGTGGGGCCAACCTCTCGGGTGGTCAACGGCAAAGGCTCGCTATTGCGCGTGCGCTTGCCACCAATCCGAGAATCCTCATTCTGGATGAGGCCACCAGCGCTTTGGATTATGAGAGCGAGGTGATCATCCAAAAAAATATGGCCAAGATTGTGCGCGGCCGTACCGTGATCATCATCGCCCATCGTCTCTCGACCGTCAGAAACGCCAGCCGCATTGTTGGCATGGTGGATGGCCGCATTGTCGAGACGGGCAGCCATGATGAGTTAATAAACCGCGAGAAAGGGCTTTATAAGCGCCTGTGGTCCATTCAATCCTCAGGAATATCAGCATGACGGATGAGGCACTGGATACGCCTGCTGCGCCCACCCCACGCGCACCCAAAAGGCCACCTCTTCTCGCTTTCATGACACGCGATGATCAGGAGTTTTTGCCGTCGGCGCTCGAGATTTTAGAACGCCCTGCCTCGCCCATCGCATTGTCCTTGCTGGTTTCCATTTGCCTGTTTGTGCTGGCAGCGCTGGGTTGGAGCTATTTCGGCTGGACCGACATTGTCGCCGTTGCACAGGGAAAGATTCAACCCTCAGGCCGCGTTAAAACCGTGCAGCCCTTGGAGGGCGGCAAAATTACGCATATTCAAGCCGTCAACGGGCAAAAGATTGCAGAAGGCGATGTGCTCCTGACCCTGCAAGACAATGAGGCGCAAGCTGATGTGGATGGCGTTACAGCTCAGCTTATCCATGGCCGAGCCGAGGCGCTTCGGCGCAAAGCGGTGGTCGCTTCAGCGCTTAATCCTCATACGCCACCCACAATCTTATGGCCTGACCTGATCCCGCCACCGGTTAGAGCCCGTGAGGAAACGGTGCTGGCTGCGGACTTAGCCAACCTTTCCGCGCAATTGGCTTCCATTGATGCTCAGCAAAACCAGAAAATCGCGGAACGGAACCGGTTAAGTGAGACGATTTCAGCCCAAGAATCGCTTGTTACAATCCTTGGTGATCGCGTTGAGATGCGCCAGGCCTTGCAGCAAAGCGCTGCAGGTACAAAAGCGAGCCTGATCGACGCTTTAGAAACCCAAGCCTATCAAAGAACCTTCCTCGCAACCGAGCGCGGCCAGTTGATCGAAACGGAACGGGGAATAGACGCTTTAGCGGCTGAACGAAAGCGTACCCTTCAAGCCTTTATTGCCGATAACACTACCAAGGGATCGGAAGCCCAAAAGCTCGCTGATGAGGCCGAGCCACGGCTTGCAAAAGCCAAGATCAGGGTGGCCAATCTCATCATCCGCAGTCCTGTTGCCGGAACAGTGCAAGCCTCGTCCGTCATCAATGTCGGGCAAGTGTTGAATGCCGGACAAGAAGTGATGCGCATCGTCCCCGATGATGCGGTTTTGGAAGTCGAAACCTATCTGCCCAACAAAGACATCGGCTTCGTCCACGAAGGCCAAACGGCATCTGTGAAAGTAGATGCATTTCCCTTCACACGTTATGGCACGCTTGAAGCGACCGTCACCCGGGTCGCTAGTGACGCCATTCCCCTGCCCGAAGCGCTTGCCGCTGAAGGCAATACACAACCCCAGCAACAAGATCTAAAAGCGTTGGCGGGCGCGCAGCGGGTGCAAAATCTCTTTTATGCCGTGACGTTAAAACTGAGCCAAACCTCGATCATGACAGAAGGAAAATTGGTTCCTTTGGCACCCGGTATGGCCATTACGGCGGAAATCAAAACCGGGCAAAGGCGGTTGCTGGATTATCTGCTTTCGCCTTTAAAAGAAGTCGGCTCCACCGCCGTTAAAGAGCGCTAGAAGAACGGAATTAAAGGGCGAAGACTTGCCCTGTCAAAATCCGTTTCAACAAATGCGGTAGCCGAAACACAACACAAAGGTTTCAGGCATGAAACCCGCACAGGGTCCATGTTTGGCGGCTTCAATCCTTCGTCGTTACGGAATCACTTGCCCTTACCAGTGCCCTTGCCAGTGCCGCTGCTGGACAAGCCTACATTGCGCCCGGGCCGGGAATGGCTGTTGGTGGGCATTTTCCGGCGATGATCATGCCCAAGACTTCGTCATGCGTCACTTCGCTGGTTTTAACGGTACCAACCACGCGGCCGTTTTTCATCACGGTCACGCGATCAGCAAGATC
>Ga0114964_10003015_pt1 | contig 11537 bp, 10 predicted proteins | sample C_131016_MF_Meta_FD_92638 | JGI IMG/M metagenome (GOLD analysis project Ga0114964, IMG submission 92638) | Freshwater microbial communities from Lake Croche, Canada to study carbon cycling - C_131016_MF_MetaG | ecosystem: Environmental > Aquatic > Freshwater > Lake | place: Lake Croche, Canada... | reverse complement strand
GGTGGCGACGGTGGTATCGGTGGTAGCGGCGGCACATCCACCACGGTCTCTGTAGTCGGCGGCGACGGCGGCAATGGCGGCAGTGGCGGCAATGCCACGGGCGCGGGTACAGCCGGTAACGGTGGCGCTGGCGGTAATGCCGGTGACGGCTACAACGGTGTCGGCTTCATCACCGCAGTGGAGGACACGTTTGGTACCGACGGCGGCAATGGCGGTGTCGGCGGTGCCGGCGGCGATGCCGAGTCGGGGATTGCGGGCAATGGCGGTGCCGGTGGTAACGCCGGCGACGGTGGCACCGGCGGTGACGGTAACGCGCTGTTCGCGCGCGGCGGCATTGGCGGTGACGGCGGTGCCGCCGGTGCCGGTGGCGCCGGCGGCACATCGACCTCCGGCACCAACGGTGACGGCGGGGATGCGGGTCTGGCCGGTAACGGTGGCATCGGTGGTGACGGTGTGGCCGGAGCCAACGGCAATAACGGTTCGGGCGCGGGTGCGTCCGGTACATCCGGAACCGACGGCGGCGGCGGCGGTAACGGCGGCGTAGGTGGTGCCGGTGCTGCCGGCGGCACTGCCGGCGGTGCAGGCGCTACGGCGGGTACCGACTCCGTCGGAGGCAACGGCGGCGGCGGCGGTAACGGCGGTCTTGGCGGCAACGGCGGCAACGGTGTGGCCGGCACGGCCAGCCTCGCCGTGGGTGTCGCAGGTCAGGCCGGCGGATCCGGCGGTGATGCCGGTGACGGCGGCGCCGGCGGCAAGGGCGGCGCGGCCGGTGCCGGTGGCGGTAAGGCTGCCGCGGGCACTGCGGGTTACGGCGGTAATGGCGGCAACGCCGGAACCGCTGGCAACGGTGCCAACGGCGGTGCCGGTTACAACGGCGCGAATGCCAAGGCGAATCCGAATGGAAACGTCGCGCAAGATGGCACCGACGGTGGCAGCGGCGGCAACGGCGGCGCCGGCGGCAACGGCGGCACAGCCGGTAAGGCTGGCGGCGCGACCGCGCAGGATGGCAGCCAGGGCAAGGCCACCAATGGCGGCAACGCCGGCAGCGGCGGCCTCGGCGGTAACGGCGGTAACGGCCTCAATGGCACCTTCACATCGCTGGTTAACCGCCCCGGCGGCGACGGCGGCAACGGCGGCAACGCCGGTGTCGAGGGCAAGGGTGGAACCGGGTCGAATGTGACCAAGGCCGGTGCCTTCGGTAACGGCGGTAACGGCGGCAACGGCGGCCTCGGCGCCGATATCGGCGGTGCCAATAACTACGGCGGGGCTGGCGGCAACGGCGGCAACGGCGGCACAGCGACCGGCGGTGCTGCTGGTGACGGCGGCGCGGGTGGCAACGGCGGCAGCGGCGGTCCGGGTGCTGTCGGTACGGGCGGTGCTGTCACACCCGGCAACGGGAGCAATGGCGCTGTCGGCGGTGCGGGTGGTGCCGGCGGTAACGGCGGTGCGGCGACTATCGGTGTCGCCGGTGACGGCGGCAAAGCCGGTAACGGCGGCGCCGGCGGTATCGGCGGAGCCGGACTCGATGGGCAGGCCGTTGGCATTGCCGGCGGCAACGGCGGAATCGGTGGCACCGGCGGTATCGGCGGTGCTGGCGGTACAGGTGGAAGCACCACTGGTGGTACCGACGGCAGCGGCGGCAACGGCGGCAACGGCGGCGGGGCCGGCGCAGGCGGCGCCGGTGGTAACGGCGCCGCAGGCATTGATGGCACACCGAACGGTGCGGCCGGCGGCAATGGCGGCAACGCGGGCACTGCGGGCGCCGGCGGCGCACTGGGCGCCAAGGGCACCGGCGGTACCGGCGGCGTCAACGGAACTGCCGGGAATGCTGGCGCGGACAACGTCAACGGTGGCAAGGGTGGCAACGGTGGTGCCGGGTTCGCCTCGACGGCTGTTGGTGTGGTCGGCGGCAATGGCGGTGCGGGCGGAGCAGGCGGTACGACCGCCTCGGGCACCGGTGGTGCCGGTGGTGCGGGCGGTGTCGGCGGGGCTGGCTTCGCCGGATCCAACGGCACGGCCGGTATCGATGCCAACGGCGGTGCCGGCACGGCTGGCGGCAAGGGTGGCGCTGGCGGTGCAGGTGGTGGCGCTACGGCCGCGGCTGGCAACGGTGGCGCAGGCGGAGCCGGCGGCGCGGGTGGAACCGGTGCCGGTGGCGGCAATGGCGGTTCCGGGACTGACGCCGGAAACGGTAATCCAGCTCAGGTCGGCGGTGACGGCGGCGCGGGTGCCGACGGCGGTGCCGGCGGTGTCGGCGGCGCGGGCGGCAACGCTGGGGCGTCGGGCACCAATGGCAGCGGTGGCACCGGCGGCAAGGGCGGCAACGCCGGTGTCGGCGGTGTCGGTGGTGCCGGCGGTGTCGGTGACACCACCTACGCCGTCGGTGCCAGCGGTGGTGCTGGCGGTGTGGGCGGTAACGCCGGGGCAGGCGGCAACGGCGGGGCCGCGGGCACGACGGGAACTGGCGGCACCGCAGGGACCGGCGGTAACGCCGGATCTGCGGGTGTCGGTGGTATCGGTGGTGTCGGTGGTGTCGGCGGTAGCGGCACTAACGCCGGAACGGTGTTCACACCGAGCACGGCCAATCAGTCGGCGCCGATCCTCTCGATCACCGACTTCAATCCGTCGGACACACTGCTGGTGTCCGTCTCGATCCCGAATGCCCCTACGGGCACGAAGTTCAATTTCGGAAGTTACGCCGGATTGACCCCGAGTTACGGCTTCAACTTCACCGGTGACAAGGTCGCGCTCAACTTCACCGGAACGAAGGCGGACATCAATGCCGCACTCGCCACGATGCAGTTGTCGACCGGGGCGGCCCAGGGAGCGATCGAGTTCGACGTCACGTCGTCGCTCTACGCTGCGAACACGTACTACAACCCGCTCACCAACAGTTACTACGAGTACGTCGCCACACCAGGTCCGGCGTTCTTGAACTGGACCCAAGCCCGGGCAGCGGCCAAGAACCGGACGCTCTACGGCGCCTCGGGTTATTTGGCGAACATCACAACCAGTATCGAGAACGCATTCATCAAGTCCTACGTGGGCGCAGCCGATATCTGGATCGGGGCTTCAGACGAGGCCGTCGAGGGGGTCTGGAGGTGGATGGACGGCCCGGTCGGTGAGGCTGGTGTCCAGTTCTGGCAAGGCGGCACGCCCGCCAAGGGCGGCTACGCCACCGGGCCGTTCAATTACGCGCAGTGGAATACCAATCAGCCGGATAACTCCGGAACCAACCCGGGCGAGGACTACGGGTCAACCAATGGGCCTCGGGGCAGTCGGGGCGCTTGGAATGACCTCCCACTGAATGGCGCCGGGATCGTGTCGGGCTACCTGGTCGAGTACACCGAACCGGTCGGCGGCTGGACCACATCGAGCGTCTCCCAGCAGGTCACGTCGGCCTACATCGGCACCGCTGACGGCGGCATCGGTGGCAACGGCGGCGCCGGCGGTCTGGGCGGCAACGGTGCGCTCGGTGGGCTCAACGGCGGCACGGCCAGTGCCGGCGGAGTCGGCGGAGTCGGCGGAGTCGGTGGCCAGGGCGGCACCGGCGGCAAGGCCCTGCCCGGCAACGGCGGCACCGGAGGAACGGGCGGCCCCGGTGGCGGCGGCGGCACCAGTGGCACCGGAAACGCTGGCACGGGCGGTTCGACCGGAAGCACCGGAACCAATGGATCCGGCACAACGGGTGGTGCCGGCGGATCAGGCGGCGGAGCCGGCACCGGCGGCGTCGTCTAGCCAGTCCACACGAATGGCCCCTCCAGATGGAGGGGCCATTCGTGTTTCACTCCCTGTGCGGGCGGAGGGATTCGAACCCACACGCTCTCTCGAGCACCGGCACCTAAAGCCGGCATGTCTGCCATTTCATCACGCCCGCAGCGTGGGCCGATTCTATCGCGGCGGTACCGTCATAGCGTGCCCACCACCCGCCGCCGTCGCGTCGCGCTGATCCTCTTGGTGATCGTCGCTGCCGCTGGCTGCCTCGCACTGGGCTGGTGGCAGTGGACCCGGTTCGAGTCGGCGTCGGGGACATTCCAGAACCTCGGATACGCCCTGCAGTGGCCGTTCTTCGCCGGCTTCTGCGTGTACGCGTATCGCAAATTCGTCCGCTACGAAGAGACTCCACCCGAACACAACGCGAGCGGAGACCTGACCGAGATTCCGACCGGCCTCCTGCCCGAGCGACCCGCTGCTTCACCACAACCCACCGATGACGACCCCGCTCTTCGCGAGTACAACAACTACCTTGCTGAGTTGGCCCAGACAGACCGCGCCCAGTCAGACCGTGCCGCCCAGACAAACCAGAACAGGACGACAGCATGACCGGAAGCCCCGAAACACACCCGCTCGCGCCGATCGAGAAGATCCGTTCGGCCCTCACCGGCTACCGGGTCATGGCGTGGTTAACCGGCATCTGGCTGATCGCGCTGTGCTACGAGATCATCCTCAAATACGTGGTGAAAGTGGACCATCCGCCGAGTTGGATCGGCGTGGTGCACGGCTGGGTCTACTTCGTCTATCTGCTGTTCACCGCCAACCTCGCGGTCAAGGTGCGCTGGCCGATCGCCAAGACCATCGGGGTATTGCTGGCCGGCACCATCCCCCTGCTGGGCATCATCGTCGAGCAGGTTCAGACCCGCGAGGTCAAGGAACGGTTCAACCTGTAGCCAGGCCGCACAACGCTGGCACCAGCAACGCCAGCGCCCGCCCACGGTGCGACACCGAATCTTTCTCAGCCGGGCTCAACTGTGCGGCGCTGCGCTTCTCACCTTCGGGGATGAATACCGGGTCATAGCCAAAACCACCCTGCCCCAACGGTTCTCGGGCGATCACACCCGGCCAGACCCCGCGCACCACAGTCACATCATCGGGCCCGGACACCAGTGCGCAGGCCGAGACGAATGCCGCACCTCGCCGGAAGTCGGGAACATCACGCAGCTGCGCCAACAACAGCGAATAGTTCGCGACGTCATCGCCGTGTCCCCCGGACCACCGCGCCGAGAGCACGCCCGGCATGCCGTTCAGCGCCCCCACCTCCAGGCCGGAATCGTCGGCCAGAGTAGGCAGTCCGGTTGCGGCGAATCCGTCGCGCGCCTTGGCCGCAGCGTTCGCCTCGAACGTGGCCCCGGTTTCGGGTGCCTCATCGAAGGCGTCGACGTCATCGAGTGACACCAACTCCAGGCCCGATATCCCGGCGGCATCGAGCACCCGGCGCAACTCGGCCAGTTTCTTGGCGTTGCGGCTGGCGACCAACAGCGTGGTCATGCGGCCGGGCTCAGCTTCCGAACGCCTTCTTCGGCGCGGGGCCCTCCGGCAGCACGCCCGGGTACGGCAGCGCCAGCGCCTCGCGCTGAAGCGCGAACAGGGTGTCGCAGGCGCCCAGCGCTGCGTCGATCATCTTGTCCAGGGTGGAGCGCGCGAACGTCGCACCCTCGCCGGTGCCCTGGATCTCCACCAGCGTTCCGGTGTCGGTAGCCACCACGTTCATATCGACCTCGGCGCGCGAATCCTCCTCGTAGGGAAGGTCGACACGCACCCGGCCATCGACCACGCCGACGCTGATCGCCGCGATCGCGCACGACAGCGGCTTCGGATCGGTCAGCTTGCCGCCCGCCGCCAGATATGTCACGGCATCCGAGAGCGCCACGTAGGCACCGGTGATGGCGGCGGTGCGGGTGCCGCCGTCGGCCTGCAGTACGTCGCAGTCGATGGCAATCGTGTTCTCCCCCAACGCCGCCAGGTCGATGCAGGCGCGCAGCGATCGTCCGACCAGCCGGCTGATCTCATGGGTGCGCCCGCCGACGCGGCCTTTAACCGATTCGCGGTCGGAGCGGGTGTGGGTGGCCGAGGGCAGCATCGCGTACTCGGCGGTCAGCCAGCCCAGTCCGGAGCCCTTACGCCACCGCGGCACACCCTCGGTGACACTCGCGGTGCACATCACCCGGGTTCCACCGAACTCGATGAGGACCGATCCGGCCGGATGGGAGGTGAAGCCCCGGGTGATGACCACCGGTCGCAGTTCGTCGTCGAGCCTGCCGTCCTGTCGCGCTGCCACGGACAAACCCTATCCCGCGGCCACCCCGCGGCTCAGGCCCGCCGGACCTCGAAGCTCTCCCCCGCGACGACGGCGTGCACCGGGCCGTCGAATTCGGCCTTGGCCTCGCTGATGACTTCCTCGCGCGAGGTCCACGGCGGAATGTGGGTCAGCAGCAACTCCCCCACGCCGGCCCTGGCCGCGACGCGTCCCGCCTCCGCGCCGGACATGTGCAGGTGCCGCGGCCGATCAGGCGAGTCGGTCCAGGACGCCTCACACAGGAAAACATCTGCCCCGGCGGCGAGTTCGACGAGTGACTCGCAGATGCCCGTGTCGCCGCTGAAGACCAGGGTCGCGCCGTCGGCATCGGTGATCCGCATGCCGAATGACTCGGTGGGATGGCTGACCAACCGGGGCAGCACGGTCAGGTTGCCGAACCGGACCGGCTCCGAGTCGACCCACGTCCGCACCTCGAAGATGTCGGAGAAGTCGTCGAGTTCGCCGCCAACCGGCGAGGACGCCGCGGCCAGCCGGGTCCAGGTGTCGCCGGGGCCGTACATGATTCCGCGCATGGTGGCCGGCACCGGGTGGTACCGACGCCAGACGAACAGGCCGGGAAGGTCCAGGCAGTGATCGGCGTGCAGGTGCGATAGCAGTACGTGCACCTCGTTGGGATCGGCGTGACGTTGCAACGCCCCCAGGACTCCTCCGCCGAAGTCCACCACCAGCGGCGGGGTGTCGGGCGCGCTCAGCAGGTAGCCCGACGCCGGCGAATCAGGCCCCACAACGCTGCCGGAGCAGCCGAGCACAGTGATTCGCACTACGCAAGCTTGCCACGTGCGGCAGGCGGGTGGCTCAATTCCGGACGCCGACGTGCCGTTGCACACCGGTGACCACCGGCCCGAGGAAACGGGTCGCCAGGGCGGTGAACGCCGCCGGGTCGCCGGTGGCCTCGAACACGCGCGACGCGGGCGGGGCGTCATGCGGCCGCAACTCATCACGTTCGGTGAGTACCCGCAGCAGGTCCTTAGCGGTCTCCTCCGCGCTGGAGACCAGCGTCACGGCGTCGCCCACCGTCAACTGGATCACCCCGGACAGCAGCGGGTAGTGCGTGCAGCCCAGCACCAGGGTGTCGACCTCGGACCGCCGCAGCGGCTCAAGATAGCCCTGGGCCAGACCCATCACCTCCCGACCACTGGTGATGCCGCGTTCGACGAAGTCGACGAACTGTGGACATGCAACGGCGGTGACCTCAACATCGCGCGCGGCGATGAAGGCGTCCTGGTAGGCACCGGAGGCGATCGTGGCCTCGGTCCCGATCACGCCGATGCGGCCGGTGCGGGTGGTCGCCACCGCGTGCCGGACGGCCGGCAGGATCACCTCGACGACCGGCACGTCGTAGCGTTCCCGGGCGTCGCGCAGGAAAGCCGCCGATGCGGTGTTGCAGGCAATCACGAGTGCTTTGACTCCGCGGGCCACCAGATCGTCACCGATGGCCAGCGCGTGCGCACGCACCTCCGGCATGGTCAGCGGTCCGTAGGGCCCGTGCGCGGTGTCGCCGACGTAGATGATCTCCTCGTCGGGAAGCTGATCGATGATCGAGCGGGTCACCGTCAGCCCGCCGACGCCGGAGTCGAAGATGCCGACCGGCGCCAAATTATCGGTCATGCGGCCGAACCGGGAAACGCCTTGTCCTGCAGACGTTTTCGGGACCGTGCCTCCCGCTCCGGGCCGGACAACCAGTAGGCGGCCAGCACACCTGCGATCGCACCGCACAGGTGGCCCTGCCAGGACACACCGCCGCAGCGGTCGAGCACCGGAACCGCACCCAGGAGCACACCGCCGTAGACGAACATCACCGCCAGGCCGATGACGATCTGCCAGATGTGACGGGTGAGCCACCCGAACACCAGCAGAAAGGCCAGCCACCCGAAAATCAGCCCGGAGGCACCGATGTGATTCGTCGGCAGCCGGCAACTGCCCAGTCCGCCGATCAGCCAGGTGCCCAGGCCGCCGAGGATCCAGATGATCGCCGTCGCCCAAACGAACCGCGACATCCCGGCCAGCGTCACCAGGAATCCGAGCACCAGTGCGGGCACCGTATTGGCCACCAGGTGGGCCCAGTTGGCGTGCAGCAGTGGTGAGAAGACGATGCCCCACAGTCCGTCGGTCTGAAGCGGACGAATGCCATTGCGGTCCAGCGAATGTCCGGTGAGTTGATCGACGAGTTCGATGAGGTAGAGCAGTGCGACGAAGGACAGAATCGTTGCGCCGCCGACCTTGGCGCCCGCCCACCTGCCAGGTGACGTCTCGGTGGGCGGCGGGCTCATGGTTACCAAGCTACCGGCGCGTTATGCGAATGCCCCGGGCACCATGCCCCGGTAGGTGGGCACACCGGCCACCGACTCCGCGGCCAGCACGCCAACCAGTACGGCGCGGGCCAGACAATCCGCCGCCGCCACCCCGATGGCCGTAACCAGTGCGGTCTCCGGGCTCATGGCCTCCGGTGTGTCCGGCGAGGGCTGCACCTCAACCGCGCCGGTGGCCAGAACAAAGACGGTGTCGCCGTCCATCGGGGTGTGCACCGGCCGGATCGCCCGGGCCAGGCCGTCCTGGGCGGCGACGGCGACGCGGTGGCAACCGGCCTTGCTCAGCGCGGCATCGGTGGCGATCACCGCGATGGTCGTATTCAGCGGGCTCAGTGCACGTTCGCGCGCGGCATAGGCGGCGATCTGGTCAGCCGGCGGGACGTGCAGCCCGAACTCGGCGGCGAACTCAGCCAGCCACGGCAGGCCGGTCGCGGTGTCGAACACCTCACCGGCGGAGTTGACCACCACGATCGCCCCGACCGTCACGCCGGACTCCACCGTGATCGAGGCGGTGCCGACGCCGCCCTTGAGCACCCCGGCCCGCGCGCCCACCCCGGCGCCCACACTGCCGAGTGTGAACTCGGTGCCGGCGGCTTCGGCGGCGGCGTACCCGAATTCGGCAGTCGGTCGATGAGCCCAGGCCCCCACCGGGAGGTCGAAGATCACCGCGGCCGGGACGATCGGGACCGTGCCGCCCTTCATCTGCACGCCGCGGCCGCGCTCCTCCAACCACTGCATGACGCCGTCGGCGGCGGCGAGGCCGAAGGCGCTCCCGCCGGTGAGTACGACGGCGTCGACGTGACGGACGCTGGCCGACACCGCGAGCAACTCGGTCTCCCGACTGCCCGGGGCACCGCCGCGAACATCCACCGCGCCGACGGTGCCGGCTGGGGCGAGTACGACGGTCGTCCCGCAGGCCCACCCGGTGCCCGGCGACGGGTGCTCGGCTGAGGAGAAATCCCCCACGGTCGCGTCCGGATCGCAGCGATGGTGATGACCGACGTCAATGCCGGCGACGTCGGTGATGGAACCGAATCCGGCGGTCACCGGATGGTCTTGCCCATCAGGCCGAGCACCAGATACTCCTGCAGCACGGTCAGCCACCCGTACACCTCGAGGTGGGTGGCCATCGGATGGCCTGCCGGCAGCCGCTCCGGGCCGTCCGGACCGATCTCGAGAATCGTGCCCAGCGCAAGCCGGATGTCGTTGACGGCTCCGATCCACGCGTGCGCGTCATCCTCGGTCAGCTCCAGCCGACCGCCACCGTCGGGCAATGTGTCCAGAAGTCGTTGTGCCGCAGCGTGCTTGGCGTCAATAATCTGCGGCTCATGCAAGCTGCGCAGCGCCCCGTTGGAGTCATCGTGCCGTTCGTTGCCGGCGTTGGCGTCCTTGACGAAATCCGGCAGCAGGCGGCGCATGGTGGCGTCACCCGGGGGCTTGGGGTTGCCGGTGCGAATACCGGTGATCTGTTCGAGTGGGTCCGACGGTGCCGCCGACTGACGGTCGTCCAGCATCTCCTGAACCGACGTGGCCATGTTCTTCAGCAACGCCACCTCGTGCGGTTCCAACGCGGAGACGAACCGGGCACCGTCCGCGGTCTGCACCCGCTTCCACTTACGCACGACCGGATGCGCCTCAGCGGTCCTGCTGCATGGTGGCCCACAGTCCGGCGGCATGCAGTTTGGTCACGTCGACCTCCATGGCCTCGCGGCTACCCGAGGACACCACCGCCTTGCCGTCGTTGTGAACCTGCAGCATGAGCTTGGTGGCGTGCGGTTCGCTGTAGCCGAAGAGTTTCTGGAAGACGTAGGTCACGTAGTTCATCAGGTTCACCGGGTCATCCCAGACCAGGGTGATCCACGGAGCATCCGTGGCCTCGAGTTCATCGGTCTCCCGTACCGCAGTGGTTCCCGGGCGGGTCGGTGCTGATGGGGCGCCCATGGGACAAGGATAGCGAGCCACTGCCGTAGCCCGCCCACGTTCACCCCAGCCGCTACCGTTGCGGAGTGACCGGGTCCGTGACGCAGGCTCTTCTGACCGATAAATACGAGTTGACCATGCTGGCGGCGGCGCTGCGCGACGGCACCGCCGGCCGCCGGACCACCTTCGAGTTGTTCGCCCGCCGCCTGCCCGATGGCCGCCGCTACGGGGTGGTCGCCGGAACGGGCCGGCTCCTGGAAGCGTTGGGCGACTTCGTCTTCGACGAGCCCTCGCTGGCAACGGTGGCCGGATTCCTGGATTCGGCGACGATGGATTTCCTGCGCGATTTCCGGTTCGGCGGGGATATCGACGGCTACGCCGAAGGTGAGCTGTACTTCCCGGGCTCCCCGGTGCTGTCGGTCACCGGAACCTTCGCCGAGTGCGTCCTACTCGAGACCATCGCGCTGTCGATGCTCAACCACGACTGTGCGGTGGCCTCGGCCGCAGCCAGGATGGTCAGTGCGGCCGACGGCCGCCCGCTGATTGAAATGGGCTCCCGGCGCACCCATGAGCAGGCCGCCGTCGCCGCCGCCCGGGCCGCCTATATCGCGGGCTTCGCCGGCAGTTCCAATCTGGCTGCGGCGGCCCGCTACGACGTTCCGGCGCTGGGTACCTCCGCGCACGCCTTCACGATGCTGCACGCCGACGCCGACGGAACGACCGACGAGTGGGAGCAGGCGGCGTTTCGGGCACAGGTCGCCGCGCTCGGCGTGGGCACAACGCTGTTGGTCGACACCTACGACGTGCACAACGGGGTCGCCAATGCGATCACCGCCGCCGGGCCCGAACTGGGTGCGGTGCGCATCGACTCCGGCGATCTCGGCGAGCTGGCCCGGCAGGTGCGACGCCAACTCGACGCGCTGGGCGCCACCGGAACCACGATCGTCGTGTCCGGTGACATGGACGAACACGCCATCGCCTCGCTGCGCGCCGATCCGGTCGATAGCTTCGGTGTCGGCACCTCGGTGGTCACCGGATCCGGTGCCCCGACGGCGGGCATGGTCTACAAACTCGTCGAGGTGGACGGGATCCCGGTGGAAAAACGCAGCAGCCACAAACAGTCCCATGGCGGACGTAAGGCCGCGACGCGGTTGTCGCGGCCGTCGGGAACCATCGTCGAAGAGGTGGTGCACCCCCTCGGCGCGCCACCGGCC
>Ga0114964_10003011_pt1 | contig 11546 bp, 10 predicted proteins | sample C_131016_MF_Meta_FD_92638 | JGI IMG/M metagenome (GOLD analysis project Ga0114964, IMG submission 92638) | Freshwater microbial communities from Lake Croche, Canada to study carbon cycling - C_131016_MF_MetaG | ecosystem: Environmental > Aquatic > Freshwater > Lake | place: Lake Croche, Canada... | reverse complement strand
TTGGCTTGGTACTTGCATGGGCTATGGGGGGTGGGACACGTGTGAGATCGATCTCAAAACGCATCAACGTTGGGTGCAAGACCATTTTGATCGTTTGCTTGCACACCCAGTTGTTCAACAAAGCACGCTGCTCGCTCCCGATACTTTGGAGCAAATGGCCAAGAGCTCAAATGGGACACACCAAGGCTCAGCCGATGGCTTGCCCAGTCAAGCAAGGAGAGTGCAACATTTTTTGCACACCTTGATTCACGCCATGGGCTTGGAGTCGCAGGCGCTGCAACCCCCAGAAGGAGTTGCGCTCACGCCCTCGGTTTGGACCAAGTGGCTCGAGTCACTCGCACTGGTCAAACCCACTGCACTCGTGCAAGAGCGCCTTGAGCGGGTCAAAGAGGTGCTCTCCCGCGCGCTCTTTTGGTTGCGACAAGGGGGCGTCAATGAGGCGCAGGTTCTTGCTTGGCTGGAGTGGATGGAGCCTTTGCTCAAACGGGACAACTACTGGGTGTTGTTGTATGAAAACCCCACCGTGCACCAGCAACTTTTGCGTCTCATGGGCGCATCACCTTGGAGTCAGGCGTATTTGAAAGCCCATCCTGCGGTGATTGACCATTGGTTGCAGCCCAATGGAATGAAAAAGCGCTTTGATGCGGAGGTGTTCATCAAAACACTGCAGTTGAGAAAAGCCGCTTTGGCCAGGATTGAGCTTGACGATGAAGAGCAACTCCTTGGCGTCATCCGAAGAGAGCACCAAGCCCAACTGTTTCGCACCTTGACACAGGACTTGATGGGTTACTTGACGGTGCAAGAGGTGGGGGATGAGTTGAGTGCCCTGGCCGACTGCGTCCTGCGCATTTGTGCACGATGGGTTTGGATGCGCCTCAATCCCGCTTGGGTGGGTGAGGTGCCCTTGGCCATCATTGGCTACGGCAAGCTTGGCAGCAAAGAGTTGGGGTATGGCAGCGATTTGGATTTGGTCTTGTTGTACGACGATCAGAGCTCGATCACGCAAGAACAGGTGACCAAGATGGCTCGTCAAATGATCCATTGGCTCACCCTTAAAACGGCACAAGGCCGACTCTATGAAATTGACAGCGCACTGCGCCCCAACGGCAGCTCAGGCTTGCTGGTGAGCTCCTTTGCGGCGTTTGAGATGTACCAGCGGCAATTGGGCGCCAACAGTGCCTGGACTTGGGAGCACCAAGCCTTGACTCGTGCCCGGTTTTGTGTCGGCCCCCAGGCCCTGGCCCAACGGTTTGAGGCCTTGAGACAAGAAGTCTTGTGTGCATTTCGTGAACCAAAGGTGTTGGCCCACGAAGTCGCAGAGATGCGCCAAAAAATGTGGGCCAGTCAAACCATCCCCAACGCCTTGTTCGATCCCAAATCAAGTCCAGGTGGGATGATTGATGTGGAATTTGTGGTTCAGTATTTGGTCTTGGCCCATGCCCACCAATACCCACAGATGACACAAAACATTGGAAACATGGCTTTGCTTGTGCTGGCGCAAGAGTTGGGGCTCATCGTGGCCCCATTGGGGCAGCGTGCGAAGGACGCGTATCGAGAGCTCAGACGCAGGCAGCACCAGTCTAGCTTGCATGAGACAGCCCTTCGGTGCGATCCAGGGGACTGCAGTGACAGCATCGCAGCTGTGAAGGCTTTGTGGGACAGTCAATTTGGCCTGTTGTCCGAGGCTGCGCCCCCCCAGTCTTGAGCACGATTGGGCGTTCAATCGTCAAAGCCCTCCGCCAAAGTCCTTCGCCAAAGTCGATGCGCTTCGGGGGGGTGGGCTTTGAGACTTCAAGCGCGCGTGGACTGGATGAGTTTGACCAACCGGGTGGTGGAGTATCCGCTCACAAAGGGAATGGTCGTGGCCAGCCCTCCTTGGCTGCGCACCCATTGGGCCTCGGCCAGCGCATCCATGTCGTAGTCTCCCCCCTTGACCAAGACGTTAGGCTGGAGGGTTTGGATGATCTGCAGCGGCGTGTCCTCATCAAACCAAGTCACCAAACTCACGCTTTGCAAGGCCGCCACGACGTGCGCTCGGTCCAGCAGCGCATTGAGGGGCCGCTCGGGGCCTTTGCCCAAGCGCTTGGCCGATGCGTCGGTGTTCAACGCCACGATCAAATGGTCGCCAAGTCGGCGTGCTTTTTCGAGGTATGTCACATGGCCCTTGTGCAAGACATCAAAAACACCGTTGGTAAAGACCAGGGAGCCTTGGGTTTTGAGTTCCTGGCATTGTTGGGCTGCTTCTTGCGGGGAGACAATTTTGTCTTCGATGGCGCGAAAAGTGGGTGGTGTGGTCATGGGCAACATGTCGCTGAAGGTGGTGTTGGAAGAGACATTTGAGTTAGCCTTGGCATAACAGGGCCATTGTGGGAAATTGTCCAGAATGGTTAAAATTTCGGGTAAAAGTAACAATGACAAAAAAACTCAGCCTGAGCTGGAGTTTAAGCCATGATCGATGAGACCCCAGGGGCTGGGTCCGCTCGGTGTTCGCTGATCTTGTCCGCATGCACTTGGCGGCAAACCTTCTTGAGAAACCCCGCTGGGTTCAACCCTTGAGTAAACTTGTACTCGTGACCACAACCATCTTGAGACTGAAAAAACATGAAAAATCATTTGAGGCTCATTGAACTTTGCCTACTGAGTTGCGCTTGCGTGTTCAGTTGGCCCTCTCAAGCGCAAAGTCCAGCGGTCACCAGTGCGCAAAGCGCCTCGGGTGCTCTCACTGCATCCAACGCCCCCAGTGCCCCTACTGCCCCTACTGCCCCTACTGCCACTAGTGCCACTGCACTCCAAAGCGCTTGCCCCGGTGTACTGAACTACCGTGCTTTGAGGCTCCAAGATGAAAAACCCCAGGATTTGTGTCAATACGCTGGCCAGGTCGTGCTGGTGGTGAACACCGCTTCCTTTTGTGGTTTTACCCCACAGTACAAAGGGCTGGAAGCCTTGTACGATCAATACAAGTCCCGGGGCTTGGTGGTGCTGGGGTTCCCGTCCAACGACTTTTCACAAGAGCCCAAGAGCAATGCGGACATTGCGGATTTTTGTGAAAACACATTTGGGGTGAAGTTTCCGATGTTCACCAAAACCGCAGTGAAGGGGGAGTCGGCCGCGCCACTCTTCAAACTCTTGGCCAAGCGAACCAATACGACTCCCAAGTGGAATTTTTACAAATACTTGATTTCTCGCGATGGTCAAAAGATTTGGAGTTACTCCAGCATGACCACACCGCAGGACAAGGAGTTTTTGTCCCAGTTGGAATTGGCGCTCAACGCTCGGGCCAATTGAGATGAGCGCACTCAAGGTGGCGGTGGTGGGTTCTGGGGTGGCGGGCCTCGCCGCCGCGCACGCCTTGAGGGATCATGTGGCTGTGACGCTCCTAGAGGCCAATGACTATTTTGGCGGACATGCCAGGACCGTGGATGTTCGTTTGCCCAATCGTCAAGGCGAGATGCAAACCCATGGTGTGGACACGGGGTTTTTGGTCTTCAACGAAAAAACCTATCCCGAGTTGCTGGGACTGTTCAAGGCCCTGAACGTGTCGGTGGCCAAGTCAGACATGTCGTTTTCTGTTCAAGCCCACCACCCCTGGCGTGCATCATCTGCGAGCGCTGACACTGCCCGCGCGCATCAACTCGAATGGAGCGGCAGCGACCTCAATGGCTTATTTGCCCAAAGAGGCAATGTGTTGAGCCCCGTGTTCTTGGGCATGGTCTATGACATCTTGAGGTTCAATCGCATTTGTACCCAGTGCGCTCTGGACTTGATGAAGCCACCGCCCAACAGGTCCTTGACTTGGGGTGAGTGGAGCGTGCAAACCTTTTTGGATCACCATGCCTTTTCCAGGGGTTTTCAAGACTATTACTTATTGCCCATGTTGGGCTCCATTTGGAGCTGCCCAACGCATCAAATGTTGGCCTTTCCTGTGGCCAGCATGATTTCCTTTTGCCACAACCATGGCTTGTTGCAGGTGATGAATCGTCCCCAGTGGTACACGGTCGAAGGTGGCTCAAAGCATTATGTGAAAAAAATTGTGGATGGCTTGTCCGATGCGCGTCTGAGCACGCCCATCCAATCGATCAAGCGGCAAACCGATCATGTGCAGTTGATGACAAACCAAGGCATGGAGCGCTTTGATGCGGTGGTTTTGGCCACCCACGCCCCGCAAGCCTTGGGTCTGCTTCAAGACCCTGAGGAGATGGAGCGCGAGGTGCTGGGTGCAATGCACACCCAAGACAATGAAGCGGTACTGCACACGGATGCCTCGGCCATGCCCAACAGCAAACGGGCCTGGGCGGCTTGGAATTTTGAGTCCAGTCCGCCCGCGCCTGGCCAGTTGCACCCATCGCGCGTGTGTTTGCACTACTGGATCAACCGCTTGCAACCCTTGCCGTTCAACGACCCCGTGATTGTGAGCATGAATCCAGTGCGTGACATTGACGCGTCGAAGGTGCTCGGGCGCTTCCATTATGCGCATCCGATTTTTGATGCGCGTGCGGTGAGGGCTCAAGCGCAAATACCGTTCATACAAGGGCGCAACAGGACCTGGTTTGCTGGCGCTTGGATGGGACACGGCTTTCATGAAGATGGCTACAGTGCCGGCGTGCGGGCGGCGAAGTCCTTGCTGCACTCGATCAGTGCGGGGACCTTGTCATGAGCCAAGCCGTGGACCCAGCCTTGGGATACATTGGCTTTGGTCAGGTGGCTCACGAAAGACTGAGCCCCAAGCGGCATGCCTTTGAGCACGCCAGTTTTTTTCTCATGCTGCCCATGCGCGCGATGTCAGCACGTGGCATTCAATCGTTGGCGTTGAACCGTTTTTCGCCCTTGTCCTTTTATGACGAGGACCATGGAGACGCAAGAGGGCCTGTGGCGGGTGGTGCGCTGGCGTGGTTTGATGAGTTGATGAGGCAAGAAGGCATTGGGCCTGTGGATGGAGAGGTTTGGTTGCATTGTTTTCCCAGGGTCTGGGGCTATGCATTCAAGCCCGTGAGCTTTTGGTATGGCCACTCTTTGGCCGGTGAATTGGTGGTGGTGCTCGCTGAGGTGAACAACACTTTTGGTGAGCGGCATTTTTACTTGCTCAAGAACCCCGCCTATGGCAAAACCATGGCCGCACAGAAGGTTTTTCATGTATCGCCCTTTTGTGAGGTGAATGGGCACTATGAATTTCGTTTCATGACCTCTCCAGCGCCCACCGCATGGCGAGAGTTGGCTCAATCACCAGGGGGCATGAACGCCAACACCATCGCTCGAATTGAGTACCATGACCGTGATGGTTTGTTGTTAAAAACCCGTGTGAGTGGTGCGATCGAGCCTTTGAGTCGCGCAAGTGCAAGGCACGCCTTGTGGCATTACCCCATGATGACGCTTGGGGTGATGCTGTTGATTCATTGGCATGCTTTGCGGCTTTGGCTCAAGCGGGTGAGTTTCTTTCGCAAACCCAGTCCTCCCGCGACAGCGGTGAGTCACTCAAGTTCCCCACCGTGAATCTTCAACACCCTTCATTCAACAGCATTTGCGCATGACTACGAACTTCTCTTCCTCCGCGGGCAAGTCTTTGAGCCCATCGTCTCCTCAGACCGATGCTTTGACACACAGTGCACAAGCGCTCTCTATGCAACTGCCCCGCGCCGCAAAGCGGCTTTTGGCGCTGCTCGAGCACATTCCTTGTGGCACTTTGAAGGTCTCGGGCCCCCAAGGGTTTGAACGCGTGTTTGGCAAAGACACGGCGGGGCCCCAAGCACAACTCCACATCAATGACTGGCGCATGTGCCAAGAGACCTTGCGATTTGGTGATATCGGGTTTGCGGAGAGTTATTTTCAGGAGCATTGGCGCACAACAGATTTGACGGCCTTGCTCAATTTCTTGCTCCTCAACCGCCATGCAGTGGAGGAGGCTTTGTATGGTGCATGGTGGGGAAGATTGGCGTACTCGATCAAGCATTTCTTCAATCGAAACACCAAGAGCAAAAGCCCTAAAAATATACAAGCCCATTATGATTTGGGGAACGCTTTTTACCAGTTGTGGCTTGATGCTGGCATGAACTACTCGTCGGCGTGGTTCAATGGGGACCCTGAGCAAGAGTTGCAAGAAGCCCAGTTGGCCAAAACCCGCAGAGCACTGAGAATGGTGGGTTTGGGCAACAAAGCCGATCAGCACTTGTTGGAAATTGGTTGCGGCTGGGGGGCGCTTGCGGAAGTGGCGAGCCTTGAGTTTGGCGCCCACGTCACTGGGGTGACGCTCAGCGTGGAGCAGTTGTCCTTTGCTCGCGAGCGAATGAATCGCGTGGGTTTTGAGGCCGACCTTAGGCTGCAAGACTACCGAGACATTCCCGGCCAAGAGCAGTTCGATTGCGTGTGCTCCATTGAGATGATGGAGGCGGTGGGCAAGCAATACTGGGGGCAATACTTCAGCACCATTCACCAACAATTAAAGCCGGGTGGTCTGGCCTGCATTCAAACCATCGTGATTGACGATCGCTTTTATGATCGCTATGCCAAGGGTACAGACTTTATCCAAGAGTATATTTTCCCAGGTGGTTTTTTGCCCAGCCCTAAAACCTTCAGGCAAGAGGCCAGCAAGGCGGGGTTTTTCGTCGTCGATGCCTTTGAATTTGGTGAAGACTATGCCCACACCCTGAGGCTGTGGGCTGAGCGATTTGACGCAGTCAAGGCGAGGGTCAGAACGCTTGGCTTTGATCAGCGGTTTGAACGCATTTGGCAGTTTTATTTGTCTTACTGCGAAGCGGCGTTCACCCAAGGCAGCACCAATGTGATTCAATTCACCCTCAAAAAACTCTAAAGAGCTTGCCTCTCATGCTGCCGATGAGGCGCATCGTTCAACAGTGTTGCCCGTGTTGCTCTTGGATGCTTTTCTTGCATTGACCTCCCAAACCCGGTGAATAAATGGCTACCAATTCAGTTGCGATTGCTGTGTTGAAGGTTGGACGGATGATCCCGTCAGGCATGCGCCTGCTGGCTTGGACGGTAGGCCTAGTGCTTGCACAGTCCTCCTGGTCTTGGGCTGGCGAGGATGCCGCGCAAGAGGTGCAAACACTGGCCAAGGCAGCAGCGAGTTGGCCCTTTGCACAAGAATCCTGGGATGGATTGAACCGCGGCGACTACAAGCTCATGGGCACCCATGAGTTTGAATTCTTTGGGCTCGGTGTTTACCGAGCAAGCCTTTGGACAGCGTCTCGAGCACAGCCGAGTGTTGAGGTCGATTGGCGCGAGCAAGTGTGCCTTTTGGGTCTTGAGTATCGAATGGGGTTTACCAAAGAGGTGTTGGCCAAGAGGTCAATGGAAGAGATGGTTCGTCAGCGACCCCTCACCCCAATGGAGCGCGACAAGTGGCTCACGCTCCTGAACCGCGTGTTGGTGGACGTCAAAGCGGGGGACCGATTGGTGGCGCAACTGATTCCCCCTTCACAGACCTTGGCGCTCTCAGCGCCTTCCATGCCCAAGGCCAGCTCAATCAGCATTTCGGAATCGGAATTGCAGTCTCAGCGGACCAAAACTGGAGGACGCCTTCAAATGTGGTACCGAGCGCGAGATCAATTGCAGGCGATCAAATTGCCCGACATCAACGATGCAGAGCTGGCAACGCTCTTCATGGGCATCTGGTTGTCAGACAAAACATCACAACCCAAAATGCGCGACGCCTTGTGGGGTCGCCTGGTTGATAAACCGGCCAAGCCCGCCTTGTCGCCCAACCAATGGGCCCGCGATTGATGACGGACTCAGAACCGAAAAAAACGGGCATTGACTCGAGCGCAACCTCTGTGTTTGTCTTGTTGGGGTTCATGGGCATGCCGTTGGCCTTTTTGGCCTTGCCCTTGTATGTGTATTTGCCTCACCATGACGTTCAAGTCTTGGGTTTGCCCATGGCGCACGTGGGGCTCATTTTTTTGCTGGCCAGGTCCTTGGACGCTTTGAGTGATCCGCTGTGGGGAGCCATGTGGGACCGAGCATTCAAACGAAATCACGCCCATGTCTTGATGTGGTGTTCATGGCTGTCTTTGGCGCTGTGTTTGTGCTTTTGGGCTTTGTTGATGCCACAAGAGAGTTGTCAATGGCTCAAGGACATCGAGCCGCGGCTGGGCATCAAGAGTTTAGGCTCTGTGCAAGGACACTCGCCTTGTTCGAGCCCTGCTTTGAGCGCATGGATTGCGGTTTGTTTGATGTTGGCGGGTCTTCTCTACAGCGCCTTGGTCTTGGCGCAACAAACGTGGTCAGCGCGGCTCATGGGCGGACCCGAGGTGCAAAGTCGCCTGGCAGCTTGGCGGGAGACTTTTGGTTTGCTGGGTGTCGTGTTGGCATCGGTGCTTTGGCAAGAGGCCCCATTGGCCTGGAGTGCGGGCGTGTTCACGCTCTTCATGGCAGCGGCCATGCTGATGTGGTTTGTACTGCCAAAAACTCACATGCAGCCCCACGTGGACATGGGCCCCATGGCACCGTCACGGGGCAAGCCCAACGGGGAAACACTTTGGGGCGTTGCGCCTGGCAGCCGCTGGGGTTCACGTGGTTTGGCCTTGGTCGAGCCTTTGGTCCATAGGCAATTCAGATCCTTGCTGGCGGTCTTCTTGCTCAATGGAACGGCATCGGCGATTGCGGCCACGTTGTTTGCGTTTTATGTGGACGATAACTTGCAAAGCAAGGCGCACGAGGCTTACTTTTTAGGGGTCTATTTCTTGGCGGCCGCACTGTCGTGCCCAGTGTGGCTCAAAGTGGTTGAGCGCTGTGGGTTGGTGATTTCATGGCAACTCGGTATGGCATTGTCGGTGGTGGTTTTTTTGTTCTCCTTGGCGTTGAGGGCAGGCGATGTGCTGCCTTTTTATGGTGTTTGCGCTCTCACTGGCATTGCGCTTGGCGCAGATTTGGTGATTGCCAGTGCTTTATTGGTTCAATTGCTCAGTGATTTGGGGCGCTCGGGTGAACACGAGGGGCGCTTTTTAGCATGGTGGCAAGTGGTCAACAAGCTCAATTTGGCATTGGCCGCGGGACTGAGCTTGCCGCTGTTGTCATGGTGGGGCTATGTCCCTGGGGTCTTGGCCGAGGATTCTGTGCAGTCACTCATCTTGGGGTATGCTTTATTGCCTTGTTTGATGAAAGCCTTGGCGTTTGTTTTTTTGTGGCGATGGAATCAAAATCAAAAAAACATCAACCAATCAACCATCAAAACCACGTGACCCCAATACCCACTGATCAAAAACCTCGCAGGAGTTGAGAATGATAAATCGCAGGAATTTTTTGGCACGAGCTGCGCAAACAGGGCCCGTCATTGGCGTGGGCGCATTGGGCACGCTTGCCCTCAGTGGGTGTGCTGGGGTGAGTCTAGAGACTTATAAAAATGAAGCCCCCGTGTTCTCCTTGCGGGACTATTTCAATGGTCCCGTTCGCGCTTGGGGTGTATTCACCGACCGATCGGGGCAAGTGGTCAAGCGTTTTACCGTGGAGATGAATTGTGCCTGGGCTGGAGATCAAGGCACCTTGGACGAGTCGTTTTTTTATTCTGATGGAACGCGTCAGCGCCGCATTTGGCACATCTTGGATCAGGGGCAAGGACGCTTTGAGGGGCGTGCCGATGATGTGGTGGGGGTTGCGCTGGGGGAGTCCAGAGGCAACGCATTTCGGTGGGGCTACACCATGGCGTTGAAAGTGGGAGAACAAGTTTGGAATGTGGAGTTTGATGATTGGATGTTTTTGATGGATGGTCAAGTGCTTCTCAATAAATCGGCCATGAGCAAATGGGGCATCCATTTGGGCGATGTGACCTTGTCTTTTACTCGCGCCACACCATTGACTTGAGGGGGAGAGCATCACCATGGCCTCATTGAACCCCAAGATTGTCAATTGGCAAGACCGTTCGGTTTGGATCGTGGGCGCGTCCAGTGGCATTGGTTGGGCGCTTGCTCAGGCGTTGTCCTTGCGTGGTGCACGCGTGGCGGTGTCGGCCAGAAACGCAGACAAGCTCAATGCGTTTGTGCTCTCCAACCCACACTCTTTTGCCGCCCCCATTGATGTGCAACACAGTGACAGCGTGCAAGCCGCGAGCGTGGCTGTGTCAGCACACCAGGGGTTGGATGTGGTGGTGTATTGTGCTGGACACTACCTCGCGCAAGATGCCAAAGCCTTTGATGCGCAGCAGCTGATGCTGCACCAAGAGGTGAACTATTTGGGCGCGGTGCGGGTCTTGTCCTGTGTGCTGCCCAGTCTCCAGGCCCAAGGCTTTGGGCATGTGAGCTTGATCTCGAGCGTGGCAGGCTACAGGGGACTGCCAAAAAGCTTGGCGTATGGGCCCACCAAAGCGGCACTCACGCATTTGGCCGAATGTTTGTACATGGATTTGCATGAGTTGGGCCTGGGGGTGAGTGCCGTCTTGCCGGGGTTTGTGAGCACACCCTTGACAGCGCAAAACACGTTTGAAATGCCCGCCTTGATTTCTCCCGAAGAAGCTGCAATCGCCATGATCAAGGGTTATGCCCGTGGAGAGTTCGAGATCCATTTTCCGAAACGGTTTACCCGAGTCTTGAAACTGTTGCGATGCCTGCCCTATGCTTGGTATTTTCCATGGGTGGCTCGATTGACGAAGGGGGCGAGGTCATGAACGAGGTGAGCGATCAAGTCAGCATTGATCCCCAACGCGTCGACGCTTTGATCGACATGTTCCAAACCCTCAAGCCTGAAAGCCTGTCGGATTTGGATGACTTTTACGCTGCTCAGGCGGTGTTCAAAGACCCATTCAACGCCATCGTGGGCCGAGCGGCAATCCGCGATTTATTTGCACACATGTTTGACACCCTTCAAACCCCGCACTTTGTTGTTCATGACCGAATGCTCGATGGCACGCAAGTGTTTTTGACATGGAGTTTTTATTTCAAGGTCAAAGGGATCAACAGCACGCAGATGCAGGTCATTGAAGGATCAAGTCATTTGCGCTGGTCGATGTCGGGAGATGGCGCATGGACCATCGATTTGCACCGCGACTATTGGGATGCGGCGCAGGAACTTTATGAGAAGTTTCCTGTGATTGGTTGGGTTTTGCGTCACCTCAGGAAACGACTGGCGAGTCCGAGCAAATCTGCTTGAGGCCTTGGGAAGCCTAAAAATACGGGACGAGATTTGAGCCTTGACTGGGTCGTGATCCCAAGGACATCAACAATGACATTAACGCGTCTCAACCAATGAAGGGCGCGTACTCAATTTCTCATACAAGCGACTGAGCTCGGGATGGGACTCGCGCCAGTCAAGTTCTTCAAATCGCAAATCCAAATAACCCAAGGCGCAAGCGACAGCGATGTCGGCCAAAGTGAAATGAATACCTGAACAATACGCCTTGTCACCCAGGCCTTTTTCCATGGCCTTGAGACTGTTGTGGACTTTGCCCATCTGGCGATCGATCCAAGCACTGGAGCGCTCGCTTTCTTTTCGCATGGGCCAACGTTTTTCTTGTCTTGCCAAAATACTCGCATCGATCAATCCATCGGCAAGCGCCTCCCAAGTTTTGACCTCGGCACGCTCTCGCCCAGTGCTGGGGATGAGTTTGC
>Ga0114964_10003010_pt1 | contig 11546 bp, 7 predicted proteins | sample C_131016_MF_Meta_FD_92638 | JGI IMG/M metagenome (GOLD analysis project Ga0114964, IMG submission 92638) | Freshwater microbial communities from Lake Croche, Canada to study carbon cycling - C_131016_MF_MetaG | ecosystem: Environmental > Aquatic > Freshwater > Lake | place: Lake Croche, Canada... | reverse complement strand
CTCAAAATATTTCTGGAATTTCTGGAAAGGTTGTTGATGCTAAAACTCAAAAGCCATTACAAAATGCAATTGCATCCATTCAAAATTCAAATTTAACTCAAATGACAAATTTTGAGGGTAAGTTTAATTTCAATGACGTTACACCCGGAAATCTTTTGTTACAAATTAGAAGTAGTGGATTTAAAGATCAATTGTTTCAAGTAGAAGTATTGAAAGGTAAAAACTTAGATCTTGGAACCATTAATTTAGTTGAGGATGTTTCTGTTGAACAACAAATAAATTTAATCGCTATTTCTGATAATGATTTAGGAGATGACAATAGTGGATCTGAAAGCACGTCAAGTTTATTGCAGGCCTCAAGAGATGCTTTTAACCAAGCAGCAGCTTTTAACTGGGGACAATCTAGATTTCAAGTTAGAGGTTTGGACAATGCTTACGGAACTACCATGATTAACGGAATTGTGATGAATAAAATTTATGACAATAGACCGCAATATAGTAATTGGGGTGGATTGAATGATGCTACTCGTAATCAAGAGTTTACTAGTGGTTCTGCCCCTTCTGATTATACGTTTGGCGGTGCACTTGGAACAAATGAAATAAACACAAGAGCTTCGTTTTACCGACCAGGAAATAGAATTTCTACCTCAGCAACCAACACCAATTATTCTGGAAGGATAATGGGAACTATTGCTTCGGGGATGAGAAAAGACGGTTGGGCTTACATGATTTCAGCTTCAAGACGATTTGCAAACAACGGCTATTTTGAAGGAACGACTTATAGTGCCAATTCCTTTTTCGCTAGCGTTGAAAAGAAAATCAACAACAAACACAGCCTAAACTTAACCGCCATTTTAGGTCAAAACAACAGAGGAAAAAACTCGCCAAATACAGCCGAAGTAACTGAATTAAAAGGAGTTAAATACAACTCATACTGGGGTATGCAGGGTGGTAGAGCAAGAAATTCAAGAGTAAAAACGGTTGATGAGCCATTGTTTATTTTAACCGATTACTGGAAAATTTCTCCAACAACTAATATCACTTCTTCTGTGGCGTATCAGTTTGGTAAAATTGGAAATACTAGATTAACTTATCAAGGGGCTACCAATCCAGACCCAAGTTATTACACTAATTTACCAAGTTCTGAAATTTCTTATTATCCAAACAATGTTTGGACTCCTGATTATGTTCAAGCTCAAAGAAATCAAGATAATTTTGTTGCTAATGGACAATTGGACTGGGATCATTTAATTTATGCAAATACACACCAACAAGGCGGTAATGCAAATAGTATGTACACCTTGTATGAAGACAGAACCGATGACAAATTATTTACTGCAAATACGGTTATCAGTTCTCAATTGGCGTCTAATATTACTTTGAATGCTGGAGCTACATTCAGAAACTTGTCTTCTCATAATTTCCAAAACATGTTGGATTTATTAGGAGGTGCCTTTTTTAATGACGTTACCTTGTACGGAACAGGTCACGATCAAAGACAATCTGATTTGAATAATCCTGATAGAACAGTTGGTGTTGGAGAAACTTTTGGATACAACTATAATTTAAAATCAAATACTTTTGACGGTTTTACTCAATTCAAATTCTTCTTCAAAAAAGTAGATTTCTATTTGTCGCAAACTTTTTCTCGCTCAGAATACCAAAGAGAAGGATTGTATAAAAACGGCTATTACCCAACCAACTCATTTGGTAAAAGCGAAAATTTGGCTTTCGATAATTTTGGTTTTAAAGGAGGAATTACCTACAAAATTTCTGGAAGAAAATACCTTACTTTTAATGGTGTTTACATGACTAAAGCGCCTTCCTTGAGAAATGTTTTTAATAATTCTAGGTTGAACAATAATGTTACAGACGGAATTTCAAGTGAAACTATTTCAAGCGCTGACGCCAGTTTTATAATAAATTCTCCTAAGTTCAAAACGAGATTGACTGCTTTTTATTCCACAATAAAAAACCAAACCGAAACTTCCTTTTTCTTTGGAGATGGAGCAGGAGTGGATGATCCTACCACAACTGCAAATGAAAGTAATGCGTTCGTAGCAGAAACAGTTTCTAATATCAGTAAAAGAAATATTGGTTTAGAATTTGGATTTGAATATCCAATAACTTCAACAATAAAAGTAATAGGTGCTGCGGCTTATGGAGAATACATTTTCGATGGAAACCCAAATGTAGCTTTGAACATTGATAATTTAGCAAGTGCTACGAATACCAAACCGGTAATCAACTATGGAGAAGCTAAACTTAAAAATTACAAACAATCAGGGATGCCACAACAAGCAGCGTCTTTAGGTTTAGAATACAGAGACCCTAAATTTTGGTGGATTGGAACCAACGCGAACTATCTTGGAAATTCCTATATTGATGTAGCTCCAATAACTAGAACGGCACGTTTTTATGACGACGCTAATTTGTCTCCAGGAGTTCCCGTTTCTGGCGCAACCGAAGCTCGTGCTGCTGAATTGTTAAAACAAGAAAAGTTCGATGGCTTTATGCTGTTAAATCTATCAGGAGGTAAATCTTGGAAAATTGGAGATAAAATTATTGGTCTAAACATAATGATTAATAATGTTTTAGATGCAAAATACAAAACGGGAGGTTTTGAACAAGCAAGAAATTCAAATTATACACAATTAGATCAAGATTATACGCCACATTTAAATCCAACTACCAATGTTACTTCGGCAACTCCTGTTTTTGGACCTAAATATTTTTATGGCTATGGAAGAACATATTTTGTTAACTTATATATTAACTTTTAATTAAAAATACTATGATAACAAGAATCAAACTTATAGTTTTAGTTGGTTTAGTTGGGGCGCTATTTTCAAGTTGTACCAAAGACAGCGACGTGGAATATCCAACATTAAAAAAAGTTTTTTTTGCCGAAAATTTTGATGGTGGTTTGACTTCCCCTGCCCTTCCAACAGGTTGGACAGCTTATGCGCAAACAGGAACCACTTTGTGGAGTGCTGGCGCTTATGGCGGAGACGGATATGCTCAATTGAATGGGTACAGTACTTTGTCTTCTGCTCCTTCACAACTTAATAGCTGGTTAATATCTCCGGAAATTAATATGGATACTGTTCAAGGGGAACAACTTTCTTTTCAAACCTGTCATAGCAAATATGTAAATACAACTACGAATGTTGTTGAACTGTATATTTCTACCAATTACAATGGAACTAATTTTTCTACTGCCAATTGGACTAAAACTACCTATATAACCACTTTGCCTGATCCGCTTACAAAAGCATACGTATATGTGAATTCTGGGGCTATTGATTTATCAAGGTATACTGGAACTTTGCGTTTTGCATTTAAATACATTGGGGTTCCTGCTATTAGTGGAACGTACCAAATAGATAATGTTAGAATTGTTTATTAATCTTTACATAAATTAAAATGAAAATACATAACACTATAAAAGAAGCTTTATTACTAACTTTTGTTGCACTTTTTACGAATTGCACTGACAGTGATAAGCAATTTAGCGCTGGAAATCCAGAAATTCAAACCTATCAATTTACTACTACTACAACGGTAGCTGCAGTAAAAGCAATGGCAACTTCAACAGTAGCTCAATACACCGCTGATGATATTATTGAAGCATACGTAACTTCAAATGACGCTGCAGGAAATTTCTATAAATCAATTTCTTTTCAAAATATCCCAACTGCTGCAGGAACTCCAATTGGATTTAGTGTAGCCGTAAACAAATCGATGACTTTCGCTGACGGATTTTATCCCGGCAGAAAAGTATATATCAAATTGAAAGGATTGTATTTTGGTTTGCAATTTGGATCTCTAAAAATAGGATGGAATAGCGCTTTAGATGGTATAGAGCCTTTAGATTATCAAAAGTTTCTTTTCCCGTCAGCAACTGTTTTAAGTGAAGAAGATTTAGTTAGACACATGACACTTGCGAATGCAAGATTAGACGCCAATCAAAATACTTTGGTAGAAATTGACGAGGTTCAATTTGCAAATACTTCTTTAGGAAGAACTTTCTTCGACGTTGACTCTGGCGGTTATGCAACCAATCAAATAATTGAAGACCCTAATGTGGGAAACACTGGAATTTGTAGAATTAGCCAATACGCTACTTTTTCGATTAACAATGTTCCTAGTGGAAAAGGTTCTATAAGAGGTGTAATGACAAAATACAATTCAGATTATCAATTTATGGTTCGTTACAATAACGATTTTAGATTAACAGGACGTAGATTAGTGCCGCTTTTAAACGAAGATTTTGCAAACGGAATTACTGCTTGGAATGCTTATAGTGTAGTGGGAACTCAGGTTTGGGCTCAAGCTACTTTTGGAAATCCTGCACCTTGCGCCTTAATGAGTGGTTATTCAGCAGGGAATAGAGCCAACGAAGATTGGTTGATTTCTCCTGTGTTAAACCTAACTGGATTAACATCAATTTCGTTAAAATTTGATAGCGCCTACAATTATGCTGGGGCTCCAATTCAAGTACTAGTTTCAAATAACTATGCTGGAACAGGAAATCCTAATTCAGCAACTTGGACTACTTTAAATCCTGTTCTGTCTGCAGGTGGTTTTGCTTGGGCAAATTCAGGCGCATTAAGCTTAAACGCATTCGCAGGAAATAGCACAGTATATGTTTCATTTAAATACATTTCAACCACTTCAGCTGCTTCTAACTGGGAAATTGACAATGTAAAAGTTACTGGAATTTAATAAATCCATTTACAATACAAAAAGAGCTGCAGCGATGTAGCTCTTTTTTTTGTGGTTATTTTTTAAAATAATGATTTATTTTATAACTATTTTGTACATTTCACTCCAATTTAAATTTTAAGAAAAATGATTAAATTTTCATTCCAATCCTTGTTAGTCGTCCTAACTTTTACTTTAGGAACTAATGCCAATTTTGCACAAGACATATTAGTAAATTCGCTAAAAGTCAATGCAAGCGATAAAAGTAAAGAGAGCTTTAAATTTACAGATGTAATCAATCTTGCGAATACTTCAGTTAAAAATCAAGGTTCGTCAGGAACGTGCTGGAGTTATGCCGGAAATTCCTTTTTAGAATCGGAAATGATTCGAATTGGAAAACAACCCGTTGAATTGTCTCAAATTTTTTCAGCTAGAAATACCTACGTAGAAAAAGGGAAAAACTATGTAAGAATGCACGGTGCCGTAACTTTAGGCGATGGAGGATCGTTACACGATGTAACCAACATGCTTAAAAAATACGGAGCGGTTCCTCAAGAAGTATACACTGGGTTGAATTACGGAACAGCCAAAAATAAATTTGCCGAAATGGCGTCTTTAACAGAAGGATTATTGGTTGCAGCGGTTAAAAATCCGAATGGAGAATTGACTCCAAACTGGATCAAAGCCTACGAAGCGGTAATTGATTCTTACTTAGGACAAGTCCCTCAGAATTTTAACTTTAAAGGAAAAAATTATACGCCTCAATCTTTTGCAAAGGAAGTAGTAGGATTAAATCCTGATGAATATATAGAATTGTCTTCTTATTCTAATGCGCCTTATTACACTAAAACCATGCTAATGGTTCCGGATAACTGGTCGTTTGACATGATTTATAATGTGCGTTTAAATGACCTAACGGATGTTATTGATAATGCCTTAAAAAATGGTTTCACTGTGGCTTGGGCTACCGATGTTAGTGAAAAAAGTTTCAGTTGGAAAAACGGAATTGCTTATGTCCCAACAAAAAAAGTAGAAGACATGACTCCTGAAGAAAAAGAAAACCTATTCAACGGCCCAAAACCAGAGATGGAAATTACAGAAGAAGTTCGCCAAAAAGCATTTGATAATTATCAAACTACCGACGATCACGGAATGCACATTGTAGGCGTTTCAAAAGACCAAGACGGGAAAGAATATTACATCGTTAAAAACTCTTGGGGCGCAACTAACGATTACAAAGGCTACCTTTATGTGACCAAAAACTTCATTAAGTACAAAACTACTGCCTTAATGGTTAACAAAGCGGCAATTCCTGCTGCATTAGCTAAAAAAATGGGGGTTTAATAGAATCCTAACCGCCTATAAATTAAACCGCTATTCGAAAAAATAGCGGTTTTTGTTATAAAATATCAAGATTTTTTGGTGCTATTTACTTCGCCAGTTCACTTTGTCTTGTCAAGTTGTTATTTAAATCTATGCAAAAAAGCTTGCGATTTTCACTTCTATTTGGGTTCTATTGCAACTCATATTGTAATCTCACAGTAATTCTTGCTGTTTTATTTTTACTATACGTGTCATTATTCCCTCCGTAACTGTCTTCTTCGGTCGATCCTTGACCAGTAATTTGAAAAACCCCCATACTGGCGTCTTTAAGCTTTCCTAAATTTCCATCGGCAGTAGCAACAATTTTATTAGCACGTTCACTTGCATCTTTAGTGGCGTTTTCAATTAAGCTTTGTTTTAAACTTGGCAAATCCGAATAGGTATATTGAATGGAATTGGAGGTAAGTTCTATACCCGAATTAATCAATTCAGCAGTTTTACTTGAAACTTGTTCAATGCGTTTCATAAGCTCTGGATTTTTCTTCGCCGAAAAGGTTATGCTTTGAGTAGCTTCATAACCGTCAAAAACCTGTTCCGTTTTTAAGTATTCACCACCTGAATTACTTATTTGAATTTCTCTATATTTTTTCTGAAAATTTACCGCTCCAAAACTAAATTCATTGGCTTTGAATCCCTTACCAATAAAGAATGCTGAAACTACTCTTTGATCAGAAATAATTTTACTGTACGCCGATTTAATATCGGTACTATTGGTCGTGAAGCTTCCAGACCATAAAATTTCGTCGGAAATAAAGTCTTTTGTTCCAAGTCCAATTACAGAAATAGAATCGAGATTTTCATTCCGTTTTTTAAATGATTGTCCTAAAATAAGTGCCGTTAAAATAATTGAAACTCCTGTAATAATTGCTGTTTTTAATCTGCTTTCCATTTTTTTGGTTTAAGGTGAATAATGTTTTATGTAGAATGCGAAAGTAGAAAAATTTTTTTGATTTCAAAAAGGGTTATTTTCTTTTCCCAGCAAAAAACAACTTCATCAAAGCCGAAGCTTCATCAGCCAAAACTCCTCGAACAACAGTTGTTTTAGGATGCAATTGAGTTCCCATTTTCTCAAAACCCCGATTTTCATCGCTTGCGCCAAACACAATTTTGGAAATCTGACTCCAATACAAAGCACCAGCACACATTTGGCAGGGTTCTAAAGTAACATATAATGCACAACCCGTTAAGTATTTTCCACCAAGGAAATTTGCCGCCGAAGTAATGGCTTGCATTTCTGCATGAGCGGTAACGTCATTCAAAAGTTCAGTGAGATTGTGTGTTCTCGCAATGATTTTATTATCAACCACAATTAAAGCGCCCACAGGAATTTCGCCTTTTTCAAAAGCCAATTCCGCTTCCTGCAAAGCTTTTTTCATGAAATATTCGTCACTGAAAGAGTTTTCCATAATAGTAGTTACTTATCACAAATCACAACTATTTGTGAATCTTCGTTTTATTTTCGTGAATCTTTGAGAAACAACTTTTTTATCGATTGTAAAAATACAATTTCAAATCGTACATTTGCATTATGTCAAACAATTTACTATCAAATATCAATTCTCCATCCGACTTACGGCTACTTGATGAAGGGCAACTTCCTCAATTGGCTCAAGAGTTGCGTGATTTTATTATTGATATTGTAGCGGTAAAAGAAGGGCATTTGGGAGCAAGTTTGGGAGTAATAGAATTAACCATTGCTATGCATTATATCTTTGACACACCCAATGATTTATTGGTATGGGATGTTGGTCATCAAGCCTACGGTCATAAAATCCTTACGGGAAGACGCGAGAATTTTCACACCAACAGACAACTTAATGGTATTTCAGGTTTCCCATAGAGGAGCGAAAGCAACTTCGATACTTTTGGCGTAGGCCATTCGTCAACTTCAATATCCGCAGCTTTAGGAATGGCGATTGCGTCCAATTTAAAAGGCGATTTCAACAAACAACATATTGCTATTATTGGTGATGCCTCAATTGCATCCGGAATAGCATTTGAAGGATTGAATCACGCCGGAGTTACTGATGCCAATTTATTAGTAATTTTAAACGACAATGCCATTGGAATTGATCCAAGTGTTGGCGCTCTAAAAAATTATTTGACCGCAGTCAAAGAAGGAAAAAATCCAAGGGAAAACAACATGATCAAATCCCTAAATTTTGATTATTCAGGGCCAATTGATGGAAACGATATTTTTGCAGTTCTCAAAGAATTAAAACGATTACAAAAAATAAAAGGCCCAAAATTCCTTCACATTATTACCACAAAAGGGAAAGGATTACAACAAGCAGAAGACAACCAAGTGCAATACCACGCGCCAGGGAAATTTGATAAAATTACGGGAGATATTATCCCGAAATTGGAGCAGCATTTACCACCAAAATACCAAGACGTTTTTGGATTAACCATTTTAGATTTGGCCAAAGCCAATGAAAAAATAATTGGAATTACTCCTGCAATGCCATCCGGAAGTTCCTTGAAATTCATGATGGACGCGTTTCCAAATCGCGCTTTCGATGTTGGAATTGCCGAACAGCATGCGGTAACTTTAGCAGCAGGAATGGCAACACAAGGAATGATTGTTTTTTGTAATATTTATTCTACGTTTTTACAACGCGCTTACGACCAAGTAATTCATGATGTAGCCTTGCAAAATCTTCCTGTTATTTTCTGTTTGGACAGAGCGGGATTGGTTGGCGAAGATGGCGCTACGCATCACGGTGTTTTTGATTTGGCTTATTTGCGTTGCATTCCAAACATGATTGTATATTCTCCAATAAATGAATTGGCACTTCGCAATATTTTATTTACCGCTCAATTGGGGTTGAATCACCCAATTGCAATTCGATATCCTAGAGGTCGCGGTCAAATAGTTGATTGGCAAAAACCTTATAAAAAATTGGAAATAGGTAAAGCCAATTGTATTAAAGAAGGCACAACCACTGCCTTTTTATCCAATGGACCAATTGGAAACACAGTTACATTGGCATTAGCCAAACTAAACAATCCAGAAACCATAGCACATTACGATTTTGCATTTGTAAAACCCTTGGACGAAAATGCTTTACATGCAATTTTCAATGAATTTGAAAAAATAATCACCATTGAAGACGGCGTAATTAAAGGTGGTTTTGGAAGTGCCATTTTAGAATTTGCTTCTCAAAATAACTTTTCCAACCCAATTCTAAATTTGGGAATCCCAGATGAATTTATAGAACAAGGAACAATTGAAGAATTACATCACTATTGTAAAATAGATGTTCAAAGTATAATTTCAATTTTATCATAAAAAAAATCCAATCATGAAAATGATTGGATTTTTTTGAAAAACTATTTTAGTACTAGTTTTTGATAATTTTTTGAGAATAATTTAAGTCATCTCCGGAAATTCTTAGTACATAAATTCCAGATTCTACTGATTTTAAATCAAATGTTTTTTCTGAATTGAACAATTCGTTTTTAGCGGTGTAAACTTCTCTTCCGTTCAAATCAACCACTTGAATATTCACTTTTCCTGAGTATTGACTGATGTTGATATTAAATAACCCATTGGATGGATTTGGAGAAATTGAAACTCCTTTTTTGTTAGAGAAATCTTCAGTTGCTAATGTTCCGTTGGTAAACAATCCAGAGAAAATTCCTCTTCCATAAGTAGAAGCGAAAACAGCATTGTCATTTCTTAAATCCAAATCAGTTACTTTTACATTGCTCATTCCATTGAAAGGTTGGTACCAAACTGGTGAAGCAGTGTCGAATGTTGTTGTAAACCAAACTCCCAATTCCGTTCCAATAATTACTTCGTTAAGTTTCAATGGGTTTTGTAAAATACATTTTACCGGCATGTCAGGAAGATTTCCCTCTTTGTTTTGCCAAGTGACTCCTCTGTCTGCACTGTACCAGACACTAACCACATTATAATTATGGAAAGTAACAAAAATATCATTTTCTGATTGTCCAAATTCAACATCAGAAACACTTCCTACAAAATTTGGCCCCGTTATGTCAGTCCAAGTTACTGTAGTTGCATTTGCATTTAACGATATTAATACTTTTCCATTTCTAAAACCTGCCAACAAAGTGGTTGCTGCAGTTGAATATTTAGAGACTGTTAATGCAGTTGGCGAACTTGTTATTAAAGTTGAATTTGTTAATGTTGTTTTTCCGATTGTGCCCGATTTTAAATTTGTATATCTTCTGATTCCGTATACAGTAGTTGCTCCAGGGACAGTATAATCTGCGAATAATATATCTTTATTGGAGTCCAAAGCCATTGGGCAAATAAAAGCCCCGTATGACGTGGATTCACTATTAATTACTCTCGTAGCTCCCGTAGTTAATCTATAATTAATACTTTGGTTGTAAACATAGTTAGTAATATAATAATTATCAGTTCCTTGATCAAACATACTGAATGCTCCATCACCCCCTTGAATCTTTACGCTACTATTTGCATTTCCTGAAACAGCTGCAAAATACTGTGAACCATTATCTTGTGCTCCAGCAACAAAATAGTCTCCAGCACCTATACTTGTAGGACCTACTCCAACACTATAAAATTGAGTAACATTGAATCCATTATTTCTAGAATCAATTCCAGAATTAATATTGGCGTTTGATAAACTGCCTGTGTAATAAACACCTCCGTCATTTCCAAAAACAGCTACATCTGGATTTCCTGGTTTGAATGCCATAGTATGTTGATCTGAGTGAACGTTTGTAGTCCAATTTGAAATTGTACTCCATGAATTTCCACCATCTGACGATCTATATAAATCTATACCTCCTACGTATATGGTTTGGTCGTCCCCCGGATCCGACTCAATCATTAAATCATACCAAGCTTGACCTCCAGTAAAACCATAAGTTGTCTCTCTAGTTTCATTTCCAGGAGGTAGAGAGGTAATAGTTGAAGTTGCAAATCCATCAGTAGTTCTGATTATTTGAACTTCTATTCCGTCAGTTGTTGTTGCTTGATTTAGCTGTGCTAAAACATAAATTTTGTTTGGATCAGTCAAAGATGCTTCGATTTCTACTCTTTCGCCCCCGCCATTTCCAGTCACAGTATATTTATCAATAAATGTTGCCCCTCCATCAGTTGAACAAAAAACTTTTCCTCCACCATCAGAGTGGCCAAAACTATTTTTCGTAGCTACCCAAATTTTATTGTCTGCACCAATTTCAATGTCATTTGGACAATATTTATTTTGATTTGATGTAAGTGGCATTGTTAATTGCGTCCAAGTTGCTCCTCCATTGCTAGATTTATAAACACCATAAGTATCAGAGCCCATATAAGTGGTTGAGTTTGCTGGACCATAATAGGAATCTGCGGCTGCTACATAAACCTCTGAAACTCCAGAATTATTTCTAATTGCTATTTTGTTTATATGTTGAATACCAGGGACTAAACTACCAGTTATTGATCCAGGATCACTAGGATTTAAAGTTGCAGT
>Ga0114964_10003009_pt1 | contig 11547 bp, 9 predicted proteins | sample C_131016_MF_Meta_FD_92638 | JGI IMG/M metagenome (GOLD analysis project Ga0114964, IMG submission 92638) | Freshwater microbial communities from Lake Croche, Canada to study carbon cycling - C_131016_MF_MetaG | ecosystem: Environmental > Aquatic > Freshwater > Lake | place: Lake Croche, Canada... | reverse complement strand
TCAGCCCGTACATCAACGTTAAGGCGGGGGTGTAGGGGAAGTAGCCGGTGGCATTGCTTTGGATCATGTCAGGCAGATCAAAGTAGGCCCGCTTGAGCTTGGACGAGGGGTACATGGCCAGCGCCTTGGGGCTGGCGCACAGAATGCCTAATCCCGCAGGCAGCATCAGTCCCTTTTGAGAGCCCGACACCGCCATGTCGATGCCCCAGTCATCGAAGCGGAAATCGATGCAACCCAGCGAGGAAACGCAATCGACAAACAACAGGGCCGGGTGCGCCGCCTCGTCCAGGGCCTCGCGTACACCGGCAATGTCCGAAGTAACGCCAGTGGCCGTTTCGTTGTGGCAGACCAGCACCGCCTTGATCTGGTGCTGCGTATCGGCCTTGAGGATGTCTTCGTACTGTTGTAAGGGCACGCCGGTGCCCCACTCGCATTCGACAATCTGCACATCCAAGCCCAGGCGCTCGCACATATCTATCCACAGGTGGCTGAATTGGCCAAAGCGCGCGGCCAGCACTTTGTCGCCCGGTGACAGGGTGTTGGTGAGTGCGGCCTCCCAGCAACCGGTTCCTGAGGATGGAAATACAAAGGGCGTGCCGGTCTGGGTGCGAAAAATCTCGCGCAACCCGGCCATGATGGTCTGGGTCAACTGTGGAAAGCGTGGCGAACGATGGTCCTCCATCGAGACCATCATGGCGCGCTGAATACGCTCTGGCACATTGGTGGGACCGGGTACAAAAAGAAAATTACGACCAGCCATAGCGGTATCCTTTCGATTGGAGGGATTGAAGTGGTGAACTGTAAAAGTCCGCCATTCGAAAGTAAATTCATATATTCTTTGTTTTCAGTTAAGCTATTACTTAATGAAAAACGCAACCTTCCGCCAATTGCGCGTGTTTAGCGAAGTGGCCCGCCACCTGAGCTTTGCACGCGCAGCGCAAACCCTGAACCTCACGCCGCCAGCCGTGACCATGCAGGTACGTGAGCTGGAAAAGCACATCGGCATGCCCCTGTTCGACCGCAGCGGCCGCACCGTCACGCTGACCACCGTGGGCGAATACATGCTGGTCTATGCCCGCAAAATGCTCGCTACCTTGAAAGACGCCGAAGACGCGGCTGCGCGGCTGCAAAAGCTGGAAGTGGGTTTGCTCACCATCGGCATGGTCAGCACGGCCAAGTATTTTTTGCCGCATTTGCTGGCGCGCTTTCGCCAGGAGCACCAAGGCGTGGATATCAAGCTGGTGGTGGGTAACCGCGAGCAACTGGTCAAGATGCTCTACGCCAACGAAGTGGATATTGCCATCATGGGACGGCCGCCTACGGAAATGGCAACGCGGGCCGAGCCCTTCGCGGCGCACCCGCATGTGTTCGTCGCGCCGGTAGGCCACCCCTTGGCGCGTGGCGAAACCATTTCCCCACGCGACTTGCAAGCCCAGCCTTTTATTCTGCGCGAACCCGGCTCGGGCACACGTGCCGCCATGGAGCGTTTTTTAGAAAAAGCCCGGGTCGAGCCGCGCGTGAGCATGGAAATGGCCAGCAATGAGACGATCAAACAGGCGGTGATGGCCGGGATGGGTCTGAGTTTTTTATCGCTCCATACGCTGGGCTTGGAGTTGGACAACCGGCTTATCGCGGTGCTAGACGTCGAAGGTGCGCCGGTGGTGCGCGCATGGAATGTGGTGCACATGCTCTCCAAGTTGCTGTCACCAGCGGCGGAGGCATTTCGTTACTTTGTGCTCGAGCATGGCGAGGATTACTTGGCGCAGCAGTTTGCACGGCACGTCAAGCTCGGTCCGTCGCAGGCCGAGCCGCTGCCTTCAGGGCTACTGGCGAAAACGACGACGTAAATCGGCCCCGTGCGCCAGCCCCGCAGCAATCAAAAACGCCCCCATACCAGGCCACCCATCGGGCGTTAGGGCGCAGCGCAACGCCAGCATCAGAAATAGGCCTGAGAGCACCGTTAGGACGTACTCCGCAGGTGCCAGTCCCCAGCCTCGCACCGTGTAGAGCAGCCACAGCAGCAAAGTTTCCAGCACGATAAAGCCGATGGCGATGTCGGCCACCAAGGGGCCAACGTAGAGGCTTTGCAGGTTCACACTTTGGCCAGGCCCAGCAAATGCGCCATATCCTTGAAAAAGATGCGCACATGGGCCATGGGTTTCTTGCGCACCAATTGTTTGTTCATGTAGGACTCAAAAGTGAGTTGCTGCACATCACGGTCTTCGCAGATTTTGACAAAGCGCTCGCGGCGCTTTTCGCTGCTGTACCAGAACCATTGCATGATGCCCAGCACGGTAAACACCGTGCGGTGTGCGCGCATGAATTCTTTGCGTGCATACAGAAGGCTCTTGACCTCGCCTGTGTGTAACAGCTTTTCTACGGCGTAGGCGGCCAATTCGCCGCCATACATGGCGTAATAAATACCCTCGCCCGATGCTGGGGCCACCACCCCGGCCGCATCACCGGCGAGCACGACGTCGCGCCCGTTGTCCCAGCGTTTGAGGGGCTTCATGGGCAAGGGTGCGCCTTCACGGCGCAACACCTCGGCCTGGCCTAAACCGGAGGCGTCACGGAGCAATCCCACCGCATTGCGCAGCGAAAAACCTTTGTCGGCGCTGCCGGTACCAATGCTTAAGGTATCGCCGTGGGGAAAGACCCAGCCGTAAAAGTCTGGCGACAGTTTGCCTTGGTAGTAGACGTCACAGCGCGTGCCGTCATAACCTGCCGGCTTGATGGCGGGGGCTTTGACAATCTCGTGGTAGGCGAAGACATATTGCGTGTCCGCAGCACCTTGTACGCCCCCCTGCCGCGCGACCTGCGATTTGGCGCCGTCTGCGCCAATGATGGTGCGCGCCCGCACGCAGGCGGGCCTGCCCTCACCGCGCTGCGAGTGCTCACGGGCTTGGTAATGCACCACGCTCACGCCGTCGGCATCGCGGCTGAGCTTTTCAAACGTACCGATGCGCCGGACCGCCCCAGCGCTGGCAGCACGTACGCGCAGCCATTCGTCAAACTCCGCGCGATCAACCATTCCGACAAAGCCGTTGTCAATGGGAATATCCACCGTGTGCGCGCTGGGTGCAATCATGCGCGCCGAACGCGCCTTGGCCACCAGCAAATGATCAGGGATGGCGTAGTCCTTAATCAAGCGCGGCGGGATCGCGCCCCCGCAAGGTTTAATGCGCCCAGCCCTATCCAGCAGCAACACCGAATGCCCGCGCTGGGCCAAGGTGTGGGCGGCGGTGGCGCCTGCGGGGCCACCGCCTACGATAACAACGTCAAAGGTTTCATTTGTGTGCATCACAGCACCTCCATGGTTTTTTGCTTCCAACAAAAAGAGCTCCGTACCGTTTCATACGCCCGCGCCCACCAGTGCGCGCAAAGCAAAAGCGCTGACCATCATCCCTGCAACAAAAAATGGCACTCCAAATCCGCTGTACCACAGCGCCCGCTGGGAGACCTGCGTCAAGAAGTGGTCCATCATCAACAATTGAATGCCGAGCAAAACGGCTACCGCCACGCCTTGACCAGGCTGGCCCCATGCGAATAGCAAGAGGATGACAAAGATTTGTGGCAAAGCCATGAACCAGCACGCCACACCAGCGGCGCGCTGTTCGCCCAGTTGCACCGGCAGAGAGCGCACGCCCATGGCCCGGTCGCCATGCACCGCCTTAAAGTCATTGAGCGTCATGATTCCGTGGGTGCCGATGCTATAGAGCAAGGCCAACCACAGTGAACGCACATCGGGCATCTGGCCGCCCGCCATGACGGCCGCGCCGGTGGTCCAGGCGATACCTTCGTAGCTGATGCCGCAAGCAGCGTTGCCCCACCAGCCGTTCTCCTTGAGCCGAAACGGTGGCGCGCTGTATGCCCAAGCGAGCAACAGGCCTAGTACGGCAGCACCAAAACCCCAGGGCCCCAGCACGCTGGCCACAGCCAGCGAAACCCAGGTCCACAAGATAGCGATGTACAAACCCCAGCGTCCCGGCATACGTCCCGAGGGAATGGGGCGATGCGGCTCGTTGATGGCGTCGACGTGGCGGTCAAACCAGTCGTTGACGGCCTGGCTGGTGGCGCACACAAAAGGCCCGGCCAGCGCGACGCCCACGATGGCCAAAACCCATTTACCCTGCATAGGCACGCCCGAGGCCACTACCCCGCAGGCAAACGCCCACATTGGCGGGAACCAGGTAATCGGCTTGAACAGCTCGGTGACGGCGGAAAGTTGGGGCAAAGACATGCCCAGTGGTTTTACAGTTGACACATTCAAGTGTCAAGATAAATTTACACTTCCTATGGTTTCCCCTAGTGCCCGCCGTGCGCAGGCCCCACAGTCCGCTTAGGCTTCGCCTTCGCTGCCGGCGTCTCCCATGCCAAACCGGCGCAGTTTGACGTACAGGCTTTGCCGCGAGAGGCCCAACATTTCGGCTGCCGATGCGCGGTTGTCGCCGGTCAGCTCCAAGGCGGCCTCAATGCACAATTGCTCGATCAGGTCGGTGGTTTCGCGCACAATATCCTTGAGCGGAACGCGGCCCACCAGCTCGGTCATTTGGCCTGTGGAGCGCGGTAACTCGCGGCTGGGCTTGGTCTCGCTGTTCAGGCGCAAGCCCACGTCGCGGATGGTAAAGCCAAGGCAGCGCTGCTCGCCTGTGGTCACTGCCACAGCGGAAATTTCTACATCGGTGGTGGATCCGTAGTCGCCGCGCATCCGGGTGGCAAATAAACGCACCACATCGCGCTGGCGCAAGTTGGAAATGAGCACGCTCAAATCGACCCCGGCGCGGCCAAGCCAGCGCTCCAAGGATTCGCCGCGCACCAAGGCCTCGTTGCTGACCTGGGCCAACTGCAAAAAGGCCCGGTTGGCAGTTAGCACATTGCCGCTCAGGTCAGTGACGACAAAGGCGTCGGGGGCACTTTCCATCACGTCGGTCAGGACCTGCTTGGTCGCAGCCATGCCCGAGGTATCGGCAAGCTGGTTTTTGGGCGTCAAACGCAGCAGAAAATGCGACGATTGCTCTTGGCGGAACAAGGAAACCGACACGCTCACCTCGGTATTGCTAGGTACCAGGCGCACCTCGACAGGGGACGAAAGGCCACTGGAGCGCAAGCCTGAGAACACCTCACTCAAGGCGGTGTTGCTGCGTTTGTCCAGACTATGCGCCAGACTCCAGCCTGACTTGGCCAAGGTCTCGCCAAATAGCGCTTGCGCGGCCGGGTTGCTTTCCTCGAGCTTTTCGGTATTTGCATCAAGGATCAGCAAGGCTTCCGAGGACACCCGAAACAAGAGCCGGTAGCGCGTCTCGACATGCTTGAGGTGCCAGTAATCGCGCTCCATCGAACGCTGGGCAGTGACCAATTTTTGTTGCAAGGCAGCCTGTGGGCGCAGGTCCCGGCCAAAGGCAATGGCATGGGCCGGATTACCTCCCGCCGCCGCAGGCACCTGAATCACGGAATAGGACAAGGGCAATTCCGTACCGTCACTGGCGCGTTGGTTGAGATGGCGCCATTTGGGGCCCTTGCCAGAGCCTAGGTCACGCAGCATCGAGGCAACCTTAGTTTTGCTCTCTTCGGTGACTGTTTGGCTCCATGGCTGGCCCATCCAATGGGCGTAGCCGTGGCTAAGCAATTCTTCGTTGCCAAATGCCGCATCCTGAATGACGCCTTGCGCATCGATGACCAAGACGACGTCGGCCGCCGCTGTGACCAATCTGGAAACCGTATCGGCGTCCAATCGGTCGAAAAAACGCTGCGCTTGATCAAAACGCCCCGCTTGCTCAGTCGGTGCAGTTTCGAGAGGCTGGGTCATAAATATTCCATTTAGTGTAGGGAGGGTCGGCTTATTGCAGCGGGGCGCCGGAGGAAAGATGCAGTCGAACCAAGGCAGGCGCCTGGTGCGCGTCGCTAGTCACCAAATCGGCACCAAGGACAGACACGCCGTCCGGGTTTACCGCAAAAAGCGGACCACCCACCATTATGCACACCGCCTTGTTTTTAGAAGCCTTACGAACCGCGGCAATGGCGGCAGTTAAATTGGGCAAATTTATCGCGGTAGCCAAGGAAAAGCCGACCACGTCAAAGGCTCGCTGACCCACCAGCGCTTGGGGCGAGTCGTCCAGATCGTACGGCCCGCCAACGACTTCCCAGCCTTGTTTTCTGAAAAGTTCGGCCACCATAGATAAGCCAAAAGTGTGCTGCTCTCCGGGCGTGGGCACCAAAAGAATGCTCAATCCGTTGGGGATGGGGTGCCTGGACTGCTCGACTTCGGAGTTCAGCTCACGCAGCATTTTTTGCAATCCACCCAGGCCAATAGTGACGTCGGTAAAGTCACATAAATCGTTTTCCCACAGCTCGCCCAAATAGCGGGCCGCGGGCGCCAGCAAATCGAGATAAATGGCCTCTACCGGCGCGCCCTTGGAACGCATATCGGTGATAAAAGCCAGTGCCTGCGCCTCATTGCGGGTAAGAATCAACTGCCCAAAACTGGCCACATCCTCGGGCGAGACCTCCACAGTGGCGACCGCTGGAGGAATGTCGCACTCAATAGGCGTGCGGTGGGCCAGCATCAGGCGGGGAATGATTTCGTGCTCAATCGCCTGCGCCAACACGGCCACCGTGTGGTCTGAGTCGGCCAAGGACTGCGACGGGCCAGCCCCGTGCACGCCTTGCCAGTCGTCCGACTGGCTGCCTTCGCTAAAACCTGCGTCCTTTACAAAGGTGCTCCGGTTGGATGAACCCATGTTTTTCTCCTTACCCAATCAAAGGAATTGTCTTGTCTCGTTATAGGGGATCCACTCGCGCCGGGCAAGAAAACCCGCCGCCATCCCTGGACCGGAGCCTCCGTGGGTGACGAAATTTCTTGACTCGCAATGCTGTCTAGTTCGTTTTACGCTGCAATTTGATCCAGGTCAAAGGAATTTTAAAATCCGACAAAAATACTCGGATTTGTTTAAGTGTCAAATTTATCTGACGTAACAAATAGTTGACATTTTTAGAAATGGGGGATAAATTGACTCCCATGCCTGACAAACATTCATCTTTCGCGGGTCCTGTGGCCAACGCGAGAAGGTCCCGCCCCCCTCTGTACACACCCCAAGAGCGGGCGCGCCGTGACCGTACGTACTGGACTTTTGTCCAAGGACTCCTAGCGCCGATCCAGTTCATTATTTTCCTGGGCAGCCTCGGTTTTGTGCTGCGCTACCTGGCCACGGGCGAAGGTTTGGAGACTGCGAATAACTCAGTGGTTGCCAAGACCCTGGTGCTCTATACCATCATGATCACCGGCTGTATCTGGGAAAAAGTCGTGTTCGGACGCTACCTGTTTACCCCGGCGTTCTTCTGGGAAGACGTTTTCAGCATGCTGGTGCTAGCGCTGCACACCGCCTATTTGGTGGCGATGGCCAAAGGCTTGCTAAGCAGCCGCGATCTGATGCACCTGGCGCTGGCAGCCTACGCCACGTATGCCATCAACGCCGGTCAATTTATTCTCAAACTGCGCGCCGCACGCCTGGACCACGAGGAAAAGCTGCGCGAAGCGGCCGCCTCGTCGACAGGCGCTGAACTGGGAGTAGTCTGCGCATGAGCACCGTCGCATTCCCCATCCCCGTCAAGGCCGCAGGCGGCTGCAGCGATGCGCCGGTGCTGCGCGAGCGCGGTCAGCACGAAGTGTTTTGCGGCCTAACCGGCATCATTTGGCTGCACCGCAAGATTCAGGACGCGTTTTTCCTGGTGGTGGGCTCACGCACCTGCGCGCACCTGATCCAGTCCGCCGCTGGGGTGATGATTTTTGCCGAGCCGCGCTTTGCCACCGCCATCATTGACGAGCGCGATCTGGCTGGCCTGGCCGACGCCAATACCGAGCTCGACCGCGTGGTCGGCCAACTGCTGGCGCGCCGCCCCGAAATTAAATTGCTGTTTTTGGTGGGCTCGTGCCCTTCAGAAGTGATCAAGCTCGACTTGTCTCGCGCTGCATCGCGCCTGTCGGCGCAACATTCGCCTTCGGTGCGCGTGCTCAATTACTCGGGCAGCGGCATTGAGACTACTTTCACCCAGGGCGAAGACGCTTGCCTGAACTCCATGGTGCCCGAATTACCTGCCCAAGCGGCTGATGCAGAGCAAGAACTGATGGTCGTCGGCACCTTGGCCGATGTGGTGGAAGACCAATTTATCCGCTTGTTTACCCAAATGGGCATAGAGCGCGTTCGCTTCTTCCCGCCCCGCCGCGCTGCCGATCAGGCGCCTGTGGGCCCCAATACCCGCCTCTTGCTGGCGCAGCCCTTTTTGGCCGATACGGCGCGGGCTTTGCAAGCGCGTGGCGCACAGCTCTTGTCCGCGCCCTTTCCCCTGGGCATCGAAGGTACCACCGCCTGGTTGCAAGCGGCGGCCACAGCCTTTGGCGTGCCGGCCCAGCGCTTTGAATCTGCCGTGTCGGCCCCCACCGCCCGCGCTGCTGCCGCATTGGCCCGCGCCAAGCTGCACCTCGAAGGCAAAAGCATTTTCTTCTTCCCTGACTCGCAGCTGGAAATCCCGCTGGCGCGTTTTCTGGCCCGCGAACTGGGCATGCGCCTGCTCGAAGTGGGCACGCCTTTTTTGCACCGCCAGCACATGGCCCAAGAGTTGGCGCTGCTGCCCAAAGGCACCTTTTTGTCGGAAGGCCAGCATGTGGAAAACCAATTGGATCGCTGCCGCGCCGCGCACCCGGACATCGTGGTCTGCGGCCTGGGCCTGGCCAATCCGCTGGAGTCCGAAGGCATGACGACCAAATGGGCGATCGAACTGGTGTTCACCCCCATCCAGGGCTTTGACCAGGCCGGCGATCTGGCAGAACTATTTACCCGTCCACTGGTGCGCCGTATGCGCCTGGCGGCCTAAAGAGAACAGCATCATGCAACTGACTTTGTGGACTTACGAAGGACCGCCTCATGTAGGCGCCATGCGTATTGCCACGGCCATGGAAGGCGTGCATTACGTGCTGCATGCGCCCCAGGGCGATACCTACGCAGACTTGTTGTTCACCATGATCGAGCGCCTACAAAAGCGCCCGCCCGTCACCTACACCACCTTCCAAGCGCGCGATTTGGGCGGTGATACCGCCGAGCTCTTTAAAACCGCAGCGCGTCAGGCTTTCGAGCGCTTTGCGCCGCAAGCCATGCTAGTGGGCTCGTCCTGCACCGCCGAGCTGATTCAGGACGACCCCGGCGGCTTGTGCAAGGCCTTAAACCTACCAGTGCCGGTCGTGGCTTTGGAGTTGCCTTCTTATCAACGCAAAGAAAACTGGGGCGCCTCTGAAACGTTCTATCAATTGGTACGCCATTTGTCCAAACCCCGCAGCCAAGCGCCGCAAGAAGGGCGCGTTCCCAGCTGCAATATTTTGGGCCCCAGCGCCTTGGGCTTTCGCCACCGCGACGACCTCACCGAAATTCGCAAGCTGCTCACCGACATGGGCATCGCCATCAACGTGGTCGCCCCGCAGAGCGCCACCCCGGCGGACTTGGCCCGTCTGGCAGACGCTGATTTCAACGTCGTGCTCTACCCCGAAATCGCCCGGCTCAGCGCACAGTGGCTGGAGCGCAGCTACGGTCAGCCTTTTAGCAAAACCATCCCCATCGGCGTAGGCGCCACGCGCGCTTTTGTCCGCGAAGTGGCGGGCCTTGCGGGCCTAGACCCCGAGGCCGCTTTAGCCAAGGTCAATTCGCGCGCCCAGTGGTATGCCCGCTCGGTCGATTCCACCTACCTCACTGGCAAGCGCGTGTTTGTGTTTGGTGATGCCACGCACGCAGTCGCAGCAGCCAAAGTGGCTGCCGAAGAAATGGGTTTTGCCGTGGTGGGCATAGGCACTTACAGCCGCGAGTTTGCACGCGAAGTGCGTGATGCGGCCAAGCTCTATGGCGTCGAGGCACTCATCAGCGACGACTACCTAGAAATCGAATCGCGCATTGCCGAGCTACAACCGGAGCTGGTGTTAGGCACACAAATGGAGCGCCACATTGCCAAACGACTGGGCGTGCCCTGCGCGGTCATTTCTGCACCTGTGCATGTACAAGATTTCCCGGCGCGCTATGCACCGCAAATGGGCTTTGAAGGCGCCAACGTGTTGTTTGACACCTGGGTGCATCCGCTCATGATGGGGCTGGAAGAGCACCTGATAGGCATGTTCCGTGGTGACTCCGAATTCCATGAAGACGCCGCGCCCTCGCATCTGGGTGGCGCCGCGCGCATGCAGGCCGCGCCCGAGCCTGTGGTGGTCGCGATGGAGGCCGCGCCTCAGGTCACGCAAGAAGCCGTCACGCTGACCGTGCCCGCTGACAAAACCAACGCCGGCGGCGCCTGTACCTGGGACGCCGGTGCAGAGAAAGAATTAAAAAAAATACCGTTCTTCGTACGTGGCAAGGCCCGGCGAAATACCGAGCGCTACGCATCCGAGCATGGCCTGTCGGTGATTACGGTGGAGACACTTTATGACGCTAAAGCTTACTTCGCCCGTTAAGGCAGTACCGCCGCGCAACACCACCCCGATCAAGGTGGTGATTGTGACGATGGACACGCATATGGCGAGCTCCATCAACCGCGCCAACCACACCCTGGGCCGCGAGTTTCCCGGCCTGTCGCTCAGCCTGCATGCGGCATCCGAATTTGCCGGCAACGAAGTGCTGACAGCGCATTGCAAAAAGGATATCGCCCAGGCCGACATCGTGATCGCTAGCATGTTGTTTTTGGAAGACCACTTCCTACCCATCCTGGACGATTTGCGCCAGCGCCGCATGCAGTGCGACGCCATGATTTGCCTGGCCAGCGCTACCGAAGTGACGCAGCTCACGCGCCTGGGCCAGTTTGATATGGGCAAGCCCGCCAGTGGCCCCATGGCCTTGCTGAAAAAGCTGCGCGGCAGCAAAGAAAAAGCCGCCACCGGTGGCGCCGCGCAAATGAAGATGCTGCGCCGCCTGCCGCAAATGCTTCGCTTTATTCCGGGCACCGCGCAAGACGTTCGCTCTTATTTTTTGACCATGCAATATTGGTTGGGCGGCTCGGACGACAACGTGCTCAATATGGTGCGCCATGTCATCGATCGGGGTGCTGATGGCCCGCGCAAAGTATTACGCGGCAGCGTGAAGGTGGCCCCGCCGGTGGACTACCCCGAAGTGGGCGTTTACCACCCGCGCATGGCTGGGCGCTTTAGTGAAGACGCCCAAGTGTTGCCACGGCCCGAAGCGACGGCGGTGCGTGGCACGGTCGGTATTTTGCTCATGCGTTCCTACTTGCTCTCTGGCAACGCTGGGCATTACGACGGAGTGATCGCCGCGCTCGAAGCGCGGGGTCTGCGCGTCATTCCAGCCTTCGCCGCTGGCTTGGATTCTCGTCCCGCGATCGATACATTCTTCATGAAGAACGGCCAAGTAGCAGTGGACGCGGTGGTATCGCTGACCGGATTTTCTCTGGTCGGTGGCCCGGCCTACAACGACGCCAAAGCGGCCGAAGAAGTGCTGGCTAAATTGGATGTTCCTTATGTCGCCGCGCATCCAGTCGAGTTTCAAACCCTGGACCAATGGGGCG
>Ga0114964_10003007_pt1 | contig 11550 bp, 10 predicted proteins | sample C_131016_MF_Meta_FD_92638 | JGI IMG/M metagenome (GOLD analysis project Ga0114964, IMG submission 92638) | Freshwater microbial communities from Lake Croche, Canada to study carbon cycling - C_131016_MF_MetaG | ecosystem: Environmental > Aquatic > Freshwater > Lake | place: Lake Croche, Canada... | reverse complement strand
CTTTACGGGGCAACCAAGTTAACGGCAGACAAACTTTTTGTGGCCGCTAACAACTACAGTCACGCTTATGGAACCTCTTTTTCGGTCGTCCGCTACGGCAACGTTATGGGAAGTCGCGGTTCTGTAATCCCTTATTTCAGAAGATTGGCTGCGGAGGGCCAGTCTTTGCCATTAACTGATTTGCGAATGACTAGATTTTGGATTTCTCTCAGTCAAGCGGTTAAATTCGTAATGGACTCATTTGATCTCATGAGCGGCGGGGAACTCTATGTGCCTCGTATTCCAAGTATGAAGTTAGTAGATCTTGCTACCGCAGTTGCGCCTACTGCTTTAACAATCGAAGTTGGAATGCGTCCAGGTGAGAAATTACACGAGGAGATGATTTCTCAAGATGACGCAAGGCGAACCTTTTTACTTGGTGAAAGATACATTGTTGCACCGGTTGCAGCAGAGTGGGGTTTTCAAATTCCTTCCCAAGCAATTAGTGTTCCAGAAGGATTCTGGTATCGCTCGGATAATAACGATCTTTGGTTATCTATAGAAGAAATTTTGGCGATGATCCATGACCTGGATTAATCGACTTCCCTACGGTCGCCATAATATTTCAGAACAAGATATCCAAGCGGTTTCCAATGTCCTTAAAGGAGAATGGTTGACCACTGGTCCTCTGGTAGAGAAGTTTGAAACAGCGCTTAAGGAGGTAGCGAATGCTGATGCAGTTGCTGTTTCTTCTGGAACCGCTGCTTTGCATTGTGCTTATGCTGCAGCAGGAATCTCGTCAGGTGATGAAATTATTTCTCCTCCCCTAACTTTTATTGCAACTCAAGCTACTGCTTCTTTACTCGGAGCAAAAGTAGTTTTAGTAAATACACAGATTGACACCGATAACATCGATCTATCTCTACTTGAATCTAGTATTACCAAAAAGACAAAAGCAATTACTATGGTTGATTTTGCTGGGCACCCATGCGAAATTGATGAAATTAGAGCAATCGCCGAGAAACATAAATTACTACTGATAGAAGATGCCGCGCATAGCCTCGGTTCTACCTACAAAGATAAGCCAGTTGGAAGCCTAGCGGATTTAACGACTTTTTCTTTTTTCCCTACTAAAAATATAACAACTGGTGAGGGAGGTGCGGTCCTTTCTCAAAATATCGCTTTGCTTAACAGGGCTCGAAAATTTGGTCGTCAAGGACTTGTTAGATCAAATGAGGAGTTTATTCTTGAGCCGGATGGTCCATGGCATCAGGAAGTCCATGAATTTGGACTTAACTATCGATTACCCGACCTCCTCTGTGCGCTCGGAATTTCTCAACTAACTCGTTTAGCTTATTTCAAGGAAGAGCGTAGACGTGTATTTGATAAATACTGTGAATATCTAGGTTCAGTCCCAAATGTGAAATTGCCCGCTAAGCGTGATTACGTAGACCCGATGTGGCATCTTTTCCCAATGCGAGTGCCTTCGGAGAGGCGCAAAGAGCTTTTTATGCACTTGAGAGCAAAGGGTTATCTTGTTCAAATTAATTATTTTCCGGCCCACCTTCACCCAGTTTTTTCCTCACAGTACTCCAAAGGTGAATTTCCCAATGCAGAAAAGTACTACTCAGAAGAAATTTCTCTGCCTATGTTCGTTGACTCTAAAGTGTTCACAGAAGAATACTTTGAAACTCTCACTTCGACTGTCCGAGAATTCTTTTCCGAAAGAAATGGTTAACTGGAGGGGAAATGGGTTACTTAACCAAAGCACAGCTACATAGTTTGGATTTCGCATATCTTGGGAATGATGTGAAAATAAGTGATAAGGCTTCACTTGACAAGGCTCATTTTATGTCTATAGGGCACCGCTCAAGAATTGATGACTTCTGCGCAATTTCAGGACATGTTTCTCTGGGAAATAATGTATTTGTTGCCGTGCATTCAAGTTTAACTGCAAGTATTGACCCAATCTCACTTCATGACTTTTCCACAATTGCATTCAATTGTCAGATTTTTAGCAGTTCAGACGACTACTCAGGTCAATCTCTCACAAATCCGACTGTGCCCACAATTTACAAAAATATATGGACTGCACCTGTTGAAATTTGTAAGCATTCGATTATTGGGTCTTCATCAGTGATATTTCCTGGGTGTGTGCTTGCGGAAGGAAGTTCAATTGGTGCAGGGTCAGTGGTTATTAATAATACTGAGCCTTGGGGGGTTTATGTGGGAGTCCCTGCAAGGAAGATAAAGAATCGCTCAAAGGAAGTCTTGGAGATAGAATCTAGATATCTCTTTGACCATCCGTATGAAATCAAGAATTAAGGATCATGAACGTGTCCACTGATCAAACTACTCAATCGAATCCGATGTTCATTGCCGAAATAAGTGGGAACCACAATGGTTCATTAGCTCGCGCCCGAAATTTGGTTACTGCAGCGGCTGGCGCAGGTGCGAGCGCGGTTAAATTCCAGACCTACACGGCTGAAACCATGACCTTGGATATTGAGGAATTCTCAGTGTCTGCGGAACATTCTTTATGGGGAGGGCGAAGGCTTTACAGTCTTTACGAAGAAGCCCACACCCCTTGGGAATGGCACGAAGAATTATTTTCACTTTGCAGGGAGCTAGGAGTTATGCCCTTCAGCTCACCTTTCGACCTAACCGCAGTTAAGTTTCTAGAGGACCTAAATGCCCCAATGTACAAGATTGCATCACTTGAAACGAGTGACTTAAGACTGATACGCGCTGTAGCCGAAACTGGTAAGCCCCTAATCATTTCTACTGGTGCTACTGAATGGGGTGAGATCGAAACGTTGGTTGGGGAAGTCAGATCTACTGGAAACAACAATCTCACTTTACTGGTGTGCACTAGTTCATATCCTTCGATGCCAGCGGACGCCCATATTCGCAGAATGCAGACTTTGAAAGAAAATTTCGGCGTTCGAGTAGGACTTTCTGATCATACGCTTGGGCTAGGCGTTTCTATTGCAGCACTAGCCCTTGGTGCTTCAGTTATTGAAAAACATTTTACTTTAAGTCGAACTGATGGGGGAGCCGACGCTGCTTTCTCTATGGAGCCTTCAGAGTTTGCGGCGCTTGTGGAAGAAGGATCGGCTGCAAGACTTGCGCTTGGGAATAGCGAATGGTCTATGCAGGCTTCAGAGCAGGAGTCGCGGCGATTACGAAGATCTCTCTTTATTTCAACTGATGTGGAAGCCGGTGAAATCGTAAACTTTACAAATGTTCGGGCTTTGCGTCCCGGGAATGGCCTAGATGCAAAAAATTATGAACGCATCCAAGGTCTAAAATTCAAGTCGAGCTACCCTAAAGGTACGCCACTACAACTTGACTTTATAGAAGAGTGAGCCTGTTACTGTGTCTAAAACATTTGCCATAATCCCAGCTCGTTCAGGATCAAAAAGAATCCCCGGTAAAAATATTCGAGTTTTAGAGGGAAAACCACTCATTGCTTACCCAATTATTGCCGCTATCGAATCTGGACTATTTGAAACAGTAATTGTTTCAACAGACAGCTTAGAAATCGCAGAAATCGCTGAAAAGTATGGGGCAACTGTGCCTTTTTTACGTGACCCAAGACTTTCTGACGATTTCACTCCTACAATTCCCGTCATTCGAGATGCAATTTCTAAGTTTGGGGCGATTGGCGACAACGACAAAGTTTTTTGCGTCTACCCAACATCAATTTTTGTCACAACGGAAATCTTAAAAAATGCATCACTAGCCTCTGAAGTTCTCTCATCTGATAATTTTTTAGTCAGTTTCACCAGTTTTCCATACCCTATCCAACGAGCGCTCAGTCGAGATTCAAATGGGGTTTTGAATTTCATCTCTCCAGAAAATGCACAAGTCCGCTCGCAAGACTTAGATACTGCATTTCATGACGCCGCGCAGTTTTACATTGGTAGAAAAAGTGCATGGCTTACAAATGATTCTGTTTTTAGCAATGCCCTAGGTTTCGAATTACCCCGTAAACTTGTACAAGATATCGACACTCCCGAAGACTTAGAATATGCAACAATTCTAATGAGGGTACTTCAACAAGATGAGCGTCGCTTTTAATGGTCGGAAACCGGAAACTTTATATCCCATTAATGGGCGGCTTAGGAAATCAGCTATTCCAATTGTCTGCATCCCATGATTTTAGATCAACTCATCAGCTAGTTATTGATAGCACCTTGCTCAATCATATGAAGTCCAAGGATGGAACCTCCATGGCGCTCAATTATTCATGGGGAGGGGTAAGGATTCTTGAATCCAATAGGATGCGGTGGATTTCGCGAAAAATTGCAAGTCTTCTAATTCGGATAGCTACAGCTAGAATCAGTCCAATTGCTAAACGCTTGATTCTGCCTCCTGTTAGAGGAATTGCAACACTTTTCTTTTCAGCGCGATATGGGACATGGGTAAACATTGTTTTACCACTTGAAATAGGCTTTGAAATTATCAACATCAACAACTCAAAGTCATTGATGATGCTTGGATATTTCCAAAGTCCGGCATGGTCAAGTAATTCAGCTCCGCTAATTTTATTGAACTCAAGACCTGAGGGAGAACTAGCTAGGATACATGCAGCAAGAACAAGGTCGCAGAAGGTCCTTGTGGTTCACATACGTCTTGGTGACTACCGTAGCGAACCAGATTTTGGAATTGTTGCCTCTAGATATTACTTGACGAATCTTCAGAATGTATTTCTCAAATCTGAGTGTGACGAAATCTGGTTCTTCTCAAATGAGAATATTTCCTTACCCCGGTATGTTCCAGAAGAATTGTTACCAAAGTCTAAATATATAGATAATTCAAGACTGACAGATTTGGAAGTGTTCGAACTAATGAGGCTTGGAGACTCCTACATGATTGGAAATTCAACTTTTTCTTGGTGGGCTGCCTACTCGAATTATTCAGGAACATCTATGGTTTTTTATCCAGCTCCGTGGTTCAAGAATTTGGCACCTCCGAGTGAGTTATTCCCACTTGAGTGGGTGCCATTGGTAGCGGAGTTTGAATGAACTTAAGATGCACAATCCAATTTAGACGTTTACTGTCAATGTCTATTCTCCTTTTCATTTATGTTCATTTCCGGTTCTTGATTTCCGTGGCAATTAATAAGGCCAGAAACGGATATAGTCTCATTCTTAAATCACCATACCTCGCTGAAGTAAAGCAAACTAGAAAATCGGGTCGGTCAAAATTTAAGAATTCTGATTTCAGTAAAGAGGGACGACACACTCAGTTTGTGTACATGGACCTATTCCCAGTTCCTGAATGGTTATCCGTTAACAGCTCGATTGCCCATCAGATCAATAGCTTGACGGGGAGCCAGACAAAAATTTTTAACTTCATGAGTCCGAGTCCGCAATCAAAAGCTTTATGTGGATATTTCGATTTAGATTTTATCGAAGTGATGAGATTGGATTTATACCAGTATTGGTCATGTTTTAGGCACTTTATCTCTTCTCTACAAGTTCTGAATCAGAAAGATGATCTATTTCGACTCTCAATTAATGATGTACAAATTGGAATTGATATCTACGAGTCGATATTGAGAACCGGAGTTCCTACCGTCAATTTGAAATCAATCGAGACATACAAGAAGATCTATCTAGCTCTACGTCAATTTGTTTTTCTTGAAAAATTGTTTTTGGATAATCGAATTCATTCTTTAGTTCTTAGTCACGACTCATACATCGGCCCCGGACTTGCTGGGCGCATGGCACACTGCTTTGAGGTTCCAGTTATCCAAGCCAATATATTTGAGATTAATATTCTTCAGCACTCATTTCAAAATTATGAGCGGTTCAGGCGTTATCCAGAATACTTCGGCTCGTTACCGACTGAACTAAGAGAGCGAGCAGTCCTTTCGGGAATGCAAAATATTGAAAGGAGACTAGGAGGGGAAGTAAATATTGAACGAGATGGCCGACATATTTCTTCTCTAGACTCCGAGAGGAAACTACCTAGGCAGCTTTCCAATAGCGAAGTCACAAAGATTCTGGTTTTGACACATGACTTTTATGACAATCCTCATGCCTACTCAATACTTCCATTTTTAGACTTCATGGAGTGGCTGGAATTTCTTGGGTCTGTCGCTCATGAGTCAGATCATGAGTGGTATATAAAATGTCACCCTGATAGCTCTGGTACTGAGTTGCAAATAGTCAAGGAATTTCTTAAAAGAAATGGTGCCTTTCAACTGATTGATTCGCTATGTTCCTTCCAGCAACTTTCTGAAGAGGGTTTGAAGTTTGCAACAACTTGCTATGGAACGGTTGGGTCTGAGTTGCCGTTACTGGGCATAACCGTGGTGAATGCGGCTTGGAATCCTCATGTCGCATACTCATTCAACCTTCATGCAAAGAATATTCAAGATTACAGGAGTATTCTAGAGAACATCGAGGAGTACGGAATTTCCGATATCTCTCTAAGAGAAATCTCCGAATTCGTTTATGTGCACAGGATGCTAATGAGTCCTGATGATTTTTCATTACCATCCGCAAGAGATTATCTTCGAGAGTCAAATGGTGATCCGATGTCAATTGAAGCATTCAGATATATCGAAAGTACCCAAGAAATAATTAACCAAAAAATTCAAAAGCATTTTCTCGACGCCTTGAAGTATAAGCGTACATTTTCGGTTGAAAGATGCTTGTCCCTGGATGGCCAATCAAGAATTTCTGAGTTTGGAAACTACTCTAATTTTTATAATTCATTTAATTTATAAGTTGAAGAGCTCCAAGTTTTTTTGCTTCTTTCTCAAGCCATTTCAAATTTATTGCAAACACAGAATCGCTTATCCCAAGATGTATAGGAAAAATTAGGACTTCGCTGTATTGTTTTTTCTCACCATTTGTAAATGAGAGATCCAAATGATATTTTCGAATTATTGACTCTGAGAATTGCAAGTTTTCGTCAAACTTTCCATTTTCGGTCTTCAGAATGGCTACGGGCCCTGAATAAGAGGGGTGGTTAAGTCGAACTCCCACAAGTTTCGAAATCGCCTCCAATCTCTCATCTACGGTCCTCAAATTTTTTGCATAATCCGGCAACACATTCAAAATTAATAAACTTTCCAGCCAATTAATACCCTTCCGTTTGAATTCTAATTGTTCCCAATCATCTTGGAATCTCATCTTTGATTTGTAGTAAACCCATTTTTTTAGAATAAGTCTGGAACTAGGTTTTTGAGACTTCTGGATGTCTCGTAATTTGACATAGAGTGCATCATCCTGTGACTTAAACAGTAATAATCCGCCGGAAATAGTTCCTAGAATTTTTGGAAGAGATACCAATTGCACCTGTCCTCCGTTGGGGAAAAGGTCTGATCCTGGGGTTAGATAAGCGTCACAAGAATCCTCTATAACAAATTGGTTCACCAGGTCGCAGATTGATTTTTGAATTGTTCCCCATTTATGATTAATTAGGACAATCTCCTGATTCAAAAAGTGCGTTGATATGTTAAGGCTGCGCCCGAAACATTCATATAAGCACAATGCCGAGTAGGGTGGGATATAGATTTCATTCTTTCGATTCAACTCTAGAGCTTCAGCCAAGGAATACAGAGCATTCCTTGCGGATGAGAAAAGAAGCACGGGGTGGCCAGTTAATTGCTTGAAGTGATTTTCAATTTCATTCACACGGCTAGAATTTTGGGATCTCAATAAATGCCGCACTATCGTATGTTTGTTATATTTTGTGGTGCCTGAAGGCCACTGCGACCAATACTTCATAATTTCTTGATTTCGGTTGTCCGGAAAATTACTAGGTCTTCTCGTGATCCTGAATGAGGAAAGGAATCATTCTGGGGAAATATATAGGATTCAAATCCTGATTTTCTGAGCATCCACAAGATTCTTAGGAGTTTTAGATCGCTGAATCGTTTTGTGAAATCTTTGTCTTCAGAATACTTTGGCTTTGCGAATTCTGGACTATGAGTAGTAAACCTAGTTTTCTTATTTTGGTTTGGAATATCGCCCACAAACAAAATTCCGCCCGGAGAAAGTAGTTGGCTCATGATGCGAATGAATCTCTCAGGCTGCCGAATATAATGGACTACGCTGTAGACTAAAATAAAATCGTAATCCGAATCTAGATTTTTGATAATGTCTGGATAGTATCCGGCCACAGTCTTGAACTGTTCGCAGTCTAGTTCTGGGTTTTCTTTCTTGAGGACGGAAATTACTTCAGAACTATCAACAAAAGTTATTTCTGAACCGTTTCTTTTGGATTGTTCAATAAGCTTCTTTGCAAATGTTCCACATCCACATCCGATATCTAATATTTTTTTTCGAGTGTCAAGGCTAGACGTCGTTACAATGTGATTAAAAATCATTTCTTCCACAAGTTCGGCTCTCTTGGGCCTACCCACACGTTCTAAATCATTCTCGTTTTCAGCCAGTTTGGCGAAATGACTCCTAGACATTTTTGATAGTCTGTTAAAAATCATAAGCAAATTCTACTAATACTTTCTACTTTTCGGGCTTACGCTGCTGTGGGTGTAATTTCATACATTAAAAGGGAAAAGACGGTAAAATTTTGCCATGTTGTCAGATGGTCCACTTCTCAACCTTACAACTCTCCCTCAATTTAGTTTTCCAAAAGATACAGATCGGATACTGACTGAAAATCAAAGGGTAGTGGGTTCTGGAAAATCGGCAATTGTCTTAGCGCTTTCCTTCTTTAAGAGCCAAGGATACTTGAACAATAGATTTGCAGAAATTTTTTGTCCCCCTTGGATGGGTGGATGGGTTTATTCATGCATGAACGAATTTGCTTTCCCCGCACAATATTTTTCAGAAAATACCAAGATTCTCTATATCTATCATCAATTTGGCTTTATGCAGGATGTGGATTATCTCCGAGATTTTGCTTTATCTAAGGGTTTAGTCGTTATTGAGGATAGTGCGCATCAACTTAGATTTTCTGACAGAAAACTTAATTTTGCAACTATTGGTGAAATCGCCTTACATTCTCCGCCAAAATTTATATCCTCCTTTCCATTAGGTGTAGTGCAATCTCTAAACCAAGATTTCTTGAGTTTTGTTGATACTGCTAAAAAAGACGGGTCAAAAATCGATCCTTGGATAAATGCCATAGCCAGATGGAAGTTAGATCAGAGATTGCAGTCCGACCATAGATTTTCAATTCCTTATGCTATGAAGACTCAAAAGATTGCATCTAGACTCTACTCAAGCTATCCATTCACCCCAAATTCAACTATGTTGGCAGAAAACAGTATTGTCAATTTATTACCTGAGTACGAGCAACGATTTCTGAGATTAAGAGAGGCCTACCGCGCCCTTCCAAATGAATTACTTCCAATGCTTAGCCAGCATAATAAGGATAGTGTCCCTTTTAAGATTCCAGTCAAACTAAGTGATTCACAGATTGCAAAAATTCTCATTGGGAAATATCAGAGTCACTTGGAATTCAATTCGGTGCATTTTGACTTTAAACAGAATATGTTGCGCCCTGCATATGAGAAGGCTATTTGTATTCGAATTCACAGCGGAATAACAGATATGCAATTTGATCTGCAGATTTCAGAAGTATTACGTGCATTAAAAGTGAAATAGTATGAATTTTGAAATAATTGATCTTGAAATTCTGGATTTGAATGTATCACTCTTTAAACAGTGGGATGAAATAGTTCACTTGAATAGCCTTCCTTTAAACTACAGCGCTGGAAACTTGAGTTATTTTTCAAATCGGCTGGGAGTTGAGAATCTCTCCTTCCTTGGACGTACCAAAGACGCACTCGGAATTATCCCAATCTTGATCCATCATCAACCGTCCTCTATTTCAACTTCCAAATTTTCCCATACAGTTCAACTCATGCCCTTTTTGCATTCTCAGTTTAATGCTGAACAATTGAAGATTATTGTTCAAGAATTACGGGTTCGATTGGAAAAAATGGGTGCGCAAGCTCATGAGGTGCAGTTTGAGCTCGAAGAATGGTGTCCAACCCATCAAAAGTTATACCTGGCAACACTGAAAACTGGAAGTGTCTTTCGAGAAGTGGAGGGTTTCGGTCAAAGTTTAGTCATCAATTTCTGCACAACAAATCAAGTCAACTTGCGCAGAAATCACATTCGAAGTTTAAAGAAATCCGTTCAGATTGGAGATTTAATTTCTGTGCACTCAGCTCATTCTGAAATTCAAGAACTTGAAAATAGTTTCAAGCGTTTTGTTCTCTGTTTCGAGTCAAGCACTGGGAGAAAAGAACCTGAATCACTTAATTTGCATATGCTCCAGATGCTAAGAAGTGGCACTGCATACCTGTTCGAATCACGGAATGGCGATGTCTCGAAATCATTTCTCTACTGTGATGCAAATGGGGTTTATGCCAGAGGTTGGCGACAAGTAAACGCAGTTGGCGTATCTCGCACAGAAAATCCAAGGGTACTCTTAGAGAAATTTGCTATCGAGTTCTTCCGTGACCTCGGTTACTGCTCGTATCATATTGGCGAGATATCACAAACTGAGAGTGATGAGAAACTTGAGTCAATAAACCACTTCAAACTTGGCTTTAGCCCATCCGTATTTACTCGTCGGATATTCATTCTAAACGGCTAATGGTATTCAGGGAGGAGTCCGCGGTCATGAATAAGCGTCTGTGGCTATTCGCAATCTATTCTGCTACATGGGCCCTAGCGTTGTTGATATCTCAGCTTGAAAAATGGGCAAACTGGACTGTAGTCGCTTTAATTTCACTCTTGGTGATTCCTCTTTCACTCGTATTAAGAAAAATGCTCAAAAGCTATGCGGATGCGTCAACGACCAGTGTCTCTATATTCACTATGCTCTTTTTTACAATTTACCCAGTAATTCTTGCCTTTTTAGAATTTGGTTTTATACAACCTTATAAATTCTGGGCTAATTTTGGGGCAGATTCCATGAAGACGGATAAGAAAATCGTTCCTCTAGGCGACTTGGTTCATATCACCGGTGCTGCACATTGCGCCAACCCACCAATTATTGGTGCACAAGTTTGCGATCCTTGGAAAAGGCCCCTGAACCAGAATCCATTAGTAATCAATATTTTCCATGAGCTACACCTAACTGATGTTCTTTTAGTAGGAGTGTCAACCTATTTTCTTTTTGCATTAATAGTATTCGTTTATGTTAGAGAGAGACGCGTGGCTGGAATAGCACTACCGTTGTTCCTTTGCACTTCTCCAGTCATTTTAGCTATTGAGCGAGGTAATGAGATCATAACCTTGTTCCTAATATTGGCAGGGTTTCTCCTCTTGCAAACTAGTCCCTTCACGCATCAGATTTTCGGTGCCAGTTTTTTGAGTGCAGCGGCAATATTCAAATTGTGGCCAGTAGTTTTGGTTTGTTCATTAATTATTCTGTTGTGGAAATCTTTAAGCAAACTATCTATCTTTATAATGTCTTTGTCAGTCGTGTATTGGATTTTGCATTTAAGTATGGCACTAAAAATTGTTGATGCTACTCAGAGCGGATCAATAGCTGGTTTATCATTCGGTTTCAAGCTTTTTCGCAACGCACCTTTTTCAAGTTTGCTTGTTTTGCTTTTTTTACTAATTT
>Ga0114964_10003006_pt1 | contig 11552 bp, 11 predicted proteins | sample C_131016_MF_Meta_FD_92638 | JGI IMG/M metagenome (GOLD analysis project Ga0114964, IMG submission 92638) | Freshwater microbial communities from Lake Croche, Canada to study carbon cycling - C_131016_MF_MetaG | ecosystem: Environmental > Aquatic > Freshwater > Lake | place: Lake Croche, Canada... | reverse complement strand
GAAGAACGACTTTGGGCTGCCATGGAAGCCCTTGAACCAATGGCCCCAGATTTTATTTCGGTCACTTATGGTGCCGGCGGATCAACTCGTGACCGAACTATCCGCATAACTTCGCAAATCACTGCGCGAACCTCAATTCCGACCGTTGCTCACTTAACTTGTGTCGGATCAACCCGGGGCGAGTTGATTGAAATTTTGCAGAAATATAAAGAGGCCGGAATTCGTAGCATCTTGGCTTTGCGTGGCGATCCAACCGGTGGACCAAGTGCCCCATGGGCGCCAACTGCTGGTGGCTTTAACCACGCTGATCAGTTAGTTGAATTGGCGATGCAAGTAAGTGGCTTTGAGGTCGGAGTAGCTGCATTTCCCGATGGTCATCCAGCTTCAAATGGTGATTTAGCTAAAGACGTTGAAGTTCTAATTCGCAAAGAATCACTCGGTGCGAGTTTTGCCACCACGCAATTTTTCTTTGAAGCCGAAAAATATCAACGATTAGTTGAAGCCTTGGCCGCAAAAGGTTCAAACTTGCCAATAATTCCCGGCATCTTGCCTGTGACTAATGTAAAACAATTAGTACGTATGGCCGAACTTAGCGGAACCGAAATTCCTGCAGATATCTTGGCGAAATTTTCGGCAGTTGAGAATGACAGCGATGCAGTTCGCAAGCTAGGTATTGAGGTGGCGACAGAACTTTGCGAACAATTACTTACCTTGGGTGTTCCTGGTCTGCACTTCTACACAATGAATACTTCAACTGCCACACTTGAGATTTATCGAAAGTTGGTGGCTAAATGATCAGTAAGAAAGATTTTTATAAGCGCTGGAGCGAACTGCACAGTAATGCTGAAGTATCTGGCATCGTGCATGGCTGGTTGGCTATTTCTTATCGCTTGGCTTTAATTGCCACTTTGTTGCGAATCTCGCCAAATCTTTTAACGCTGCTTGGTTTAGTTTCCGCCATTGGGACTGCAGTTATTCCACACTCTTACTGGGCAATCGCACTGGTTGCGCTTTCTTTGCTTTTCGATGGCATCGATGGAAGTGTGGCGATATTTCAACGTCGCGAAAGCGCCTGGGGCGCAACTCTTGAGTCGGTTGCCGATCGCATTAGCGAAGCGGCTTGGGCGTATGCGCTATATCAAGTAGGCATTCCACTTGAGCTTGCGGTTGGCTTATGGTTAGCGGCTTCGGTTCAAGAATATGCGCGTGCACGTTTGGCTGCGCTGGGAGTAAAGGATTTAGGGGTAGTGACTTTTGCCGAACGCCCAATGCGCGCAAGCTTGCTATTCGTAATTCTTATTGCTTGGCAGCTAGATATACCTGGCTTAGCTGCAATTGCAGGTGCTTTTCTAGTTTTGCAAATTATTGGCGCACTTCAAGTAATGCGCTTTGGTTACAAGCAACTTCGTTAGCGCGCACGACCAATAGCATTTGCGACAATTTCGGAACTAATTCCAACTAACGGTAAACCGCCACCTGGGTGCGTTGATCCACCTACACAAAATAGATTCTTTATCGGTGAACGATTTTTAGTACGTAGAAATGCAGCCGAGGCGCTGTTACTGGAAGTTCCGTAAATCGAACCACCTGGCGCCATCACTGACTCTTGCAGATCCAGGGGAGTGCGGATTTCAAAAACATCAAGTCGTTCACGAATATTTATTCCACGTGCTTCGATTTGATCGATAATTGAATTGGCATATTTGTGTTTGAAGTTTTCATCTCGCCAATTGAAACCATTCGTGCCAGTTTCGTCATGTCGAGGAGCATTTACCAATACGAACCAGCTTTCATGCCCAGCGTCCTTAACCATTAGCGGATCATTCGGGGCACAGATATAAATTGTTGGATTCTCTACTGGCTTCATTTGCGAAAAAATAGCTTCGAACTCTACATCATAATTTTTTGGAAATAAAATTGTGTGATGATTTAATTTCTCACTTGATTCAGTTGGTCTTAGTCCTAAGAGAAGCGAGAATCCAGCAAGTGAACTTTCGGTCTTAGCCAAATTCCTTCGCTCACTTTTTGCACGCTTTTCACTTGGGTCCAGTAACTTTTGATAAGTCAGGCTGGCATCGCTATTAGAAACAATGATGTCGGCTGGTATTTCTGTACCGTTTGCCAACACAATTCCAGTAACAGAACCTTTCGCCGTTTTAATTTTGGCCACCGGAGAATTCAGCTGGATTTTCACACCCAAATCAAGGCAGCGCTTTTCGATGGCTAGTGCTAATTGACCGATTCCGCCAGCTAAGTGCCAGGCTCCAAATGCTTCTTCGACGAAGGCAATACTGAGCAATACAGCAGGTGCTTTTCGGGGGTCTGAGCCGCTGTATGTGGCATAGCGGTCAACGATGTAGCGAAGTCTTTGATCAGTTAATTTCTCAGTGGCAATTTCGCGCAATGACTTAAAAGGAGCAATTATTAAAAGATCACGCAATAACGTCACTCGTTTAAATAAGGCAGCCATCGAAGTAAGCTCAGATTCAATGAATGGTTCGCGCGATACATCCCACATTGCCTCGGCGCGTTTCATAATTTGATCCCATTGCGCAGCCGCTTCGCTTCCAAACGCGGCTGTTATCGCAGCAAGAGTTTGAAAACGTGACAAGTTAGCAAATTTCACACTAGAACCATCAGCAAAGCGATAATCGAAAGACGGGTCTACTGGAATTTGAGTAAGTACTTCCTCCATAACTGCCCCGGTTTTTAAGAAGAAGTCTCGATAGACCGCAGGCAAAGTTAATAAAGATGGGCCAGTATCAAATGCGTAACGCCCGATCCATTCGGTTCGGCATTTTCCACCGACAAAATTGGCCGCTTCATAAATTTCAACTTCATGGCCCGCTTTGGCGATTCGGGCGGCGGCACTTAAGCCTCCGATTCCTGCTCCTATTACAACAACCTTGCTCATACGGAGCGACCTTTCCAGAGAACTTTGCCACGAGCTCGCCACGAGTAAATAATTAAATAAATTAAGAGCACCGAAGAAATTGGGTGCAGAAAAGCATCAATAAACCGAGCACCTGATACTCGAGCCGCGATGATCCGCGAAATAATTATAAATTCCAAAGCAAATAAACCTGCTTGAATTCCAGCTAAGACCGCGATAAACGGCAAAATTCCAGTTAAGAAAAGTAAAAAGATAGTGATTAGCGAGCCAAAACGAGAGCCAAATGCGGCCCAAAGTGATTTTCCATAACCCGCTTTAACTTCGTGCCAAGAGTTGTACATGTGGCAAGTTGCTATTTGTGAGCCATCGGCCACAGTACCTTTAAAACCATTACGTAGTAGGGCTCGTGCTAATTCGATGTCATCGAGCACCTTAGTTTTAGTTGCCGTAAAACCGGAAACTGCTGAAAGAGCTTTCTGGCGCACAACAAAGAATTGCCCGTTCGCAACTGCGAACGACGGATTACTTGATTTTTCAGCTCGACCCAACGGAACGGTCGAAAGCCAAGACCAATGCAAAAGTGGTTGAATCATACGTTCGCCAAAAGAGTTAGCAATCTGTTTTGGATAGGGCGAGAGAAAATCTAGTTCTCGATCGATAAGTAAATTGACTGCTGCACATATTGCTCGTGGCACTAAGCGAACGTCGGCATCAATATTTACCAAGTAATCCGCTGACACTTTGTTCCGCAATTGTTCTAGTGCCCAAGGTTTACCAAGCCAGCCTTCCGGAAGCGGCTCGCCGGGGATAATTTTAAATCGCTGATCGCCAGCAGTTTCTTCTTCTAATAATTTAGCAGTTTCGTCATCGGAATTATCATCAAGAAAATAGAATTTTAAATCTGAGATTCCAGTTTGCGATTTTAAGGTGGCTACTAAATCAACAATATTGTTAGCTTCATTTCGTACAGGTAAAAGCACCGCTACCGAAGCAGTTAAATCGCGACCATTTCTAGGCACCAAAATTCGACGAGTGTTTGCGGCAGCCATGACAAACAAAAATATGTTAAGCGCTAAGGAAATTTCTAACATGGCAAATTGTTTATGGTCGTCCGAGCCAGCGAGCAAATAAGTATGGTGCTAGAGCAAGTGTGTAAATAAAGCCACCGAATAGCGCAACGCCAGGACGGCTGAAGAAGAAGAGGTTTGAAGCAATTCCACCAAACCAACTCCAAGCTAAGAAAATATCGGCCACGGCAAGTGAAGAGCCATATTTACGTTGCTCTTTGGGCAACGAGGCGTTAAGGATCGCCATCAGCGCAATACCTGCAAGCAACCAACCGAACATATTTGAAAGTGGAATCTCGGGTTGGTACGGAACGTGAGAACCAGTAACTTCCCACTTCCAGCGACCGGCTGAAACCATTTGCGGATCTAGAAAGAGATCCCAAGCCATTAGCGCAAAGCCACCATAAAGAAAGGTCAAAGTTTTAGTCATGCGCCGAGCAACGATTAGAAGTGGGTGCCCCATCATCGCCCAAGCAAAAGGCACCACTAGAGGAATCCCGAAAATTTTGGGGCCGAGTGAAGAGTCGTAAACATAGGAACCAAATGGCCAGTCAGTGTTTACGCCAATTAATTCAATAAAGTAGGCAAACAGCAACACAATAAATAAGTAACGGCGTAGGTATTTCCAGCCAAAACATAGTCGGGCATGTACAAACATAGCTGCAGCACCAAAATAAACGGTTGCGATCGTGACAACTCTGAGGGCTTCACCGGATAAAAGCGGATAAGACATCTGCAAGAAAAGTGCCGCAACCATGGTGCCAACTTGAATGCCATTAGCTATTGGGGTTACACCTCGGCGCCGATTGCGCGGAGCGTAATTGCGGATGGACATGTGCGTAGTCTGCCCTATTTGTACAACTTAGATCGATCCTCGTATCTCGCGCACGGCGAAACGTGCGAAAAGTTCTTCGGCATACCATTTAAATTCGGCAGTTTGAGCGATTGCTCTTTGGTGTGCGGCACCTTTATATGCAAAATCCTTGATTGCTTGGGCTGACTCCCAAAGCGAGAAAGTTCCTTGTAATCCAATCGGCGCCTCACCGATTCCGATGGCGGCAATCAATCCTGGGCTGGAATGCAAGCTTGCAGTTACTGGCGGCACCGAGCTAAAGAAGCGGGCAGTTTGACTAGATTTAATTCGGGCACGGGTAATTGCAACAATCTTTCCCTTGAAATCTGCCGACGCAGTTGGTTCAAAAGGTTTTCGCTTTGACCACAATCCAGTTGCTGCAATAGGATCAAGGATTACGCGAAATTCAGATTTCGATTTATTGCGCCAAGCTTTTACCGTGGAAGAACTGTCTAGCGTTACTATTTCGGTTTCCGGGATAACAACTAAACATCCCCAACGTGTTGGGTCGGCATCGCTGGTAGTAAATGTTTCGCCTTTGCCGCAACCCAACATTTTTGCAAATGTCACACCTTTACCTCGTCTAAGCAAGGTACGGTCAATTGCCATTCGGAAAAGTGCAAAAGGTAAATACTTGCGTTCTATCTTCCAGAAGTAGATGACCGTAATCATTTAGTTAACTTGGCAATTTCCGAAATTACCCGCTCGGGATAATCCCACATCGGTGCATGCCCACAACTTTCCCAATTGAGCCAGTTTGTATGCTTTGGCGCAAGTGTTTTCTCTTGACAAGAATTTTCTGGCAAAGTTTTATCGCTGTCACCGAAAACAATCGTTACCGGAACTTGAGTGCTTACTTCGGAATCAAAGCGGCGATGAAGTAGCGCATCCCAAGCTGGAAAATAGCCAGTTGAGTTAGCGAGTGACAGTGTCGCATCTAAACAAAGTTGATAACTAAATTTTTTCCATTGCGGGCTAACATCACTGAAGCCAATTTTGCGGCCCCATTCATATTTCAAACCAAACGGTGAAACAACCTTGAGGCTACTTGCCAAGTTGCGCGCAATTGCCGTCCCTGGATAACGAACAGTAAATGGGGCAAGCCATAATCCAGCCGGGGCCAAACCTAAAACACTTGCAACTCGATCGGGTTTAGCTGCGGCCATTTCCAAGGCGGTCCACCCACCCAATGAGTTTCCGATTAAATTTGCTTTTTCAATTTCAAGGGAGTCCATAGTTTCAAAAACATATTCAGCAAGTGCTTTTGGGCTCATGTCCAAACCGGCTGGAAGTTCGGTTGCGCCATGCCCTGGTAAGTCGACGGTAATTACTCGAGATGTTTTAACCAGTTCGGGAACAACTGTTTGCCAAGCGCTAGATGCCGAACCCATACCATGAATGAGAATTAGCGGAAGGCCAGTATTGCCTGAGCCAGAATCAATAAATTTAAGAATCATTTATTCACCGGTCGCATAAACATGGCGTTGTTATTTCTGCTCAATTAAATCCCATTTATTTCCATACTTGTCTTTAAATACAACAACTTGACCATATGCTTCTTGGCGAGGTTGTTCGATAAATTCAACACCTCGAGATTCATAGGACTTGTAAGTTTCAGAAAAATCAGTTGTATACATGAAGAATCCAACTCGACCACCGGTCGAGTTTCCGATTGCTGAAATTTGCTTTTCGTTGGCTGCTTTGGCTAATAAAATTTTGGCACCTTGCGTACTAGGTGCGACTACAACCCAACGTTTTTCGGGAGACATTTGCTTATCTTCAAGCAAGGTAAAACCAAGATCATTAATATAGTGTGAAATTGCAATGTCGTAATCATCAACAACTATGGCAATCATTCCTAGAGTATTCATTTATTCACCGACGACCATTGGTTGAGCAGAAGTGATAGCAAGTAATTCAGCAAAAGAAGTTGGATAAACCGCATGGGGGTGACCGGCAGCTGCCCAAACAACTTCATAATCATTTAAAGCTTCATCAATCAGGATTTTTGCGGGGGAGACCCAGCCAATAGGTGCTACGCCGCCAATAGAAAAACCAGACTGCTCCTTTACATAATCAGCATCGACTCGACCAAGTTTCTCAATTCCTAAATTACTTGCCACTAAATCAGTATTTACGCGATGGCGCCCGCTGGTGATAATCAAAAGCGGTGATCCATCTGGCAGCTTAAAGATTAACGATGATGCAATTTGGCCAACTTCAATTTCCAGAGCCGAGGCAGCTTCAGCCGCTGTACGAGCGCTATCGGATAGAACTTTAATCTGGCCATCACAACCATGTTCCGTCAGCGCTGCGGCAACTCGTTTAACTGCCACTTTCTCCAGAATGCCTTCCATGGTTACAAAATACCGCCTTTAGAAGACCCACGCATTTAATAGCGTGGTTACCGAAATCGAGAAGAGCAGGACAGCAAAAGCTCGCTTAAGAATAAGCGGAGAAACTTTTGCACTTCGGCCAGATGCTAGTTGTGAAATTATCACTGCAGAAACTGCCATTGCGATCGGCACTGTCCAGTTAACTTCATGCCAAATTTTGTAGTGACCGAAGAACGCGGTAATTGAGTTAAGCGCAATAATTAATAATGAAGTGCCAGCAGCTTTGTTTTGCGGCACCTGAAAGAAGAGAACAAGCACTGGGATCGCTAAGAAGCCGCCACCGATACCGAATAAGCCGGTCATGGACCCGATTGCTAGAGAAACTAAAACTAAGGACCAGATTGGCATCTTTCGTTCAGGGCCTGATGTGAAAGGTTTTATTAACATCGATGAGCCTGCAACTAATAAGACTAATGAGAAACCAGTCAAGATAAATTTCTCACTTAAGTTATGCGCAATTAGTGATGTTGAAATATTCGAGACAAGCCCGATGCCCCAGATAACCAAGGCTTCCCTGATAAGCACGTCTTTGCTTTTTAATTTGGGAATCACGCCAGAAGAAGCAGCTAGCAAGACAACTGCAAGGGCTGCAGTTGAGGCATGACTGGCCGAGAAATCAAATATGTAAATCAAGATCGGAACTGAAAGCATTGCGCCACCAGCGCCAATGAAGCCAAGTACTGAACCAATCAGGGCGCCTGCTATTAGAGCTTCTAGTATCAACATTGGTAAAGAATGGCAGAACGCCCCCGGAAATATCTGAGGGCGTTCTGATTACTTTTATAGTTTTTAATTATTCACTTTGCCGTAATTTATCGAGTGAAATTAAAGAATGCAGATGTAATGCTGGGACCGAAATCTGTACCTGTTGCTACTAGCGCAAAGATGATTAGCGCTGCACCAGCAAGTGATAGATCCTTGAAGAATCCGATAGTTTCATTCTGCTTTGCAGTCGGATCTGTTTCTTTCCAGAAAGTATGCATTAGAAGTGCAGCTGGAATTAAGAAGGCAGCAATTAGTAGCGCGCCGAGATCAGCATAAACACCTAGGGCGATGTACAAGCCGCCTACCAAGATCATTAGGCCGGAAACAATCACGCTTAGCTTGGCAGCAGGGATCTTTTTGTATTGGGCATAACCAGTCATTGCCTCAAGTTTGGTTAGGTGTGCGATTCCTGAATTGATGAAGATCAGTGCGAATAAGACGCGACCGATTACTAGTACTGCGTTCATGTAACTCCTTAAGTAGGGGAAGGGGAGTGCTGTCTTACTTGAAAATGGTAAGGGTGAAGTAATTGAAAGTTAAATCATTTAGGGGTGTGTTGCGCCTGAACCTAGGGTTTGCGCCCTCGTAGCAGCTTGAAAAAGGGGCAAAGCAGGGCCACTTGCGCCTGTCAGTTGGGGGCGGTACTTTTCGAACATCTGTTCGAATATCCACAGGAAAACCAGGAGCACCAGCAAAATGTCAGCCAATACCGCACCCATAGTCGTCCCCGGCCCAGAAGTTATGACCGATGGCGCAGCAACCCCAATTGAATTTACCTATCGCGGCCGACGCTTTCGAATTCATGCAGTGCTTACCAGATGGTGCGAAGCAGGCGGTTGGTGGAACCGAATTAGCGATGGCATCTATCGCCCTGATGATCAAGCCCGCGCATTATGGCGCGTTGAAGCTGCCCCGATTGGTGCGTTAACTACCTTCGAACTCGAACGCGATGAGATCTCGGGTCAATGGATTATTCGTAGCGTTTAGCTGCGCTTAACGTTTATGAGCTTTATTCACTTACATGTTGCTAGTGCGTACTCACTTAAGTACGGCACAACACAGCCTGCCGATTTAGTTACTCGTGCCCGCGAATTTAATATGCCGGCGCTAGCAATAACTGATCGCGATGGTTTGGCCGGTGCAATTCGTTTTGCCCAAAGCTGTGTAGCCGAAGGAATCGCACCGATCATTGGCGTTGATTTAGCAATTAAATTGCCGGGCTTTACCGAGAAAAAATTGCCGCGGCTAACACTGTTAGCAAATGGTGACGGGGGCTGGCGATCACTCTGTCGCTTCATGACAAGTTTGAATTTAAACGCAACCGATCGCACCCCAATAATTACCTTAGAACTGCTCGAGCAATTCAGTCAATACAGTTTAGGTTTACAAGTTTTACATGGCCCCGAATCACCAGTTAGTTATGCCATTGCCGATAAGCGGCCTGATTTAGCAATTGAAGTTTTTAATAAAACCCGTGACTTATTTGGCGATCATGCAATTGAAATTGTTTCGCACTTGGTTGCCGGCAGTGGTCCACGATCAACCCCGCATGCTGCTAGGTCACTAATTTTTGCACGCGACCACGATCTCGATGCAGTACTAACCAACGCGGTACGAATGCGTGATCGCGAAGATGGCCCAATTGCCGACATTCTTGATTCAGCTAGGCAGTTGGTACCGCTACATCCACGCCATATTGAGCGGCGCAATGCTGAAGCATTTCTGAAATCAACTGATGCAATGGCAGCACTTGCTGCTGAAATTGCGTTAGCTGCAGGTGAGCGAACCCCACGCTATTTATTAAAGACCACTCGCAAATGGGCCGAACGTGCATTGTTATCGCCAACTCGCGATATTGGGTTAGGTGGAATTCATTTGCCTGAAGCCCAAGTAGTTGGCGCTGCGAACCAACAAGAGATGCGCACTTTATTGCGTAGCCGTTGTGAGTCTGGGCTTAACTGGAGGTATAGCGATAGCGCAACAATTGCTAAAGCAAAACAACGGTTAGATGACGAACTCGCAACTGTGGCAACGCTTGGTTATGAGTCATATTTTTTAACCGTTGCTGACATCACCGATATGGCGCGCGAACGTTCAATTCGGGTAGCAGCACGTGGCTCTGGTGCCGGTTCGTTGATCTGCCATTTGCTTGGCATTTCAGGAGTTGAACCAATGACCCACGGTTTATTAATGGAGCGCTTCTGCTCACCACTTCGTCGTGCGTTGCCTGATATTGATATCGATGTCGAATCTGATCGCAGACTCGAAATTTACGATTTAGTTTTTAAACGGTACGGGGACAGTGACTGGAGCAAACCGGGCAATAATTCGCGGTGTGCAACTGTGGCAATGGTTGACACCTATCGAGCACGTCACGCAATTCGTGATACTGGCGCTGCTATGGGAATGTCGTTGAGCGAAATTGATTTAATCGCCAAATCACTACCGCATGTGCGTGCTCGCCATATTTCACAAGCCCTAAAGAATTTACCTGAGTTAAAGAGTTTAAATTTATCGGCGCCCCTTACTGCTATGACAATTTCGCTAGCCGAACGGCTCGATGGCCTACCGCGCCACTTAGCGATGCATCCATGCGCTGTTGTTCTATCCGATGGTGGCTTATTAGATCGAGCACCGTTAACGTTAAATGCCGGCGGCTATCCGATGGTTGAATTTGATAAAGATGATGTCGAAGCAGTCGGATTGCTTAAGTTAGATATTTTGGGCGTTCGCATGCAATCAAGCATTTCTTTTGCGCTATCAGAAATTGAGCGCACTGAAAGTAAAAGCATCGAGATTGATTCAGTCGCACTAGACGATGAAAAAACTTTCGAACTTATTAAGTCAACTAAGACCCTTGGCATATTTCAGATTGAAAGCCCAGGGCAGCGCGAACTAGTTGGCAAACTCGAACCAAATACCTTTAACGATTTAATTATTGAGATCTCGCTCTTTCGCCCAGGGCCAGTAAAGAGCGACATGATCACACCGTTTCTAAAAGCTCGGCATGGTTGGTCGCCAGCAAAGTTAATCCATCCACGCCTGCACGATATTTTGGCAGAGACTGAAGGCGTCGTGGTCTTTCACGAACAAGTAATCCGCATCATTGCCGAAATGGCCGGTATCTCATTGGCGCAAGCTGACGAAAAGCGTCGCGCACTTGGCAATCGCGATGGTCAGCAAGAGATCTGCGATTGGTTTTTTCCGGCTGCCACCGAAGCGGGTTTTGAGCTGCCGGTAATTAGCGAGGTCTGGGAGGTTTTGCGCGCTTTCGCATCCTTTGGTTTTTGTAAAGCGCATGCGGCTGCATTCGCGCTGCCCACTTATCAATCAGCTTGGCTAAAAACTCATTACCCGGCAGCTTTCTTAGCTGGAGTTTTAACGCACGACCCAGGGATGTACCCCAAGCGATTAATTCTCGATGAGGTGCGCCAATTAGGTTTAACGATTGCGCCCCTTGATATTAATTACTCAGATCGGGTTTACCGAGTTGAAGATGATGGTGCCGCAATTCGCATTTCGCTATCAACGGTTAGCGGTATTAGTGATCGCGAAATCGAAAGCATCATTGCGGCTCG
>Ga0114964_10003002_pt1 | contig 11565 bp, 6 predicted proteins | sample C_131016_MF_Meta_FD_92638 | JGI IMG/M metagenome (GOLD analysis project Ga0114964, IMG submission 92638) | Freshwater microbial communities from Lake Croche, Canada to study carbon cycling - C_131016_MF_MetaG | ecosystem: Environmental > Aquatic > Freshwater > Lake | place: Lake Croche, Canada... | reverse complement strand
TAATCATGGCTGCATATGTTGATAATGGATATTTTGTAGACGCATATCCTTGTTGCCCAAAGTAGGGACGCTCTTCAAATTGTCCCATATATTTTTTTACATATAATGCTGGCGCCTGCAAAGACAAATGTGGTAAGGTATATGGCAGATATAGAAAAAAAGGTTCCTTTGAATTACGTTCAATAAAACTTAATGCTTTTTCAGTTAGTTTAGCTGGAGCATAATCTTTACCATTATAATATTCAAAGTCTTTATCTGTAGCTGTTAAAGAATCTAATTTTTTATGAACTGAAATAACAGCATTATTTAAAGTATCCCATCTACCATTCTCCCATAAATGTGTTGGATAATAATTGTGTGCTTGTTTTTGGTCTAAATAACCATAGGCATAATCAAACCCTTGCTGTTGAGGACTACCAGTTGTATTAGCCATACCTAAACCCCATTTGCCTATAATAGCAGTTTTATATCCTGCATTTTGCATCAAATGGCCAATTGTAAAAGTACCTTCTGCCAACGGCATTTGCCCTCCTTCCAAACTATCTGCAAATTCACCTAATTCATAATTTCCATGAATATAGGTATGCCCACTATGCCTTCCAGTTAGTAACATGCATCGAGCTGGAGCACAAACGGGAGCGCTGGTATAATGTTGCGTAAAACGAATGCCTTCTTTGGCTAATTTATCTAAATTAGGTGTTCTAATTTTTTGTTGCCCATAACTTCCTAGTTCGCCATAACCTAAGTCATCGGCATAGATATAAATAACATTAGGTTTTGTTTGCGCATGAACAGACAATGAAAATATACATAATAAAAAAAAGATACAAAAAGCTACATATATTTTATAATTAACTTTAATTGTAAATGGCGATTGAATTATTATGCTGGTCATTTTTTTATTTTTATATAAAAAGAAAAAGCAGGCAAACGATGTTTGCCTGCCTGAAATTTAGTAAATTAATACCACTATTTACCAGCCTGGGTTTTGTCCTAATGCTGGGTTTAAAGTTTTTTCATTTTGAGGAACTGGCCACAAATAATGTTTACTCGCATTGAAAGTGCGCATAACGCTTGGCACTTCAACTGTTACAGGGTTTGCTCCTACATAATAAGTAATGCCATATACCTTGCCTACCATAGTAGTTTCAGCTGTTTTCCATCTACGGACATCAAACAAACGCCATCCCTCCCAAGACAATTCCAAAGTTCTTTCTAATCGAACAGCAGTTCTCATGTCTGCTTGGGTTAAACCTGCAGCGATTGCTGGTAATCCAATATCAGATCTTGTTCTTACTTTATTGATGGCATCTAAAACAGTTGCGTCAATTTGATTTAGTTCGATTTTTGCTTCAGCATAAGTTAATAACACCTCGGCATATCTTAATAAAATAAAATTTAATCCCGAATTAGTTGGTGCAGCATAATCTTCAGCTGAGCAATACTTTTTTAAAGAATAGCCTGTACTTGAATTATATTGGGTTTTACCAATTTCATCTGCACCACCTCCACCTGGTGTTGGTGCAAAAAGAATGCCACTCGGTAGCGCATCTCCATCTACATACATGGTAAATCTTAATCGAGGATCTCTATTTAAGTATGGTTTTTTAGGATCAAATCCAGATGTTACATCTGTTATTGCTTTTCCATTTTTCATTGGAAACTGATCAGCTAATGTTTTAACAGGTACATAATTACTTGATGCACTTTTTTGACTATAGGGCCCCATAAATGAAAAAGCGTTTTGAGCATAGGTGCCTGCTAAAAACTGTTTGTCTAGTATCACTTCTGAACTATTTTCATTCGCATAAGTAAATAGTTTTCCATATTCTGGAATCAACGAATATACACCAAGGTCTATTACTTGTTTTGCAGCTACAGCAGCATCATTATAGTTACCTGCCCACAAATCTGCACGGGCCTTTAATGCTAATGCCGCTCCTTTTGTGATTCTACCTTTATCTGCAGCAGCATAAGTTGTTGGTAGTAATGCAGATGCATCTGTTAATTCTTTGTCTATAAAAGCCCTTACAGTTGCAACTGATGTTCTTGTGATAACTTTACCATCCGCTGCAGTAATATTAGTAGTAACCAAGGGAACATCACCAAATAATCCAACTAATTTTATATAAAAATACGCGCGAAGTGTTTTAGCTTCTCCTTTGTATTGATTGATAAGCGTTGTATTTGTGCTAACAACTCTATCAATATTATCTAAAACAGTATTAGCTAAATAAATACCTCTAAAGCCCGCATTCCACTCAGTTTGAATTCTTGAATGTGACGCATCGTAAGAACCATTTTCAATATTGTATTCAGCTGTAAAAGTGGTATTGGTATGTCCAATATCTGTAACCCCATCTAAATTAAACAGGTTTACTGCGTCTAAGCTTGTATAGATTGCATTTACCGCACTCTTTGCATCGCTTTCTGTTTTCCAATAAATCTCAGAAGAGATTCTATCATTAGGTACTGTATCTAGAATATTTTTTTTACATCCAGACAACAAAATAAATGTTGCAAATGTAAAAATTGATATAAAGATGAATTGCTTTTTCATAATATCGTTTTAAAAAATTAGAAATTAATGTTTGCGCCAAACGTAATAGTTCGAGTTTGTGGATAATAAGTACCCCTACCTGATTCAATTTCGGGATCAAGATCCCATTCGTTTAGCTTAGAAAAAGTAAGCAGATTAGTTGCTGAAGTATAAATTTTCACTCCATTGATGCTTAATTTTTTACATATAGAAGCAGGTACATTATAAGTCAACTGTAAATTCTTTAAACGCAAATAAGAACCATCTAATATCATTCTATCTGAAGTATTAACGTTTCTTCCATCACTTTTTCTAGGTAATGGAAAATATGCATTTGTATTGGTGGGCGTCCAATAATTATTTGTAACCAACTTAGTTGCAAATCCTTCAAAAATACCTATCTCAGAAAGTGCGCCAGATAAACGAGTATCTACTTGTGCAGCACCCTGGAAAAAGAAGTTTAATGCAAAACTTTTATAACTCACTTCACTATTTAAGCCAAATGTGAATTTTGGAAAGGGATTTCCAATCATAGTCATATCATCTGCATTTATCTTTCCATCATTATTTAAATCAACATATTTTACATCCCCTGGTTTAGTTCCAGTAAGTATTGTTGGATAACTGCTAATCTCTGCGGCAGTTTGAAAATAACCTGCCGTTTTATAACCCCAGTGTGCATTAAAAGGAAGACCAACTGCCACTATGTAGCGAGGGTCAATATCAGAACCTGAAATAAATGGCCCTGACCCTTTTAAATCAAGCACCTTATTTTCAGATATTGCAAAGTTTCCAGTAAATGCATAATGTACTTTATGATCTGCATTTTTATAGCCCAACATAAATTCCCATCCTTTATTTTCAATTGTACCAGCATTTTGGTTTGAAGATGTAAAGCCTATAACAGTAGGTAAAGGCAATGCCAATAAGATTCCTTCAGTAGTTTTTTTATAGTAGTCTACGCTAAAACTTAACTTATTTTTTAATAGTTCCCCTTCTATACCAATATCAGTTTGAGTATTCGTTTCCCAAGTAATTGTTCTGTCAGCTAAAGAAGTAGCAGAAAATGTGGTAGCAGCAGCTCCATTAAATGTATATGAGCCCTGAGTCAATGAAGAATAATAACTATATAAAGGTACTGTCTGATTACCTGTTTTTCCCCAAGAACCTCTTAGTTTAAGTTCATTAAATGGCAAGTGCATTTTTTCGAAAAAAGATTCTTTCGTCATTCTCCATGCACCAGAAAAAGAAGGGAAAAAGCTATACTGGTTTTCACTTGCAAAACGTGAAGAGCCATCATATCGTCCGTTTACTTCTAATAAATATTTTTCGTCGAAGGAATAATTGATTCTTGCAAAAGCAGATTTAAGTCCATACTCATAATCTGATCCTCCATTATTTCTTGTTGCATCACTTGCACCTTGACCTAATGATTGAATATCATTATTATAGAATCTTTCTCGATATGCAGAAACGCTATTGCCATTATTATAAATTTCTGAATATCCTAATAATGTTTTAAAATCATGTTTATTAATACTCTTATGATAATTCAATAAATAATTAGATGTCAACTCATAATACCTAGATCGATTCTCATTTAAAGTATTATTTGCTACTGAAAAAACACCTCCTGTATTTTTATCTGTATTGGAATAAGCATTCTGAAAAGACTTCTGCTCTTGATAATTAAATACACCAGAAATTTGCGCAGTAAAAGTTAAGTCCTTTATAATTTCATAATCTAATTTTGCTGTTGAATAAAGATAATTTGTTGAAATTTTATCATATCCACTCATTTCTGCAAGCATTAATGGATTTGAATTTTGAGGACTCAATCCATAAGTACCGTCTGCATATTTTGGCACAGCCCAAAGCGTACCATGTAAAAACCTATTAAAAACATCTGTACTATAAGGCTTACTTGAATAGTTATATCTATAATTTAAATCAGTACTTAATTTTAATTTATTGGAGATTTTTAAATCATTATTTACCCTTAACTCACGAATAGATGCTTCATGATTGGGTGCAATTCCTCCTTGTCCAGTAGTACGGAAACTTATTCTTGTTTTACTAAATTCATTTCCTCCACTAAAAGAAAAATTATGACTAAACTGAGGTGCTGGCTTTAAAACAGTTTGGAACCAAGTATTTGGAAGTGGGTATTTTTCTCTATCAGTAGCGTTTACCCATGCTAATATATTTGCATCGGTATAACGAGTAGGAATTGCAATGCCAGCATTTAAGCAAGCCAATTGTTCATATCTCATAAACGCTTCCCCTTCCATCATTTCTGGACTATTCATAGAACGCTGAGAAGCATAAAATCCGTTATAGGAAACTTTTACTTGACCAGTTTTTCCTCTTTTTGTTGTAACTAATATTACGCCATTAGCAGCTCTTGAACCATAAATTGCAGTAGATGATGCATCTTTTAAAACAGAAACTGTTTCTACATCTTCTGGATTAAGATTAAAAAATGTTTGCTCTACTCCATCAATAATAATTAATGGAGAACTATTCGCCGAACTATTTCCACTAAAAGTAGTTATGCCTCTTATTCGCATAGTTGCTGTTGTACGACCAGGCTCCCCACCTCTATCTAATACAGTTAATCCTGGCGCTTGACCTTGTAATGCTTGTTGCAAGTTCGATACGGGTCTACGGGTAATCTCTTCTGATTTTATCTGACTAACCGCACTTGTCATACTCACTTTTTTTTGTACACCATATCCAACAACAACAACATCATTCAAGTCGGTTTTAGACGCTGCTAATTTAATATTAATGATAGCTCCTTCTTTTTGAATTGTAACAGTTTGATTAATATATCCAACATAACTAAACACTAATTGGTCTCCAACTTTTGCATTGATTACAAACTGTCCATTAATATCTGTAGTTACTCCTTGTTTGGTTCCATTAATTAATACACTTACACTTTGCAAACCCTTACCATCTGCATCCGTAACAAATCCTTTTACTATACTTGGCGCAGATATAAGAGGTGTAACTTCAATGGGTGTTATAATAGTTTCAACCTTTTTTTCCTTAGCTTTTACCACAATAATATTATCTACAATTCCATAAGTGATTGGAAGATTTTTAAAGCATATGTTCAATGCTTCTTCAATAGGAACATTACTGACAATAAGGTCTACTTTACCGGCCTGGTTTAACAAGTTATCTTTATAAAAAAATTGATAGCCAGTTTGCCGATTCATTTCTTTGAAAATTTTCTGTAAAGAAGTATTTTTTTGTGAAATTGAAACAGTTTGACTATTCACACTAGCAGCAACTTGCAAACAGGAAACTAGTAGAATGAATGTTGAGAGTTTCATGATTTTTAACATTTTAGAAATGCCTTTCTGCTTATCAGTGCAGCAAAAAAGAGGATTTAAATTCATAACTTTGAATTTTGGGTTAAAAGATAAATAGTCCATAGACGGTTTGTTTATAATAGATAGCCCAATTCATTTCCGCTTCGGTTGCACCCGAGGCGGTTTTTTAGACTATTACATAAAATTTAATTGATCACAATTATTTTTTTTCCTTCAATTTTAAATTTAATACTTGCCTGTTCTAATACTTTTAATACTTGAATTAGACTTTTATTTCTACTTACCATTCCTGAAAATGTTTCAGTAGTTATTTTGCCAGAATATTCAATATCTAAATCATACCAACGTCCAATCTGGCGCATGATATTTTCTATATTCGTTTCATTGAAATTAAACATGCCATTTTTCCAGGCCATTACTTCGTCTAAATCTTGGTGTTGATTTACCCTTATAAATCCTGTTGAATTAACTACTGCCTGTTGTCCGGGTTCTAAGATGGTTGGGGGAATATTTGTTCGAGTATTACTAATGCTTAAAGATCCTTCAATAAGTGTTGTTTTCATATCAGATTCATCAGCGTATGCATTTATATTAAAGCTAGTGCCAATATCCGCTATCACTTTATTACCAACCTTAACCTTAAATGGCTTTTTTGAATTATGAACAACTTCAAAAAAAACCTCGCCTGCAATTTCAACTACTCGTTCTTTATCAGTAAAGTTTAAAGGATAATGAATTGATGATTGCGCATTTAACCAAACTTTTGAACCATCTGGTAATGTTAGCCGCCATTGACGCCCTTTATCTGTTGTAACAGTATTATACACTAGTTCATCAGTCTTACCAGTATAGATAATTTCACCATCTTTCTTTATGATTCCTAAATTGGCATCGCTTAAAGTTTCGCCATCTACTGCACTGTCAAGAATAACCTTTTTGCCGTTTGATAGAGTTAATATAGCACCATTGTGTCCTGGCTTTACATCATTAACTAACTGTTTATTGCTTTTATTTTTGGGGCTTTTTGATTCAAAATTTAAAAAACAAATTGACCCAATTAAAAAAACAAATAATGCTGCAACAGCATATTTAATGATAGACGTTTTCCTGATTGAAGGCTGCTGTGAGGCAATTAGTGCATCAAATTTAAGCTCCCAAATGGCATTAGATTGGCTATATTTCGGGTGTTCTAGCCATAGATTTTGTAATTCAGTACTTAAATTATCTGCAAGGCCATTTTCTTGTAGTAATTGCCAGAATTCCTTGCATTCATCGGCAGAAATTTGGTTATTTATGTATTTATCAAATAGTAATGGCAAGCGTTGCATGACAATAAGACGTTATTTTAGCGGAGTAGTACTAATCAATCGAAAAATAAACCTAGATAATTGCAATGATAACAATTGAAGCAATATATGTTCCAATACTTATATTGCCTCTAATAAAGTTTAGCGCAGCGGATATATGATTTCGAACAGTATTTCTAGAAATTTTCATTTTTTCTGCTATTTGGTCGTAGGTTAAATTTTCTTCCCTACTCAAACGAAAAACTTCTTGTCTTTTTGGTGAAAGTTTATTTATTGACTTCTGCAATTCTAATTCAGTTTCTAACTTTATTATTCTTTCATCAGAACTGTCTTGAGATGCTAAATTTTGAAGGTCTGTCCAAATTTCCATTTGTTGAAGCCTACTACGTTTTGCCATTCTTAGATAATCAATAGCCTTATTATGAGCAACCCTAAAAAGGAAAGCATCTAAATTGTCAATTTTATATAAAAAGTCTCTACCATTCCATATTTTTATAAAAATATCCAACGTTACTTCTTCAGAAATAATTTGAGACTTAGTAACTTTTAATAGATAATCGTATAATTGATTACGGTAAAGCGCAAATAGCTCATTAAAAGATTTTTCATCTCCTATGGCAATTAGCTTAAGCAACTCTTTTTCTTTATATCGTTCTATAACCATTTTAAAAGTCAAATTGAATTTCAACTATTGACCATTGAATTTATTTTTTTCTACTGATTTACTGATTTAAAACAACTTAAAGTATATTTTTAAGTACTGAATATATGTTTTATTTATAAATTAAAAAAAAGTAAATTGTAAATAAGAGTGGCCTAAAAAGCCATTTATATGTGTGTAAGAATGTCTATTGTTTAGGAATTGGGATATAATAGTTGTGTATAAGGAAAAATGAATATTGCTAAGACGGCCAATTAGTAATCTACCACTAACTCAAAGAAACTATATATCCACATGCTTAACTTGAACAAAAACGCCCCCAATTCTATTGCATAGTTAGTTGGGATAAATTGCAATACTGTGTATATATTATTACTGCATTTAGCGAAAGCTTAGAGCATGCGATAGAAAAACAAAGAAATGAAAATTGATTTTTAAAAAATTGTATCTAGATGAAAAAAATACTTATTACCATTTCATTATACATCATAGTATTTTTTTGTGCCGCTCAAAAAAATGATAACACTAAACCTAATATAATTTTGATTCTTGCTGACGATATAAGCTATAATGATATTTCATTTTTTGGACAGGATAAATTTAAGACACCCAATATCGATCGTATTGCAAATGAAGGCATTGTTTTTACCAGGTCATATTCTGCTCAAGGAGAATGCGCACCATCACGATGTGGATTACTTACTGGCAAACATATGGGGCATGCTACTATTCGAGCAAATGAAAGTGTTAGAGGCGAAGAGTACTTAAAAAAATCTGACTATACGATTGCTAAAATGCTGAAAGCATCAAATTATGTTACTGGCTTTATTGGAAAATGGGGCGTTGGATTACCAGGAAGTGAGGGTGAGCCAAATAAACAAGGCTTTGATTATTCATTTGGTTTTTATAGTCAGTTACAAGCGCATACATACTACCCCACTTACCTTTATGAAAACAGCAAAAAGTTTGATATCCCAGAAAACAAAGGCTATGATATAAAAAAAATGTATGAATATAATTCTAGACCGATTAATAAACTAGCTGAATTTAAAAACCGTTATGATATCGATGGAAACTATGTTGCAGAAGGAATTGCTAACCCAAAAAAAGCTGTGAATTCCGAAAATTTATTTATTGAGAAAGCATTGAATTTTATTCAAACAAATAAATCGAAACCCTTTTTCCTTTATTATGCAACGCAATTGCCTCATGGCCCTATTGTAACCGATAATTTAGGTGAATTTAAAGATAGAAAAGACTACCCATCACTAAAACACAAAGAGTATGCTTCAATGATAACACGTTTAGATAATAATGTTGGAAGAATGATTGATTTATTGAAAAAATTAAATATTGAAGAAAATACAATCATTGTTTTTGCTGGAGATAACGGATATAGTGCTTGGGGATATTTTGGAAGAAAAAGATGGGATGACGATGAGTTTTTCAAAAATAAAGGGCCATATTTCGGTGGAAAATTTAGTTTATACGAAGGCGGTGTTCGGGTTCCTACTTTTATTAAATGGAATAATAAAATAAAACCGGGTAGTAAATCAGATTTACAAATTGCTTCGTATGATTTCTTAGCCACATTTGCCAACATTGCAGGAAATACAAAAAAAATAAAAACTGATGGAATATCTTTTTTGCAGGAATTAACAGGAGATATCGATAGACAAACAAAACATAAGTTTCTATATTGGGAGTATACAGATTACCAAGTTGCCATAATAGATCATTGGAGAGTTGAAAGAGCGCATCCAGATTCTGCTTGTAAGCTTTATGATAATTATTTAGATGCCTATTCAAAAACTAATATTGCAGAAAAACATCTTGATATTATTGAACAAGCAAAAAAAATATTTAAAAATGAACACGTAAAAAGCAAATGGTATTCTAATCCGGGAGAAACTGTTGAAGAAAGGAAAAAATTAAAAAAATACATTATTAAAAATAATTTAATCAATAACGTTGTAACACTATTTTGATTGCAATAAAAATAATGTGCATTTTTTAGAAAGTCTACGCTGATTTTAGATACAAGTAAATTATTCTCATTACTATTAGGCATTATGGTAAAAATTTCTCGATAAAATTATACCAATCTTGGTTGGGAAGACAGAATACCATTTACCTTATATTTAACTGATTATCAATGATTAAATTTACAATATTTATAAAATATAATTGATATAAATATATGACTTTACACTATGATGAATTTCTAATATTTTATACTAATTTGACTCATGCAAAAAGTAAACATTAAAAATACAATCGCATACCTTGCCTCAATTCTATACAGTTTTGGTTCTAAATTTTATTTTAGTATTCCTATCTGTGACTTTTATTAAAACGCTGTACTCCAATAATTTAATTAACAAACCAAATAGAACTACTTATACTTCTATCTGTTTTAGTTCCAATTGGTGGTATCATTACGCTCGTTTTGAAATATAGAAGGGTGATAAATCATTTAATTCTGTATGTCAACCCAAATCTAATAAGCCTAGAATAGCATTCATTCTTCCCACCAGTGTAGCCAGTCTTATAGTTTGCTAAACCATAAGAATAACCTAAGAATATACCTGCTTTATAATAATCTACTACTAACTGTATGCGTGGTCTTATGTCTGTACTTAATGTTTTTCTGTTGACAGATGTAGTATATTTAATTCCATTTGTTGCTATTGCGTCACCCTTCTCTGTTACTTTTATACAATAAGCTATATCAAAACCCCCAACTACGTCCAAAGACAATTTTCTTATTTTATAACGGTGTCCTATGTATGTAAAAAGATTTATGAAATCATAGTTAAGAAATGTTTGACCACTGGCAGTATAGTAAAAAATTGAATTTCCTGTATTTCCATTAATTGCAGTAATATTCACTTTACTTCTTAATGTTTCAAATCCTAAATCAAGCCCAAAATTTAAATTGTTCTTTGTTATTTTTTTAAAATTACCCGATAAGCCATAACAAATTCCAAGCATTGAACCATACGGATTATTTGTATAACCAGCATTTGATTGGTTACTTAAATTAATTTGAGAATATTTTTCAGCGGATTGACCATAAAATGAAAATAAACCTGAATTAAATGCAAGCTTAAATTCAGCTTTTTGTCCAAATACATTGGTCAAAAAAAGTGCTAATAGTAATGTCAAAAATGAATTTTTCATAATTTTCTGTATACTAGGTAATCATTAAAAAGAGTAGAATAGTATTTATCATTATTAAGTCAATCAATAATAAGATATGAAAATATAAAATCTTTTAAATTCAAAATAAAATGCTGTTATGCTAACAATCAAGGGTTTCAGCCAAAATGCAAAAAGGCAACCTTTTACAAGATTGCCTTTTTGGTAGTAGTGTAGAGATGCATACCGCTAGTTCCTACCAACTATGGGCAGATTTGGAGGTGATTTTTAATATAAAGGCTTAAAAAAACATAAATAAACCTATTTTATTGATTTTGAGTTATTTATACTTACTTTGATTTAAAATTTCAATTCATTGGAGGATATTTAATACTGCAATTTCAATTGTTGTTATTTACCATTTTCTAGACTTTACCAATATCAATGACCTAAACTAATAAACAGTAAATTTGTATTCAATTAAATAAATGAACAAGTTAACAGCATACAAAAACCAGATCAATGAACTTTGTGTTAGTCACAAGGTTAAAAGTTTGTATGCCTTTGGGTCGG
>Ga0114964_10003001_pt1 | contig 11566 bp, 10 predicted proteins | sample C_131016_MF_Meta_FD_92638 | JGI IMG/M metagenome (GOLD analysis project Ga0114964, IMG submission 92638) | Freshwater microbial communities from Lake Croche, Canada to study carbon cycling - C_131016_MF_MetaG | ecosystem: Environmental > Aquatic > Freshwater > Lake | place: Lake Croche, Canada... | reverse complement strand
ATTAAATATCAATAACCTATTACTTAATAAAATCCCCCTCGATCCCCCTTTTACAAAGGGGGAAGCTAAAGTCATAATACTTTCACAGTCTCGATAGCGTAACCCGACAACTTATAATGCTGCAATCGAAAAAGTTTTCAGTATAACGGTATTCTACGGTGAGTTCTAAGGTTTTTGCTGTTCTGTTATCTGGTATAGGTTAAAGCTTCGAGTATGACGTGTTCATCAGCACCTAGTCGACTGACATTTTCACTGATATATCTACGCCAACCGCGTGCGCCAGGTTCGCCATGAAACAAGCCTAAGATGTGTCTTGATACGCTGTTTAAACGGGCTTCGGTTTTGAGTTGTTCTTGTATGTAAGGAATTAGCTGTTCTATGACTGCATAACGTGAGGGTGCTTCATGGGTCGCGCCAAAAATCAGTTGATCAACCTCGGCCAAAATATAAGGATTCTGATAAGCTTCTCTGCCCATCATTACACCATCAACCTGAGTTAGATGCTGTTCGGCTTGCTCTAAGGTGGTAATGCCACCATTAATAATGATCGTTAAATGTGGGAAATCTTTTTTTAATTGATAGACCATATCATAACGTAAGGGTGGAATATCACGATTTTGTTTGGGTGATAAACCACTCAGCCAGGCTTTACGAGCATGAACAATAAACGTGCTGCAACCCGCATCGCTAATGGTCGAGATAAAGTGTACGAGTTCTGGGTAAGAGTCTTGCTCATCAATACCGATTCTTGATTTAACGGTAATAGGAATTGAAGTCGCGTCAGACATGGCGGCAACGCAATCGGCAACCAGTTGTGGATCAGCCATTAGACAGGCACCAAAGCGGCCATTTTGGACGCGGTCACTAGGGCAGCCCACATTCAAATTTACTTCCGCATAGCCATAGTCTTCAACCATCTTGGCGCAAACGGCTAAATCTTTAGGATTACTGCCGCCTAATTGAAAGGCGACAGGGTTTTCTACAGGCGAATATTGCAAAAAGCGATGACTATCACCGTGTATTAAAGCGCCGGTAGTGACCATCTCGGTATATAACAAAGCTTGTTTGCTAATGAGTCTATGAAAATAGCGGCAATGCCGATTAGTCCAATCTAGCATCGGTGCAACACTAAAGCGGTAACTTGGGGTGTTCGGGGTTAGCATGAATTATTTAGTATTGTTTGGGGGCGGGCTTTAGATAAATAAAGTATTTGGCTATTATTTCATATTAACTGACCTAAAGCAGTAACGTTGCTTTAGTCTTGTTTGCTTGCGCAGAGCACCGCAGGTTTTGTCCGGAGGTGGTGGTGTAAATAAGTAGATGTCGATTGTAATCTAGAGGCCGATCGTATTATAGGGACAGGTCGCGACCTGTCCCTACGGTGTGAAATGTACTGGTAATGCGAACTTACTGATGTAGATAGCTTTCTATTTGTTTTTTATAAATCGCTGAATGGCTGCGAAATATCAGTTAATAAGGTCAAGCTCTAGCAACGACCCAGACATCGACTCGACTTACCCCTGTGTTTTTTAATAGGCTGGCTAATTCATGAGCAGTGGAGCCGGTGGTCATTACATCATCAAGCAAGGCAATGTGCTGCACAGGAATCGCTTGGGTCATCGAAAAAGCGTGTTTGATATTCTTTCGTCTTTGCTTTGCTGTCAAGGCTGATTGGTGAGGTGTATCTTTATGTCTGAGGCAACTATGCAAATCAAGCGGTAGTTGCAATTCTTTAGATACAGTTTTGGCAATTTCAATCGCTTGATTAAAACCTCGCTCTCGATAACGGGCTTTATGCAAAGGTACCGGCAAAATTAGATCGGGTTTTTGGGCGGTTATTTTTAAATGATCGGCCAATAATAAACCCAATAAACGAGCATTCTTATAATGTGCGCCGAATTTTAAGGTAGTAATTAAATGCCTTATTTCGCCTTGATAAGTAAAGGGCGCATAGGTTTCATCAAAGGCTGGTGTGGCGCTTAAACAATGTCCGCAAAGCATGGGGTATCTAGCTGGCGGCTCTAGTATTTCCGCGCATTTATAACAGCAAAGCGTGTTTCTATGAAGGCGTTGATGACAGTGATTACAAAGATCGCGAGCTTTATTACCAGGATTACCGCATAAGATGCAGGTAGGCGGGAGCAGGTAATCCTGTATAATATCGATCCAGTTGTATCCCTTATTGATACTTGCCGGTTGACGAATGAGATGTTTATTTGTCACGTTTACCTTTATTGTAGTTGGAGATTATCAGCATGTCTGCAAACCCTGCCATTAGCCATTCTAATTCACTTAGCTTACGTCATGATTGGCAGTTGGATGAAGTGCAAGCCCTGTATGCTTTACCTTTTAATGATTTGATCTTTAAAGCACAAACAGTTCATAGAGAGCATTTTGATCCCAACGAAGTTCAAATCAGTAGTTTATTAAGTATAAAAACAGGTTCTTGTTCAGAAGATTGTGGCTATTGTCCGCAAAGTGCACGTTATGATTCTGGCTTAACGCCAGAAGCTTTGATGCCTGTCGATGCCGTATTAAAAGCCGCTCAACAAGCTAAAGATCAAGGGGCTTCGCGTTTTTGTATGGGTGCTGCTTGGCGACAACCTAAAGATAAAGATGTAGAACGCGTCATTGAAATGGTGCAAGGCGTTAAGGCGATGGGGATGGAAACCTGTGTCACTTTAGGCATGTTGACTGATGCACAAACGCAGCGCCTAAAAGAAGGCGGTTTAGATTATTACAATCATAATTTGGATACCTCTGAAGATTATTATTCTGAAGTCATTACTACGCGAACTTATCAAGATAGACTGGATACTTTAGAGCGAGTCAGAGATGCAGGTATCAATGTTTGTTGTGGCGGTATTGTGGGTATGGGCGAAACCGATGTTGATCGCGCTCAATTACTCATACAGTTAGCGAATATGCCAAAACATCCAGAAAGTGTGCCTGTCAATATGCTGGTGCAAGTTGAAGGTACGCCATTAATGGGTACTGAACAGTTAGATCCGATTATCTTTGTGCGTACATTAGCCGTCGCAAGAATTATGATGCCTAAATCGCGAGTACGCTTGTCAGCGGGTCGCAGCAAAATGAGTGATGAAATGCAGGCTTTGTGTTTTCTAGCGGGTGCTAACTCGATATTTTATGGTGATAAGTTATTGACCACTGATAATCCTATGACTAATCATGATCTCGCTTTATTCGATCGTTTAGGTGTTTATTCTGGCGGATCAAGTTACGCTTAATGACACTGGCTTTTTCACAGTTACCAGATGATCTGCAAAGAATTGTCAAGCAAGGATTATATCGTTCTAGGCGAGTAGTAAACTCGCCGCAAGGTATCTATCTGGAAGTTGACGGCAGAACAGTACTTAACTTTTGCAGCAATGATTATCTGGGTTTGGCTAACCATCCAGAAGTGCTAGCTGCTTTTAAAAACGCAGTCGATCAATATGGTGTTGGCAGTGGATCAGCCCATTTAATCTGTGGTCATAGCTCAGCTCATCACGCTTTGGAAGATGAGTTAGCTGAGTTTACAGGTCGTGATCGTGCTTTGTTATTTTCTACCGGTTATATGGCTAATTTGGGCGTTATGTCTGCGTTGTTAGGTCGTGGAGATGCCGTGTTTGAAGATCGACTCAATCATGCGTCTTTGTTAGATGGCGGTTTAATGTCGGGTGCGACCTTCAAACGTTATCGGCATGGCGATGTTGAACATCTTAATAGTCATCTTAAAAAAGCCAGTGGACGTAAACTCATCGTAACGGACGGTGTGTTTAGCATGGATGGTGATTTTGCGCCATTGCCTGCTTTATCAGCAGCGGCCAAATTACAGAATGCTTGGCTAATGGTTGATGATGCTCACGGCTTGGGTGTGCTCGGTACACAAGGCGGCGGCTTGTTGGAATATTACGGACTTAAGCAGTCTGATGTGCCTATTTTAATGGGTACTTTAGGTAAAGGTTTCGGTACTTTCGGTGCCTTCGTCGCTGGTTCTGAAACTTTGATTGAAACGCTGATACAAAAAGCCCGTACTTATATTTATACCACGGCCTTACCGGCAGCGGTCGCTGAAGCGACTAGAGCTAGTTTAAAGCTAGTGATTGCTGAAAGTTGGCGCAGAGACAAACTTAAGAAACTGACTGAACGTTTTAGCGTTGGCGCTGAGCAATTGGGTTTACAGTTGATGAGCTCTACCTCGCCTATACAACCGATAGTCATGGGTGAAAATCAACACGTCGTCACTATTAGTCAGGCCTTGTTAAAAGCCGGCTTTTTAGTCAGTGCCATAAGACCACCTACGGTACCGCAAGGAAGTGCACGATTGAGAGTCACTTTTTCTGCTTTGCATGAAGAAGTTCATGTGGATAGCCTGCTAGATGCCTTGGATAAAGCTGGCGCAGGGCTTAGATAACTGACTTTATATTTACTCAGATAAGTTTTGTCTGTCAGGCGATTTCATCTAAGCGTTAGGTAACTCTCAAAAACTAAAATATCCACTATAGGCTGTGCAAAAGAAAGTATCTCGCCTTCGGGTGCGATAACCCGATTAACAAATAGTCGCGATAGCGACCTCATTATTCGTTTTTTAAGCTGCTTAATGGCTGCGTAACATTAGTTAAATAATTCATGATCAAGCTACATCAACAAACTTTTGGTACCGGTAAATCTATAGTGCTAGTGCATGGCTGGGCGATGCACAGCGGCATTTGGCATGATTTTGCCATGCAACTAGCAGAGCATTATCAAGTCACTTGTATCGATTTACCGGGACATGGTCATAGCGATAGCCTAGCTAAATTTACCTTAGAACATGTCGTCGATGCCCTAGTTGCTAATGTGGCTGATGAGCATAGTTGTTGGCTAGGTTGGTCATTGGGAGCGACTGTGGTTATGGAAATTGCCCGTCGCTATCCTGAACGCGTCAATAGTCTAGTTTTACTGGCAGGAAATCCACACTTTACTAGCACTGAGCAGTGGCCGGGTATGAAGGTCGATTTGTTAGAAGCTTTTGCTGAGCAATTGAGCCTTGATACTCCTGCCACCTTATTACGTTTCTTATCTTTGCAAGTTGCTCAATTGCCTGATTACAAAATTCTTTTGAAAAATCTTAAATTAGCTATTAAGGCTAGGTCAACACCCAATTTTGATACTCTACAAGGTGGGCTTGCGATACTTAAGCAAGCTGATTTACGGTCGGCCTTGTCTGCAGCCCAGATGCCGATTTTGGTTTTATTAGGCACGCGAGATACTTTAGTGTCTATCGAAGTAGGGGGGGCTATTAAAGAATTAGCGCCTGCTGTTCAAGTGACCATCATTGATAAAGCTGGTCATGTGCCTTTTTTATCGCATCCACAAGTTGTCATTGAGACTACTGCTAATTTTATGGATGGCTCATGTCATTAACTAAAGCAAGCATTAAACGTGCTTTTACTGCTGCCTCATCGACCTATGATAGTGCTGCAGCTTTGCAGCGCAAAGTAGGATTGGAACTACTTAACACTATTGATGCTAAGTTATTATCAGGAACCTTATTAGACTTAGGTTGTGGTACCGGTTTTTTAACCACTGAAATATTGCAGCGCTTTAACCATGACAGCATCATTGCTTTAGATATTGCTTGGACTATGTTGCAAAGCACTCAGCAAAAATTGGCAGTATATAAGCAAGTGTTTTATGTGTGTGCAGATGCAGAGCAACTGCCTTTAAGCGAACAGTGCATCGATGCTGTATTTTCTAATCTAGTCTTGCAATGGTGTCGTGATTTGGATGCGGTATTTAATAGTATTCAACGAGCTTTAAAGCCCGGTAAGCCTTTGGTATTTTCAACCTTTGGCCCCAACACGCTTTCTGAGTTAAAAAGCGCTTGGGCAAGCGTAGATAGCTTTCAGCATGTGAATAGTTTTTATAGTGAGGCAGAGTTAAGGCAGTTTTTAGTAACGGCAGGCTTTAAAAATATTCAGGTGCAGAGTATTTGTTATAGCTCAAGCTATACTTCCGTATTAGCCTTAATGCAAGAATTAAAATACCTAGGTGCTCATCATGTAGTAGCAGGTGCTAATAAACAGATCACCACTAAAACAGCGATGCAGAAGATGATTAACGCTTACGAAAAACAGCGTATTGATGATCAGATTCTTGCGACCTTTGAAGTCATTAGCATCACAGCGACGGCATAAGTCATGAGTGCACAAGGCTACTTTATAACAGGTACTGATACGGATGTAGGTAAAACCTGCGCTACCATAGCGTTGATGCGTTATTTTAAACGCCAAGGGAAAACAGTGCTGGGCATGAAGCCGGTAGCCTCAGGGTGTGCTTTACAAGCAGGTGAATTGAAAAATGCCGATGCCTTGCTGATACAAGAAAATGCCTCAATAGCCTTAGATTATCAATTAATTAATCCCTACGCATACGAGTTGCCGGTTTCACCACATATTGCTGGTATTGATAATCCCGCAAAACTAGCCACTATTGTTGATCGCTATAATCGCTTAAAAGTATTAGCCGATATCGTCATCGTTGAAGGTGCAGGCGGTTGGTATGCGCCCTTAAATGCTCAGGATGACATTAGTGATTTGGCGAATACTTTGGCGTTGCCCGTGATATTGGTAGTGGGTTTACGTTTAGGTTGCATTAATCATGCAAAATTAAGTTATCAAGCTATACCACTTTCAGGACTAGTCTGTGCTGGTTGGATAGCCGTCAGTGTAGATCCCGATTTATTATATCGGGATGAAAATATACAGGCCATTAAAACGGCTTTGCCTGTGCCGTTATTAGGCGTACTGCCTTATCAGGAGAAGCTTGATTATGAGTTGTTAGCGGATCAGCTAGAGTTTTTTGAGAAATTTAATAAAAATGAAGCTTATATGTGAAATACTACTTTTTTATAAGAAAATTCTTACTAAGACAAGATTATCATAAAAATATATTTTGTATTATTTATAAATTAGGAAAAGTAACACTATGAAAACTTCCCGACTTTGGAGTCTCTCGCTTTTTTTGTGGAGTATTCAATGTTTGAGTACTGCTCAAGCTGCTGACTCATACAATAGCAATACAGGTGTACTTTCAATTCCTTTGGTTCAAGTAGGAGGGACTTTTTATAGCAATGTTGATATTAGTTTGGCAACTATAGTGAGTGTAGGTTCGGCTAGTAGCAATCCGCTTTCTTACGACACCTACAATTCAGTGAATAATCAATTGAGCATTCCTACTGTAAATGTGGGTACGGTGACCTATTCCAATGTGGTGGTCATTGTAGGCACTGTAATAAAAGTGGGTGGCACTTGCGCCAGTCTTAACGCTTGCTCTATTACACCAACGGCGAGTACCCCAACGGCAAGTACTCCAACGGCGAGTACCCCAACGGCAAGTACTCCAACGGCGAGTACGCCAACGACAAGTACGCCAACGGCAAGTACACCAACGGCAAGTACCCCAACGGCAAGTACGCCAACGACAAGTACCCCGACAACCAGTAGCAGCACTTTATATTACACGCCCGCTCCCTTCAGTAGCGCTATACAAGCAACTGTTACCGCCCCAACGCTTAGTGTTGCAGCCACTCTCAAAAATCGAAGTCGCTATCTAATTTCAGATTCATCTACTGCAAATATTTCAGCTAATTATTTACAGATAGGCGCAACCTACAGTGCAACTCAAGGCTATGCGGCTGAGACCAATGTTTTGGACACTAGCGTAAGCTATAACACTTATCTCTCGAAAACTTTTCAAGCAATTGCAGATACTTCAGGCTACTTCAGGCTCGACTCTCACTTGCAGCCCAATAATTCCCTAGACTTTGATGTCACTGATGGTAATAAGCTTAAGTTTAGAAACAATTTTGGTAAGGCCATTCCAACTTATGGTTATGTGACTTTTAACTACGACAGTACAAATAAACGACTGCAAGCGAAGAAGAGATATCTTTATACATACTCCTCTGCGGTTGCGGCCAACGCAACTTCTTACACAGGTGCTTGGAATGAAGACACCGCTTTTAGTGCACAAAATTACTACGTCAATATGGCAGGTGGCAGCTTAAGATTAGTCGCGCTAGCCACTGATGCAACTAAACTTTATTTTTATAATTCGCCATTTGATTTAGGGATTCCCACTTTTATGGATCCTCTAGCTTTTTCTTTTGTGACTAATGCAGCCGCACCTTTTTTGTCTAAGGTTACAGTTGCCTCTGTAGAAGGAACATCAGGTAATATTTATAAACAATTGAGCTCTACTTACCGAGGACAGATTCTTACACCAGGCACCGATGCTACCACTAAAGCCAATGCCGATGCCATGCTCGTTAGCATCAAGTCTAAGGTTGAAGCTAGTGGTGAAAAGTTGCGTTACGATACCTCGCTGTATACAGCATTTAGAGATCGTGCGCTTGCGACTAAGTTGGTTAGTGATTCTATTGCAGATGGTACGCCCGGACAAAACTTAGTGCCTTATGTGTATTTCACTAATGAACAAGATACTTCCGGTAAATATCACCCTTTTATGATCGTAGTCTCTTACGGTAATCAAGCCTCACCGAATGGCCTTAAAGACATTCCTCATCCCCCTGGCGATGGACTAAGCGAGTATACAACTGCCAAAGTCACTCGCTTTTCTAATTTAGAAAACTACACACTGATGATTCCTATGAAGGATTATGGTCAGGTGAGTGTAGTCACCGAAAACACTTTTACGAGTAACTTGTGGCTAGATGTGCCAACGACTACTGCACCTGCTAACGTTTATACCTATGCAGACAGAGGTGATAACGGTGTGCTGGTCGATGGTTCTGTGATGTTCCCTGTTTACAACAATACTTTGATACCAGCAAATTTGATGGGTGAACTTTCAGCCAGTGGTTGTCATGTTGGGCGGGGTGGTGGTGGGCCTCATTGTCACTTTGATGGTTATCAATCTGGTTTGGGTTTGGGCTTATACAACGACAGTGATTATTTGAACAAAACACATCCTCCGTTGATCGGCTTTGGCTATGATGGTATTGCTCTATTTGGAACTTATCGTAGTACAGATTCTGCCATGTTGGGCTATGGTACAGCGCTGGATGCCTTTGGTGCGCACAATCATGATGGTATTGGTTATCACTACCACGCTCATACAGTGAACAATTACAGACCTGAATTGAAGCCTGAGGTCACTACCACTTTGCACGCACTTATGAAGGGTGCTTATATAGGTAAAACCAATAGTATTCCGTATTTCCGCAGCGGTGCCAGTTCCAGCAGCAATCAATATTTATGGGGTACTCAGAAATAAATGTTTGCATGACAGTCACTAGTATTTTCATTGATAGATATAACCGAGTGATAAACACATTTAGATTAATATGCCATTTGTTGAGAGTTTGTGTGTTTTGGAGTCTTTGCCTTTTTGCATATGACTCCAATGCACACCTTAATTCTTCAGGTCATGCTTCTGTCAACATCTTAGAAGATAAGGCTGTCATTCTGGTCAACGTGCCTTTGCAAGCTTTCAAAGATATCGATGTTTCACCTGATGGCATGGGTTTGATAAGAAAAATTCAACTACAAAAAAATGAAATTATTAGGCAACTGGATGCAGCTATACGCCTTTCTTGGGGTTCAGAGCAAGGCGAAGTGTTAGATGATCAAATTGCGGTAGTATTATCTTTAGATCCACAACACCCAATACTGCAAATTGAATGGTTAAGATATCTGAAGCTTTCTCCAGAGGCCTTAATACAACCGGTGCAATTGAAAGTTGATGCGATTTGGTTGGGTGAAGACTATGTCTTTAATGTCCGGCGAGCTGATGATACTGAACTTGCCAAAATGACTGTTACTTTTACTGAACATGTCTTTCTAAAAAATGCATGGGGAACTTTGAGTGCTTTTTTGCTTGAGGGCTTCTTTCATATTATGAGTGGTTTTGACCATCTGCTTTTTTTGGGGGTATTACTAACAGCCAATACCAACATGCGTCGATGGTTATGGGTGCTTAGTTCATTCACATTGGCTCATGGTCTAACCTATGGTTTGGCTTCGCAGGGTTTTGTTCAGATCAATGCTAACTTAATTGAACCAACTATTGCTTTTACTATTGTATTGACCGCAATCTTGCAAATTAGGAATATTCATCCCAAAATTTGGCAAGAATGTGCGATTGTTTTTAGTTTTGGTTTATTTCATGGTTTGGGCTTTGCTGGCTCCATGGCCAATATGTCAACGGAGACTCGCTACCCGGTGACCTCGGTGCTTGGATTTAATTTAGGCATAGAGTTAGGGCAATTGTTGTTTGCTTTGGTATTGCTTATTTTTCTTTGGGGGTTTAGGCGATTGCCTAAATTTATTGCTGATATGCCTCGTTGGGTAGCATGGTTTTCTTTGTTGTTAGGAGGTTTTTGGATGTTAGAAAGAATGCAATTTTTGATGCCCTGAATTTGATATCTGCTATGGGCTTATCCGATAGAGCTTGTATGGTTTTATCATAGGTCAGAAACTAGAAACCCCCACCGAACTAGTCAATGAGGGTTATTGTTTACGCTAATCAATTATCGAGCTTAATTGAATACCAATTCAGTGCCTAGGGCATCAGTTAAAGCTTTGGCATAAGCTATTCTTGCAGTTTGTAGCACAGCTGCTTGGGCATTTAATCTAGCTAACTCTTGGTCAACAAATTGGATGCTGGTTAATTGTGCGATTGCTTCTTCTGAGAGAGTTTCGGTATCGTAATCTTTGTCGTCTATCTTGATAATTGCCATTAGTTTTCTTCTAAGGTGGGTTAAATGAAAAGGGGATATGGTGGGCTTTGTCTTTAATTTCAAGCCCTATGCTTATTGTAAAGTTTGTAGGGCAGTTTATCAAGCAGATTTAACTAGTTGATCAAATGCTTTTGTATGATTAACGAGGAGCTAACTGTAGGGGCGACAGATACACCCAGTATCTTTTATGAATAGGTCGCTGGGCGAATCTGTCGCCCCTAGAGGTTAAGTTCCATGCTTAACCCAATTATTCGCTTATAACGTATAATAGCCAAATTTTTTCTGGCTGTTTTAATGTCTGCTACTGAACTTGTTAAACAACTTACTCAACAATTAGCGCTGTGTCTTAATCAAGATAGGCAGGGCTTTAAGCGCCAGTTAGATCGTCTGCGTAGTGATTGTAAAAAAGGCAAGCAGCCGCTGGAACAATTAAATACTTTGGCTGGTCGCATCGAGCGTTCTGTCGCTAATAGGCAAAAACGCTTAACCAGTATTCCTGTATTAAACTTTCCCGACTTACCTGTCACGGCTAAAAAAGATGATATCGCCAAATTGATTCAAGACCATCAAGTGGTGATTATGTGTGGTGAAACGGGTTCAGGTAAAACCACTCAACTCCCTAAAATTTGTTTATCGATAGGTCGCGGTGCGGCGGGCTTTATTGGTCATACTCAGCCTAGACGTATTGCCGCGAGGACTGTGGCTGATCGTATTGCTGAGGAATTGGGTGAGCCGATAGGTAAGTCGGTCGGTTATAAGATTAGATTCAATGATAAAACCCATGCTGATTCATTAATTAAGTTAATGACCGATGGTATT
>Ga0114964_10003000_pt1 | contig 11566 bp, 4 predicted proteins | sample C_131016_MF_Meta_FD_92638 | JGI IMG/M metagenome (GOLD analysis project Ga0114964, IMG submission 92638) | Freshwater microbial communities from Lake Croche, Canada to study carbon cycling - C_131016_MF_MetaG | ecosystem: Environmental > Aquatic > Freshwater > Lake | place: Lake Croche, Canada... | reverse complement strand
CTAACAAGGCGGGCCAGATTTCCATCATCGCCTTGCGACCGGCAAAGGCCCAGATCAACCAGAACGGCACCAAGAGCGAAAAGAACGGCAACTGGCGCCCGATCATGGCGGTGACCTCCATCAAATCGTAGCCATGCACCTTGGCCAGCGTGATGACCGGCGTGCCCAGCGCACCAAACGCGACCGGTGCGGTGTTGGCAATCAAGCTCAGCCCCGAAGCCGCCAGCGGCGAAAACCCCAGGCCAATCAAAATACCGGCCGTCACCGCCACCGGCGTGCCAAAGCCGGCCGCGCCTTCAAAGAAAGCGCCAAAGCAAAACGCGATCAACAGCAGTTGCAAACGCCGGTCTTCGGTGATGCCCGAGAGTGAGTCTTGCAAAATTTTGAAACTGCCATTTTTCTCAGCCAACTGCTGCAAGAAGATGATGTTCAGCACAATCCAGCCAATCGGCAACAAGCCCGTAAAGCCACCGTACATGGCGGCCTTGCCGGCCATCTCGGCGGGCATGCCGTAGGCAAAAACGGCCACCGCCACGGCGGCGATCAAGCCCAGGCCCGCCGCGATGTGCGCCTTGATGTGAAAGAAGCCCAGGGCCGCCAACATCACCACCACGGGGATCGCTGCCAGCGCCGTCGAAATGATCATGTTGCCGAAAGGGTCGTATATTTGTTGCCAGGCCATGCTTGTCTCCGTTGATGCTGATCAAGAGGCGAATTCTCAATGGCCTTCATTCATGTCTACTTGTCCTAGGTCAATGTTCATCTTTTTATCCATTCGCACAAGCGCTGTGTGTATTGCTTTCACTGCACTGGTGTTGAGCGCCGCCGCGCCCGCCCTGGCGCTGAGCGGCCCCGAATGCCTGCGTCAGGCCTACCCCGAGTTTTGGGCCCCGCAAGTGACCGCCGCGCCCGATCAGACCTTGGTCAGTGTCACGGGTCAGCGCTTTGAGTTTGACGAACACAAGGACCAGCTGCCGCACGCACCATTGCTGAACCAAGCCGACCTGAAAACCCAACTGGCGCAGCCCTATGCCGCAGGCTTTCCGGCCACACCGCCGCTGCGCAACCAAGACCCAGGCCGCATGCGCGCCCAGCCCTTCTTTTTGGCCTTGTACGGCGCCACGCCCACCGAAGTGCAGCGCCACTTGGTGGCCGTGCCCTGGGCGCCGAATGGCCGCAGCTTGGCTTTCACCCGCCTGAACGGCGCAGCCCAAGCCTTAGAAAGGGTGGGCCGCACACTGGCCCAAGAAGCCGCCACCGCCGCCTATGTGCGGCAACCTGCGGGCAGCTTTTACTGGCGCCGCATTGCCGGCGCGCCGCGCCTGAGCGTGCACGCCTTTGGCGCGGCGGTGGACTTCACCCTGCCGCACGGCCTGGGCCGCTACTGGCAATGGAGCGGCTGCACCGAGGAAGGCGCTTGTACCTACCCGGCCGCGGTACTGAAAGACCCCACGCTGCAACGCGTGGTCACGGTCTTTGAACAAGAAGGCTTTATTTGGGGTGGCAAATGGGCCCACTTTGACACGGTGCATTTTGAATACCGCCCCGAACTGGTCGGGCCGGCTTGTTGGCGCTGAGCGTGGTGAGCGCGGTGGCCTCTTCAGGCTGCGTTCAATGCTTTTGCAAACGCTTGAATACCCGCCCCGTCCACTGCCCTAAATCGTCCAGGTAAGTGAAGACCACCGGGATCACCAGCAGACTGAGCACGGTGCTGGTGATCAGGCCGCCGATGACCGCAATCGCCATCGGCGAGCGAAAGCTGGTGTCGGCGCTGCCCCAGCCGAAGGCAATCGGCAGCATGCCCGCGCCCATGGCGATGGTGGTCATCACGATGGGACGGGCGCGTTTGTGGCAGGCATCCATCAGCGCGTCCCAGCGGTTCATGCCGGGCACGGCGGGCTGGCCGTCGTGCGCAGGGCGGCCGCGTCGCGCTTCAATCGCGTACTCCACCAACAAGATGGAGTTTTTGGTGGCCACGCCCATCAGCATAATCAAGCCAATCAGCGACGGCATGGAGAAACTTTTTTGCGCCAACAACAGGCCGACGAAGGCCCCACCGAGTGACAAGGGCAGCGCCGCCAAAATCGTGACCGGGTGCAAAAAGCCTTTGAACAGCAACACCAACACGATGTAGATGCACAGCACGCCGATCATCATGGCCAGGCCAAAGCTGGCAAAGAGTTCGCCCATGACTTCGGCATCACCCACCTCCACCACCCGCACGCCGGGCGGCAGGCTTTGCAAAGAGGGCAGTTGTTGCACCGCTTGCGTCACGTCACCCAGCGGCATGCCGGACAACTCGATCTCAAAGTTGATGTTGCGCTGACGGTCGTAGCGGTCAATCACCGCCGGGCCACCGGCCACCTCGATACTGGCCACTTGCGACAGCATCACCGGGCCGCGGCTGCCGGGCACCATCAGGCGCTCCAGCACGCCCAGGTCTTTGCGCGCATCGGCGTCGAGCTTGACGACGATGGGCACCTGGCGCTGCGACAAGTTCAGCTTGGGCAGCGCCGCGTCGTAGTCACCCAACGTGGCGACGCGCAAGGTGTCGCTGATGGCGGCACTGGTCACGCCCAGGTCGGCGGCTTTGGCAAAGTCGGGGCGCACCGCGATCTCGGGCCGCACCAGGCTGGCGGTCGACGCAATGGAGCCCAAGCCTTGGATGGTGCGCAGGTCTCGCTCCACCGCCATGGCGGTGCTTTGCAAAGCCAAGGGGTCTTCGCCGGTGAGCACCAAAATGTATTTCTCCCCCGAGCCGCCCAGGCCGACCTTGGTGCGCACGCCGGGCAGGGGCTGCAGCGCGGTGCGAATGTGGTCTTCAATCACCTGCTTGCGGGGGCGTGTGCCGCGCTCGCTGAGCTGGATGGTCAGCGTGGCCTTGCGCACCTCGGCCGCGCCGCTGCCGGCAAACGGGTCGGTGCCCGCGCTGCCGCCGCCAATCGTGGTGTAAATGCTTTTCACGTCAGCCACTTGCATCAGCAACTGGCGCGCCTGCTCGGCGCTGGCCTGGGTTTGCGTGAGCGTGGAGCCCGGTGGCAGTTCCACATAGACCTGGGTTTGCGAGTTGTCGTCCGGCGGAATAAAGCCCTTGGGCAACAGCGGCACCAACATGATGGAGCCGATGAAAAACACCAGCGCCAACAAGATGGTCACCAGCCGATGACGGGTACACCAAGCCACCCAGCCCATGTAGCGGGTCAGCCATTTCGGTTCATGGGCGGCGCCGACGATGGGCTTCATGAGGTAAGCCGCCATCATGGGCGTGAGCACGCGCGCCACCACCAAAGAAGCAAACACCGCCAGCGAGGCGGTCCAGCCAAACTGTTTGAAAAACTTGCCTGGAATGCCGGCCATGAAAGCCGTGGGCAAAAATACCGCGATCAAGGTGAAGGTGGTGGCGATCACCGCCAAGCCAATCTCGTCGGCCGCTTCCATGGCGGCTTGGTAAGGCGTCTTGCCCATGCGCAAATGGCGCACTATGTTTTCCACCTCGACGATCGCATCGTCCACCAAAATGCCGATCACCAGCGACAGAGCGAGCAGCGTGACCACGTTGATGGAAAAGCCCAGATACGCCATGCCAATGAAGGCCGGAATCACCGACAGCGGCAGCGCCACCGCCGAGACAAAGGTGGCGCGAAAGTCGCGCAAGAACAGCCAGACCACCAGCACGGCCAAGATCGCGCCTTCGTAAAGCAGGTGCAGCGAGCCGGTGTATTCCTCCTCCACCGGGGTCACAAAGTCAAAGGCTTCGGTGATCTCGATGTCGGGGTTTTTCAGCCTGAAGTCGGCCAAAGCCTGGCGCACCAAACGGCCCACCGCCACCTCGCTCTCGCCTTTGCTGCGCACCACCTCAAAGCCGACCACGGGCGTGCCGTTCAAACTCGCGGCCGAGCGCAAGTCGGCCAGGGTGTCGCTCACGGTGGCAATTTGGTCTAGCCGAACACGGCCTGCGCGTGCCGTGGCCAGCTCGATTTGCCCCACCTCTTGCGCGGTCTTGACCGTGGCCAGGGTGCGCACCGGTTGCTCGCCGACCCCTAAGTCCATGCGCCCGCCCGAGCCTTCTTGCTGCACTTGTTTGAGTTGGCGCGACACCTCGGACGCGGTGATGCCCAGCGCTTGCAAGCGGTTCACATCCAGCGCAATGCGCACTTCGCGCGTCACGCCGCCCACCCGGTTGACCGCGCCCACACCGCGCAGCGACAAGAGTTTGCGGGTGATGTCGTTGTCCACCAACCACGACAAGGCCTCGTCGTCCATGCGCGTGGAGCGCACGGTGTAGGCCAGCACCGGGGTGCCCGCCAGATTGAGTTTTTGCACAATCGGGTCGCGCAGATCGCTGGGCAAATCGGCGCGCACGCCTTGAATCGCAGAGCGCACATCGTCCACCGCTTCTTGCACCGGTTTTTCCAAACGGAACTCGGCGGTGATCGACACCACGCCGTCTTGCACTTTGGTGGTGATGTGCTTCAAGCCCTGCAAGGGGGCCAGCGCGTTTTCGAGCTTGCGGGCGACATCGGTTTCCAGCTGCGAAGGCGCTACGCCCGGCAGGCTGGCCGTGACGCTGATGGTGGGCAAGTCCAGATCGGGAAAGTTTTGCACTTTCATGGAACCGAAGGCGATGAAGCCGGCCACCGTCAGCAGCACAAACAGCATGACCGCCGGAATCGGGTTGCGGATCGACCAAGAAGAGACGTTGAGCATGACAGCCTCTTACTTGCTTGCGGGAGCCACTGGGGTACTGGCGCTCACCACGCGCACCGTGTCACCATGGTTCAAAAATGCGCCGCCACTGACCACCACCTGCGCATCAGGCAGCAAGCCGCTCAGCACCTCGATGCGGTCGCCGTTCAAACGCCCGGTGCGCACCTTGAGCTGGCTGACCTTGCGCTCGGCGCCCACGGTGTAGATGTAGCTGAAACCATCACGCACCACCACCGCGGTTTGCGGCACGGTCAGGACTTGGGCGTTTTGGCTTTGCGTCAAGACGATCTCGCCTTTGGCATACATGCCCGCGCGGGCGCTGCCGGTATTGGCCGGCACATCCACATACACCAGGGCGTTACGGGTTTGCGCGTCCACCGACGGGGCGACCATGCGCACCTTGCCCTGCAACAGCTGGCCGCTGGCGGCGGTGATCTGCGCCAAAGCACCCACTTGCACGCGACCAATGTCGGCGGCGGTGACTTCGGCGCGCCACTCCAAGCGGCCTTGGCGAATCAACCTGAACAATTCGGTGCCAGCACCGACCACGCTGCCCACTGTGGCTTGGCGTGCCGAGATGACGCCGCCGTCTGGCGCCTTGACAGTGGTTTGTGCCACCCGCAGTTGCTGCAACTGCACCAGGGCGCGCGCCGACTGCACGCGGGCTTGCGCCGACACCTCGGTGGCCAGTGCCTGACTCAGCTGCGCGCTGCTGTAAAAACCTTGCTGCTGCAAGGCGCGGGCACGTTCGGCCTGCACCTTGGTTTCTTGCGCGCTGGCCGTGGCCTCGGCCAAGCTGCCTTCGGCCTGCGCCAGTTCGGCGCGCAGCGTGTCGGACTGCAAAGTGGCCAGCACGTCACCGCGTTGCACCCGATCGCCCACATTCACGCGCACCTCGGTGATTTTCAAACCGTTGGCTTCGGCGCCCACCACGGCTTCTTGCCAGGCGGTCAAGGAGCCGTTGGCTTGCAAACGCTGCACCATTGAGCCGGATTGCGGTGGCGCCACGATGACGGTCAGGCTGGGCTTGACACTGACTGCTGGACTTGGATTTTTCTCTTGCGCCCACAAAGGCATTGCACACAGGCCGCACATCAGGCCCACCGTCCAAACTGATTTCTGCATGGTTCAATTCACTTCAATAGATTGGCTTGATTTTATTCGTCGCCCAAGCGCAAAGCCGTGTTCAGCCCATCACTTTTTGCCACAACGCTTGCACAGTTTCACGTTCTTGCTGCAATTGGGCAGGATCGACCTCGGTCGGCTCTTCATTCAGCCGCGCATGGTGTTGCACGCGGCGCAGTTGCCGGTAGGCGTCGGCTGCGGCTTGGCCCACGCCCTGAGGCAAGAGGCCCGAAGTTTCGGCGCGTTGCAGCAGCGCAATATTGCCCACGTTATCGGCCAACTCAGGGTGCGTGGCCGTGTGCAGCAGCACCAGGTATTGCACCGCAAACTCCACGTCCACCATGCCGCCGGGGCTGTGCTTGACGTCAAAGCGCCCGGACGTTTCGGGGTGGCCTTTGCGCACCCGCTCGCGCATGGCGACGATTTCAGCCTTCAAACTGGTGGCGTCACGCGGCGCGCCCATCACGGCGCAGCGCACGGCGTCGAAGGGGGTTTGCAAGGCCGGCAAACCCCAGACAAAGCGCGCACGGGTCATGGCCTGGTGCTCCCAGGTCCAGGCGGCGTTGCTGCCGCGCTGTGCTTGGTAATCGGCATAGGCATTGAAGGGCGTGACCAACAAGCCAGCATTGCCGTTGGGCCGCAGCGCGGTGTCAATCTCGTACAGATCGCCTTCGCCGGTTTTCACGGTGAGCCAGTTGATCAGTTTGCGCACAAACGCGGCATAAATTTCTTGCGCGCGTTCATGCGCGTCTTGGTAGACGAACACGATGTCCAGGTCGCTGCCGTAGCCCAGCTCTTTACCGCCAAGTTTGCCGTAGCCAATGATGGCCAGTTGCGGCTCGTCGCGGTGGCGGTTTTTAAAGCACGCCCAGCACCACTTGGCGCTGACACGCAGCACGGCGTCGGCCAGGGCGCTTAAATCGTCGGCCACCTGCTCGATGCTCAAAACGCCCTCCACATCGCGCGCCAAGGTGCGAAACAGCTCCGCATGGTGGGCGCGGCGCAACAGGTTCAAGAGGTTTTCTTCGTCGGCTTCCCCCGTTCGCTGCAGGGCCTGCCAACGCGACTGCAATTCGGCCTCAAAGTCGGCGGCGCTGAAGCGGCTGGTGAGCAGATCACCCCCCGCCAGCTCGTCGATCACGCCGGGGTGCTGCACCAAATAGCGCGCCGGCCAGCGCGCCGCACCCAACAGGCGCAGCAAGCGCTCGTGCACCGCCGGGCGCTCCAGCAGCATGGCCAAATAGCTTTCGCGGCGCAGCAAGGGCTCTAACCAGTCGGCCATGCGCAGCACCGCGTCTTCGTTGACGCGGCCTTCTTGTTGCCATTGCGCGGTGCGCTGCAGCAGGCGCATCAAGCGGCCACGCGCCTCGTCACGCAAGGCGTGAATTTTCGGGTTGTCAAGCCAATGGCCCAAGCGCTCGCGCACCGGACCGCTGAACAAATCGATCAAGGTTTCCAGCTCGGTGTGATCGCGCGCGCCGCTCTTTCCGTTGAGGCCGTTGCAGCCCTTGCCATTGCAAGCCCCCGCATCGCGGTCGCCGCCCAGCAGCACATCAAACTCCTCGGCCACGCGTTCGCGGTGCGCGTCCAGGTCTTTCAAAAATGCACGGGTGTCCGGATAGTCCAGGGTCTGGGCGATCCACAGCAAGTCATCGTCGCGCGTGGGCAAGACATGGGTTTGCTGATCGTCCAAGTACTGAATGCGGTGCTCCACCTGCCGCAAAAAAACATAGGCCTCTGTCAAAGCCTGGGCTGTGGCCTGCGACATCAGACCGGCCTTGGCCACGCGTTGCAGCGCGTCCAGCGTGGGACGGGTGCGCAGCTCGGGGAACTGGCCGCCACGCACCACTTGCAGCAATTGCACGGTGAATTCAATTTCGCGAATACCGCCACGCGACAGCTTGACATCGTTGGCGCGCTCGGGGTGGCCCGCGCTGCGTTTGGCCGCATGGTCACGGATTTGCTGGTGCAAAGTGCGCAAGGACTCGAACACGTTGTAGTCCAGGTATTTGCGAAACACGAACGGCAACACGATGCTGCGCAGGGACAGGGCCGAGCCGTTGGCGATGGCGCTGCGCGGCGCGACCACGCGGCTTTTCATCCAGGCAAAGCGCTCCCATTCGCGGCCTTGCACCAACAGGTACTCCTCCAAAGCGCTGAGCGAAACCACGCTCGGGCCGGAGTTGCCGTTGGGGCGCAGCGCCAAATCCATGCGAAACACAAAGCCGTGCTCGGTGGTCTCACCGATCAAGGCCTGCATCATTTTCACGGCACGGCTGAAATACTCTTGGCAACTGATGCGGCCGCGCCCATCGGCGGCGCCGGTGGTTTCACCGTCTTCGTCGTAGACGTAAATCAGGTCAATGTCGCTGGACACATTCAATTCACGCGCGCCCAGCTTGCCCATGCCCACAATCCACAATTGAGCGCGGGCGCCCGAGGCCAAGGCGGGTACGCCATGGCGCTGATCCAACTCGGCCAAGGCATAGCGGCAAGCGACATCCAGGGCAAATTCAGCCAAATGCGTCACGCTCAAAGTGATGCTTTGCATCGACGCGTGTTGGTCGCAATCGTGGTCCATCAGTTGCGCCATCGCCCATTGACGCAGCATGCGCAAAGCCGCGCCAGGATCGGCCGACACAGCGGGTTGCTGCGCGCAGATGCGGTCAAAGGCGGTTTGCAGGGTTTCGCGATTCGGAATCCCTGCAGGCAACAGCGCCCAAAGGTCCGTATAGCGTCGCGCTAAACGCTGACGGAAGCGGGAATAGGCTGCTTTTTCGAGGATTTGTCCTTCCTTGAGCAGCACAGGCTCGTCAGAGGGGGTAGGGCGGGTCATAATTCCTACCACTTTGTATGCAATGCGTGATTATTTTCGAATGCTGAAACTGCCATGGCTCACCACACTTCCCGCGCTGCTCGTGCGATGGCTCGCATGGGGTCTGCTGAGCTTGAGCGTGCTCGTGGGGTTGACGTGGGCCGTACTGCATTTTTGGATTGTGCCGCGAATCTCAGAGCTACGCCCTCAACTTGAAAACATGGCCAGCCAAGCCGTGGGGCTGCCGGTCCAGATCGGCGAACTGACCGTGCAGTCCAACGGCTGGGCGCCGGTGCTGGCCATCAGCAACCTGCGCATCCACAACCCAGCCGGTCAGAGCGAATTGACCTTACCCCAAATGCGCATCACCGTCAGCGCCCAATCTTTGCTGACCCTGGGCGTGGAGCAGTTGGCCCTGGAGGGCGCCGACCTGGACCTGCGCCGCACCGAGGGCGGGCAAATCCTGATCGCCGGACTGCCCCTGTCGGGTGCAACGGCCATGCCTTCTGCTGCGGCCGATTGGCTGTTGGCGCAAAAAGAAATCGTCCTCAAGCAAGGCACGCTGCGTTGGACCGATGCGTTGTCGCTGGAGCCCCAGCGCTCGGTCGCGATGACCGAGGTCAACATCACACTGCGCAACAGCGCCCGAAGCCACCAACTGCAAATGCAAGCCACCCCGCCCCAAGGATGGGGTGAGCGCTGGAGCATCACGGGTCAGTTTCACCGCGGCTTGCTGTCAACCCATGCTGCGCGCTGGAAGGACTGGTCGGGGGCCCTGCAAGTTCAGCTGCCTGAGATCGACCTGGCGCCCTTGGGGCGCAGCGTGGCCACCGGCATTGTGCTGACGTCAGGCCAAGGGGCTTTGCATTTGGTGGTCGACGTGCTGAATGGCCAATCCGTCAAAGCCGGGGCCAATGTGAACCTGAAAGACCTGAGCCTGACTTTGGCACCGCAATTGAAACCTTTGCGATTTGACGTCTTGCAAGGGCGCCTGAGCGGTCGTCGCGACACCCTCGGTTTTGAGGTGTCCACGCAGGCACTGACCTTTGACACGCCCGATGGTTTGAACTGGCCCGGCGGTGATGCAGCCCTGGTCTATACCTATCCCCAAGGCAAGTCCTTGGCCAAAGGACAAGTTCAGGCCACCGGGCTCAATTTGCAAGCGCTGCAAAGCCTGGCCACTCGTTTGCCTCTGGACGCGGCATCACTTGAACAGCTTCAAGCCCTGAGCGTGGCCGGTACGGTCGAGACCTTGAAGGCCCAGTGGCAAGGGGCATGGCCTGAACTTGCCTCTTACGAAGCCACGGGCCGCGCCCATGGCTTGCGATGGACACCGCTCACCGACAACAGCCTGTCTGGCAAGCCCTTGGCGCATCTTCCTGGTATCAGCAACGCGGTCGCCGAGTTCAGCTTGAACCAGGCAGGAGGCAAACTGGCGCTGGGCATCGACAAGGGGAGCTTGACGCTCAACGGCGTGCTGGAGGAGCCGCTGGTGCCTGTGGACTTGCTCAAGGCCGATCTGAGCTGGACCCTCAAAGACAAGCAGCTGACGATTCCGCAATGGCGCGTGAAAGCCAGCAACGCCGATGCCTCGGTCGATGTGAACGGCAGTTGGCGCATGAACAAAGACGGCGTGGGCCCGGGGCTGCTGGACTTGCAAGGACACATCCTTCGCGCCGACGCGGCCCAGGCCGCGCGCTACCTGCCGCTGGTGTTGTCAGAAAAGGTGCGCCACTATGTGCGTGACGCCTTGACGCAGGGCGAACTGACGCAGATGGCGGTGCGCATCAAGGGCGATTTGAAAGACTTGCCCTTTGCCAACCCCAAAAGCGGCGAGTTCCGCTTTGCCGGCAAGGTGCGCAATGTGCAAATGGCTTATGTGCCCACCCGATTGCAAGACCCTGGCGAAGCCCCTTGGCCGGCGCTGTCGGGCCTGAGTGGTGATTTGGTTTTTGACCGCTTGGGCGTGAAGCTGGCCAACGCCAGCGGCAAGCTGGGCAATGTGCCACTGAGCAACGGACAGGCCGCCATCGCCGACATGGCGCACGCCGCGCTCTTGGAGGTTGCGGCGGAATCGCGCAATGCGTTGGCCAGCGAGGTGTTGACCCTGGTGCAAAAATCCCCCTTGGATACGATGCTCGGCGGCAGCTTGCATGACAGCACGGCCACGGGCAATGTGTCTGGGCGCATCAAACTGAGCTTGCCGCTGGCCAACTTGGAGAAAACCAAACTGCAAGGCAGCGTGGTGCTGGGGGGCAATGATGTGCGCATCGTCAGCGAGTTGCCCAAGCTGGAAAAAGCCCAAGGCACCGTGAGCTTCAATGAGTCCGGGTTTACCGTCACCGCCGGTTTGGCCCGCATGCTGGGGGGCAATTTGCGCGTCGACGGCGGCTCGCGGGTGCCGAGCGCCGGCAGCAACGAGGCACCGATTTCACTGCGGGTACAAGGCACAGCCACGGCGCTGGGTTTGCAACAAGCGGTCGAATTGGCGCCGCTGAACAAGTTCGCGCAGCACATGAGTGGCAGCACCGCCTACAACGCGGTGATTGGTTTTCGCCAAGGCCACCCCGAACTGTCGATCACCAGCCGTTTGCAAGGCCTGGGCTTGAGCTTGCCCGCGCCCTTGGTCAAAGCACCGGCCGACGAGTTGGCACTGCGCATGGACTCGCGCGTGATCTCCGGGGGGGGCGCCAAGCCCCTGCGTGAACAGATCCAGTTGAGTCTGGGACGCCTGCTGGCCGCCACCTACATCCGCGATTGGAGCGGCGACAAACCCCGCGTGGTGCAAGGCAGTCTGGGCATTGGGCTGGACCGGGTTCAAGCGCCTCCCTTGCCTGACAGCGGCGTGGTGGCGAATATGGCGTTCCAGGTTTTTTCGCTCGACGAGTGGCAAGCCGCTTGGGCCGGCACCGGCGCCTT
>Ga0114964_10002999_pt1 | contig 11567 bp, 11 predicted proteins | sample C_131016_MF_Meta_FD_92638 | JGI IMG/M metagenome (GOLD analysis project Ga0114964, IMG submission 92638) | Freshwater microbial communities from Lake Croche, Canada to study carbon cycling - C_131016_MF_MetaG | ecosystem: Environmental > Aquatic > Freshwater > Lake | place: Lake Croche, Canada... | reverse complement strand
ACGGTATTCCACATCAATGTCCCCCGCTCATCCATATACCTATCAGGATAACGCACTACCTTGACGTCACTTCCCAGTTCAAAACCATCAAGTACGATGCCACTGGCCTGCTTCATTAGCAATTGGGTTGCTTCAATAGCTCCAGCTAGCTCATCTAGGGGCGCTTCAATCAATAAAGCATCATGTACTGGAGCACAAACCCTAATACCTGATTCAGTGAGGAGAATACTGGCGATACGCATCATTTCTGCACCATGAGCTTGCATAGGAAAATTACGCAGACTGCGGTCATTGGGGTTACTATTAGTTTTAATCTCCCATCCAAACTTGGTCCAAAGCTTGCCGCCTAAAACTGCCTCATCGACCACACTATCTGACCACTTCCAAAATTGGCGGTAAGTACGTCTGTGAAGTTCGAGTAGCTGTCGAGCACGTGCTACTGGTTGGTTGATGCGGAGCGCCAAGCTGTCCTCCCCCATGCCATATTGCACCGCAAGCACACATGCCTTGAACTGCTCGCGCTCACTTTTATGGGTTTGCTTAGTAGCAATTTGAGGCACTGCCCCAGCCTGTTTGGCAAATGCAAGATAAGGGTCTCCACTCCTATACGCAGCCATCATGGCCAAATCCCCGGATAGTGCGGCAGCGATACCAAACTCTTGCTGACTCCAGTCCACGTAAGCTAGGCCCCAACCCTCTCGTGGCCTGATGAGCCCGCGCAACCAAACTGACGGTCCAAAAATAAATTTAGTTGTAGAGGGTTGATTGCGACCAGTACGAGCCCTAAATGGCGATAAGAGGCAACGATTACAACCGTCGTCACCTACATGTAGATTAGCTAAACGCATTTCAGCCAAGGCTGACCTTAGTTCACGAATAGGTGCGACCTTGGGATAGACGCGTGCCATTTGTCGAAAGGTGTCATCACATAAGTCCAACTTTCCACTTGCAAGTGTTGGCCAAGGAATATTATGGGCAATAAGATACTGGGCCCAGAGTGCAGACTTAAATGTGAGTCCTTCATAGACCCCATAGTGCTTGTCTATCTCTCCAATCAACTGACTCTGGATTTGACTCCACTGTGCTTGTAGCTTCAATAAGGTATCTACATCAAGCGGTATACCATTCATTTGCATTCTTGAGACCGATTGCATATAACGCCCTCGCAACAACGCACGGGGGCGGTCGATGTTGCTTTGTAAAGCATTGAGCAGATTGGCCATTGCTACGACATCGGTTTCGCAATAATCAAGAATTTTTATCTGCTCATTTAACTGCCACGGGCCACCTGTTAAGATTAAATCGCGCATTGCATCCTTCTCTTCACCACCAATAGTAGGTAACCCAAAGTAAAGTAAAGCCCCTAATAAACCGTTACCATGCGCTAATGCAAGTCCATTAGTTATGCAACGGAACTCAGTGTAGAGGTCTAATAAATTTACCGGAAGATTCCAACCAAGTGACTGAAAACAATCCATCTCAGCGGAGGCAAAATAAGCGACGCATAAGGCCTTATCGCCTGTTGGGAATGGTGCAGCAGTCATCTGCTGCAATTCGTCTTGCCAGAAGCGCCTAGTGTTGCCTGAAGGCCATTCGCGTACAACCATACAAACAGGTTTAGGTGGATTACCTTCTTGATTGTTGACTGGATGGAATTCAAAATCTATCAAATGAACTCCATCTGTGAAATCCGCCGACCACATCAGATGCGGCCTAAGAGGGACTGCACGACTGGATGCTCAAGACTAGAAATAATCTTTCCGCGAAAAGCTACTTCGATCAAAGCCTCAATGTCATGCTCCGGCCATTCCGGTTCCGACAACGAAGCCTCGGCCTCAAAAACATCGTAGCCCCCCAGAGGCATATTGGCAGCAATCCGTATCCATTTAAATTTAGACTTTTCCACAGCTTGCGCGAGAGACTGATGCCATGGATTTCTATTCCCACCTTCACCTGGTAGCGGAACTGGTATCAGTGAAACATTGTTATGGCGGTCAATGACTGCATGCAACAGAACTGCGTTAACCAGGTCATTTATTTCTTGAGCAACATCTGGAGCTACAAGATAAGTTTCATTCACCTCTTTTTGTTCTAGCAGCATTGCTGTAAACGTCATATCTTCAGAGGTATGTGCACGAAAGAAGTTGCCCTTTTTAGGTTTACCCACAGGGACGCGGGTTAGTAGCTTTTTAACACCTAGCGTTGCGCCATAACTGGCAGAGATGCGCAATGCACTAATGTTTGTGATTGTAATGGCAGCGTTAGTTTTGTTATCGGTAGGTTGGATAGCCATGGTAGAACTCCTTGAATTATTTGAGTCGTGATTTATCCCGGCATCAATTGAGCTGCGCGGGTTTTGCTGGGTTTTAGACGATAGAATTTCTGCAGTATGAGGACGGTCTGCATTGTTTAAAGCTTGGGGGGATTTGCTCATGACGCATCCCCCTTTTCGAGTAATGCATAGATATCTTCAACACGCCAAGCTGTTGTTCTAGGGCCGAGTTTAAAGCTTGCTGGGTAGCGACCTGATTTCACACCGGCCCACCAAGATGAGCGGCTAACGGGGAATACTTCTAAAATTTGAGGAAGTCGGACATAACCAGTGCTGGGGAGGGTTTTGGGGTGGTTATTTTGCATCGCATTGTCTCCTAATGGGTTCATGACAATACGAATTTTGAGCGTATTTATTTAAAGGTTTGGGCGCAAGACGTACCTTTCGCTATGTCTTTCATTTTCTCGTCGATAGCATTTTGGTAAACTTTTAACTCTCGCTTTACATCTGGATAAAGTTTTTTGCGAAGGGCGCTATTGTCTTCTCCATTTAAGCCTCCATAACCCCATGTTTCAACCTGATTAGCAAAATCAGTAGCGCACGATAAATAATCCCTATCTTTAGGTACAAACTTTTTACCAGTAACGGATAAGTAGTCATTAACTACACGCTCCATAACTTTCCACAATTTTTCATCGTATGCATCTCGCTTATGGGACCCCCTGTAAATTAAGTAACAAGTTTCATCGCGCACTTCAACTTCAATTAACATAATGCCGCTATAAAAAGAGAAGCTAGATAACGGTAATGGCTGAATAGTCTTGGGTCTTGCCATAATTAGGCAACCTTTCCAATTGGGACAACATTTGCGCCAGATCTCAACGCATCTAAATAATTTGCCCACTCTTGCATCATTAACCTACGTTTAGGTAAATGCTCGGCATAGTTATAGGCCGCGCTAACCTTATTTTTATCGGAATGGGCTAACTGTCGTTCAATTGCGTCGTGCAACCAGCCCTGTTCATGCAATATCGTACTTGCCATACTTCTAAATCCGTGACCAGTCATGTCCGATTTTTCATAACCCATTCTCCGCAGCGCCATATTCACCGTATTCTCACTCATTGGCCTCTTAGTACTTGTTACGCCGGTGAATACATATTGCAAATGCCCAGTATGTTCGTGAATTTCTTTAAGAATCTGTAACGCTTGATTAGACAGGGGGACGATATGTGTAACTTTCATTTTCATCTTAGGTGCAGCAATACGCCACTCAGCCTTATCAAAATCTATCTCACTCCACTCAGCATGCCGTAGCTCACCCGGCCGCACAAAAACAAGGGGCGCTAGCTTAAGTGCTTGTTGAGTTAAATACGCCCCTTGATAACCATGAATGTCGCTTAAGAAGGCACCAATAAGGCTGGGCTCAGTGATACTTGCATGATGTTTTACTTTGACTGGGGATAACGCGCCTTTTAAAACAAGGCTAAGGTCTGCATTCGCTCTATCGGTAGCAATGGCATACCTAAAAATTTGCCCGCATATTTGCAACACACGGTGAGCGGTTTCAGCATTCCCCCGAGCTTCTATTTTACGTATAGCATGAAGAAGTTCCGATGACTTAACTTTCGATATTGTTATCTTTCCGATAAAAGGGAATATGTGACGCTCTAATATACTGAGATTTCTAGCAGCATTTTTGGGGACCCACTTAATTTTGTTTTTATCATGCCATTCACATGCCACAGCTTGAAAAGTGTTGGTGGCGGCTTGTCCTGCTTCATACTTTTGCGTCTGCTTTAACGCACCTGGGTCAAGGTCGTTAGCTAGATTCCTCTTAGCTAAATCACGACGCTCTCTTGCCTCAAGTAAAGACAAATGCGGGTAAACTCCAAGCGACAATACCTTTTCTTTCCCCGCAAAGCGATACTTAAAGCGCCAACACTTGGTCCCCGAAGTGTTTATTTGGAGATAAAGGCCACCACTGTCTGAAAGTTTGTATGGCTTTTCTGCCTGCTTTGCCTTGGTAATTGCAATGTTAGTAAGTGACATTTGGGGGCATCCAGTTTCGCTGTAATTGACGATACCCCCAACGATACCCCCAAAATATGCTGGATGCAACTGAACGAGACTGGATTTTCTTGGATAAAAAAGTTAAACAAAATCAATGATTTGACTTTATATTTGGACTGGACTGGACGCTGCTGGACCATGAAAATATATATATTGGTGCCCGGGGCCGGAGTCGAACCGGCACACCCTTACGAGCGAGAGATTTTAAGTCTCTTGTGTCTACCAATTTCACCACCCGGGCGGATGGAACCGCGCTGAAAACCACGCAGTTGTTAGATCTTTTGCGGTGCGTATTTTAACCTCTGTCACACTTTTAAGCAAAATTAATTACCAAATCAAACAAAAAAAGACCTAGCAATCGCTAGGCCTTTTAAATTTGGAGGCGCGATCCGGAGTCGAACCGGACTAAACGGCTTTGCAGGCCGCGGCATAACCGCTTTGCTATCGCGCCATACCCTCACGATCATAGACCGAGAGGTATAAGTTAAAAAAGGGAAAGCAGTTGAGCTTTCCCTTTTTTAATTATTTGGAGCGGGAAACGAGTCTCGAACTCGCGACCTCAACCTTGGCAAGGTTGCGCTCTACCAACTGAGCTATTCCCGCGTAAAGAAGCGAGCATTATAAGGGTTTTAAGACCTTCGTCAAGCCCAATATAAGGATATATCGCTAGCTCTCATTGATGTTCATTTGAGGCCAAGCCGCCTTTAAATAGTAAGCCATTGACACCAATGTCAAAATTACCGCAATGTAAATTGATATTTGCCCAATCAATTTTGTACTAATTCCTAAGATTGGATCGAAATACAACAAAAAAAGTATCGCCACCATCTGAGCAACCGTTTTAATTTTACCTATCATCGCAACCGCTACGCTTCCACGCTCACCGACACCTGCCATCCATTCACGTAAAGCACTAATCGCAATCTCACGGCCGATAATAATGAAGGCTACAAATGCCCCCACACGATTAAATTCCACCAGCATAATTAAAGCGGCTGCGACCATTAACTTATCAGCGACAGGATCTAAAAATGCCCCGAAAGCTGAGGTTTGATTAAGCTTGCGAGCAAAGTAGCCATCCAACCAATCGGTAATGGCAGCCAAACCAAAAATGGCCGTTGCAAGAACATTCGCAGAATGGGCTGATATCCAATGAGGTTGCGCATAAAAAATACTTACGAACACAGGAATAAGTACGATTCTTAACACCGTTAAACTGTTTGGCAAATTCCAAAACATTAATGAAACTCCTGATATATTTTTTCTGCCAACATTTGGCTAATGCCTTCCACCTTAGCTAGCTCATCTACACTAGCATTTTTAACGCCGTCTAATCCACCAAACCTGATCAATAAGCTTTTACGGCGCTTTGCGCCGATCCCATCAATGTCCTCTAGTGATGAATGCATTCTTGCCTTACCACGCCTTGCACGGTGTCCCGTGATCGCGAATCGATGCGCCTCATCCCGAATCTGCTGAAGTAAGTGCAAGCCTATATGATCTTTGTTCAGCCCAACCGGCAATTCACGGTCTGGGAAAAACATCTGTTCCAAACCGGGCCGACGTTCTTCACCCTTGGCAATCCCAACCAAGAGGATATCAGCTAATCCAACTTCTTGCATAACCTCAACAGCCACCCCCAATTGACCCTTGCCACCATCAATAAAAATCAAGTCTGGGCGCTTGCCCTCGCCTGCAGCCACTTTTTTATAACGTCGAGTTAAAGCATCACGCATCGCAGCATAATCATCGCCTGGCGTAATGCCGCTAATGTTATAGCGCCTGTATTCCGAGTTTTGCATCGCCCCTTTATCAAAGACCACACAAGAAGCGACGGTCGCCTCCCCCATCGTGTGGCTTATATCAAAACATTCAATACGCTCAACGGAGTCCCCGATGTCCAATGCATCACGTAAAGCAATTAACCTTGCTTGCTGATTAGATTGCTGCGCAGATCGTTGTTGAAGGGCTAACTCCGCGTTAGCCTCTGCCATTTTCATCCAAACACGCTTATCGCTCGTGGGATTAATGTTGATACGCACCTTTCGGCCCACCTGCTGAGTAAACACCTCCTCTAGAGCGGAAGTTTCAATTGGCACGCCGACAATCACTAGGGGCGGCATATTTTGTGAAACATAATGCTGCTCCAAGAATGCCTGCATGGTGTCTTCTAATTCAGCGCCATCTGCATTTTTAGGAAAGTAGCTCTTATCCCCCAAGTGCCTGCCACCCCTAATCATGACAAGATTCACACAATGCTGACCCTCATTTGAAATACAGGCAATCACATCTGCATCGTTGACGGCAAAATCACTTACAAATTGCTTAACCTGCACTTGCCTTAGGCTTTGCATTCGATCACGATACACCGCTGCCATTTCGAAGTCTTGAGCCTCTGCGGCGGTCATCATTTTCTCGCCTAGCTCATCAATCACCTGCTGCTCACGTCCTTGCAAAAACATAGTGGCATGCCCTACGTCCCGACGATAATCTTCTTCACTAATCAAATTTACACACGGCCCAGTGCAGCGCTCAATTTGATACTGCAGACAAGGACGGGTTCTATTTGAGAAGACTGTATTTTCACATGTGCGCAACATGAATACTTTTTGCAGCAACTGAATGCTTTCACGCACAGCAACCGAATTGGGGAATGGGCCAAAATAGCTGTGACCTTTTCGTTGCGTGCCGCGATGAAAAGCCAACCTTGGAAACGTATCGCCGGTCAAAGAAATGTAGGGGTAAGTTTTATCATCGCGGAACAGAACGTTGTAGCGCGGCATGAAACTTTTAATTAGATTATTTTCGAGGAGTAAAGCTTCTGCCTCAGAATGCGTAACGGTTGTCTCTATGTTAACAATTTGGGATACCATCATCCGAGTGCGAGGACTGGGTAAATTTTTATTAAAGTAAGATGAGACCCGTTTTTTTAAATCTTTTGCCTTGCCAACGTAAATCACCTCATCGCTAGCGTTTTTCATGCGATAAACGCCTGGCAAATTAGGCAGGGTTTTTAATATCGGTTTAGGATTAAATAAATCATTCATGAAAAATGTTAAATACTTAAGCTCACTTAATCCCTAATTCTGCTAAGCGCAAGCGCTTCGCTTCTTCTTCCTTACGAACATCATCAATCACGCGCATCACCGTCTTCAAGTCTACCGCCTTTTTAGTTTCCTGAAAGTGGCCGTTCAAAGGCCTTTCAACAGTGAGATTGCCATGAGAAAATAAATGCCAAATCTCTTTTGCGTATTGCGTAGTCAGTAATTCAGTCGCAAAACGGCCAAAATAATCTCTTAAGTTATTCACATCCCGCTCAAGCATTGATTCTGCATGATTATTGCCCGCCGCATCTACTGCCTGAGGTAAGTCAATAATCACAGGGCCGTCACTAGAAAGCAAGATATTAAACTCTGATAAGTCGCCATGAATAATCCCGGCGCACAGCATACGCACCACTTCTCGCAACAGGATCTGATGGCACTTACGGGCATCTTCCGCCGAGAATGCAATATCGTTAAGTCTTGGCGCGGCATTTCCATTTTCATCCACCACCAACTCCATCAACAAAACACCCTCGTAAAAATTGTAAGGTTTTGGAACACGTACACCTGCCGCGGCCAACCGATACAAGGCATCCACCTCGGCGCTTTGCCAAGCCTGCTCTTGGAGCTTACGTCCGTACTTAGATCCTTTTTCCATGGCGCGGGCTTGTCGACTATTCTTAGTCTTGCGCCCTTCTGTATAGTCCACACTTTGTCTAAAACTACGCTGATTTGCCTCTTTGTAGACTTTAGCGCATCGCACATCATCGCCGCAGCGAACGACATATACAGTCGCCTCCTTACCGCTCATGAGTTGGCGCACCACATCATCGACCAGGCCATCTTCAACAAGCGGTTGCAGTCTTGCGGGTATTTTCATGAAGATTCACTCATCTAAAAGTTTACCTGCAATCGCCCAGTCCTCATAAGCCACCTCATCAAAGGTAATATAGGTATAACTTGCTGGTTTTTTAGCAATACGTTGCATCGTCTCTGTGACTTCTTTCGCGATTTCTGCTTTTTGTTCGCGTGTTAGCGATCCTGCATGTTTAATATTGATATAAGGCATGACACTCCCCTTTCATAATTCAGATTTGATCGATGCAAACACATCCTGAAACATCGCTTCAGTCAAACGTTTGGTTTGCGTATTGTAACGACTGCAATGGTAACTATCATAAATCACACGACCATTCGACAAAGTATGACGCGCAGCATGGCCAAACTTATAAGCACTGACCTTCAATCCATAAGCTTTTAGGACCGCCGTATGTGCCACGTTTCCTAAGGCTAAAATAATACAACGCTCTGGCAGTCCAGAAAGTTCAGAGGCTAAGTACCCGTTACAGGTGTTAATTTCTTCTGGATTCGGTTTATTATCAGGCGGCAGACATTTAACTGCATTCGTAATTCGGCAGTCCAGGAGCTTTAATCCATCATCGATAGAAGTCGAAACTGGCGCACTTGCAAAGCCAAACTTATTTAAAGTTTCGTAGAGCAAGATCCCTGCATAATCCCCCGTAAATGGACGGCCAGTTTTATTAGCACCATGCATCCCTGGCGCCAGCCCGACAATTAATAATTTGGGCTCTGAGACACCAAATGCCGGAACAGGCCGTGCAAAATACGTCGGCTCTTTATGCTTAACCTCATCCAGAAAATTAGCCAATCTTGGACATAAACGGCAATCAATATCAAAACTTTGCATAATTCAAATGGGTAATATTCAGAATGATGTTTTACAAGCCTACATGCTAGCCCATAGACAACAAAAAAGCAGTCGTTTTAAGTACTTTTTAGTCTTGCTCACAAAGCGCATTAGCCATTAACGCTATAATGGCTAATTCATCCACACTTGACACATCTAATGCTTAGTTACCGCCACGCCTTCCACGCAGGCAACCATGCTGACGTCCTCAAACATTTTGTGTTGATGCAAGTCATCGACCATGCCGCACAAAAAGACAAACCTTTTTGGTATATCGACACCCATGCCGGCGCTGGTCAATATTCATTAGAAACCGGCTATGCAACCCAAAATGCTGAGTATGAATCAGGCATCGCTAAGCTTTGGAATGCAAACGACCTGCCGCAGCCGCTCTTGAATTACGTTGGCTTTATTAAGCGCCTGAATCAGCCTTCAGGCCCTAAAACTGCCAAGTTAAAAATGTATCCCGGCTCCCCTTTGTGCGCACAAGCATTATTAAGGGCCGATGACCGTATGCGATTATTCGAGCTACATCCAAGCGATTTCGATATTTTGCTAGAAAACTTTAAGGGTCATCAACGCACAGTCAAAGTCGACATGAGCAACGGTTTTGCTGGCATTAAAGCAATCTTGCCACCACCCACTCGCCGCGCAGTCATATTGATCGATCCGCCTTACGAAGAAAAACAGGATTATCAACGCGTGGTGGATATGATTAAAGATAGTCTACAACGCTTTGCAACGGGCACTTATATGGTCTGGTACCCATTATTAATGCGTCCAGAACCAACTCAAATGGTCGATAAATTAAAACGTCTTAATTTAAAAAATTGGATGAATGTAAGTTTGACAGTTCAAGAACCTTCAATTGAAGGGTTTGGTATGTATGGAAGTGGCTTGTTTATCATCAATCCCCCATGGACATTGCCTAATACATTGCAAGACGTCATGCCCTATTTAACCGAAAAACTTGCTGTAGACCATGATGCAAGCTTCGAAATAGACAGCCATCTCAGCTAAAGACGCCGCAGTTCCAAATGCGTATCTGAGAGTGGCTCTGTATATAGCGTGAAGTTGTACACAGTTAACGTGCGCCCATCCTCCGTTTCCACTTTGACACGCCATTCCCCTGATTGAATATTTTGTTTATAGGTATAGCCTCGGAATCCCCCTTGCCTTCCCCCAGACAAACCGAATCCAATTCTTGATACCGCCTGCCAACCGTACTTTTTATCGAAGTGTTCCCAGCGATGATAAAGATCCGCACTAATTCCACGTGGCGCAAATACAGAAGAAACACAATAAACCCTCTCTCCAGCAGGCACATGAAGTTCGTTAAAAAGTAGACGCCATGGCTTGTACCAAGGGGATTTTTCTATAGAGATCAGCATCTCACCATTATTTTTTTCAAGGTTCAGACCAAGCTGCATATCGCGCTCAACCAAAGGAACGGGGGGTACAAAATCAAACAAATAAGCAAGGCTCAGAACACCCGCAATCACCCACACCGGCCAAGCCCGCCCAGGACAGCCGGGCGTTTTTTTACGAAGATAATGGGTGAAGGCAGCTCCAGCAAGCGTGCTCAGATAAAACCAAACAGGGAGAATACTCCCTAACATAAACGGCAGTAGGAAATTTAATACTAAGATGGCACAAAGACCAAACAAAGCCCAAGTGAGGGTGAAGCGATGATAATGATGGTCAATATATTCATTGGCAACGAGCAAAAATCCCAAACCTAAAGACCAGAGTAGCGCTAGAAAGTGGTTGGAGCTCTTGAAATACAAAATGAACAGGGCACTAAATAAACTACCAAATAGAAATTGCAGAATAAAGAGTGGGGCTTTTTTTTGCCACTCAGGCCTAATGGATGCCTCTAAGCGCTCCATCTCCGTCATCAATAAATGTGCGTTGGTTCTATGCCCCATCCAATAAAGAATCAAACCACATGCAAGCAGATAGGCGCCAAGAAGCCATAAGTCGGAGGGGTTGATTTGACGGCCTATAGTCAGCGCATCCCAAAAGAAACCACCAAAGAAGGCAATGACAGGGATAAGGTTCTTCAAGCTCAAAGTTAAATCAAGCTTAAAGAACCGCATCATGAATTGGCTAAGAAACTTGAGCAATGCCGATCACTTTTTGGGCCTGGTACTCCGGCATCAAATTAAAGTTGAGATACTGGTAGATGGAGGCATGGTGTTCACTGATGGTATCGCCAACGATCTGGAGGTACTCAAGCGTGGTTGGCGAGCGTCCGAGTTTGGCGCAGACCGCAGCAAGCTCAGCAGAACCGAGATACACCCGTGCATCTTTACCCATGCGGTTATAAAAGTTTCTTGTTGAGGTTGAGAAGACGGTCGCTTTGTCTGCCACTCGGGCTTGATTACCCATGCATAAGGAACATCCAGGCACTTCTGTTCTGGCGCCTGCAATCCCAAAGGTCGAATACACCCCTTCATCTCGAAGCTGT
>Ga0114964_10002997_pt1 | contig 11569 bp, 5 predicted proteins | sample C_131016_MF_Meta_FD_92638 | JGI IMG/M metagenome (GOLD analysis project Ga0114964, IMG submission 92638) | Freshwater microbial communities from Lake Croche, Canada to study carbon cycling - C_131016_MF_MetaG | ecosystem: Environmental > Aquatic > Freshwater > Lake | place: Lake Croche, Canada... | reverse complement strand
TTGAGCCAGAGGTAGAAGCGTTTGTCGGATACCGCAGCGACTACCGCATCGGCGCATTTGAAAAGAAACTTGGCATCCTTGAATGGGAAATTGCAAAAAAACTGAAAGAGCTTAAGGAACAATCATGACCTCACCATTCCTCTGGCAAGAAGAAACTCGGCCAAGCATCTTTGCAACTGACCCGCATTTCCGCAGTCGCCATAAGGCTGGCCTGATCAACGATGACGATGGACTCAAGTACAAGCAGTTTGGAACAAACCACCTGTCCAAGATACCTCTGTCAAACAGTATTGAACACAACCCCGGCGACAAGCTGTTTGTCAAACACAAAGAGAAAGAACGCAATGATTGAAATTTTTGAACCTGACGTTAAGGGTGACTCCATGCAGGACTTCTTAGACTTTGCGGGTAAACACTGTGTTGAGTCCGATGGGGACTGGTCTTACGAAGTTTGGTGCGCAGCTCAGGCGGCTTTGTTTAAACGGCTGTCTGACTATGTATCGCAACAAAAAGCTTCTTGAACTTGTTCGTCAATCATCCTGTCAGATCTGCGGCAAGCAGGATGGCACGGTGGTTGCCGCGCATTCCAATCAACAGCGCGATGGCAAAGGCATGGGCCTTAAAGCCCATGACTATCGGATAGCCGCCTTATGCTTTACCTGCCACGCAGAGATTGACCAAGGCAAGACCATGAATAAGCAACAGAAGTTTGAAGCTTGGGATGATGCCCACCGAAAAACCATTGGATGGCTTTTCGAGGGCGGTCACCTTACTATTCAACAATCTTCCTGATGTCTTGAACGTTTGCAGTCAAGTTGTTGGCTGCATTCGTCAAGGTTGACAAGGCATCTCGTTTGTCTTCTGGAGACATGTTGGAGCTACGAATCATATTCGTCCAGTTGTTGATCTGATCCATTGTCTTACCCATGCCGGAGAGAATGTGTCGGCTCATCAACATCTTGGCATTCTCTTGGCTGTACTCTCCAAGCTCTTCGCCGCGCTTGGTTCTTTCCAAGAAGTTAGCAGTCCGAACAACCTCATCAACTTCTTTCTTCAGCTCGTAATAACTGGTGACTGTTCCTCTTGCCTCTGGATCGAGAGCGAACCGCTTGATGACAGGCATCTGCTCAAAACGCTTTGCGGCTTTGGGTGAGTTGCTGTTTACATCACCAATGACATCCATTAAGTCTACGAGATACATGCCCATCGAGCCGGTGTATCCTTTAAACATATGCTCCAACATCATTGGAGATGCGCCCAGTTCTTTGCCCAGCTTTTGGAAGATGGGAGATGTTCCCGGCCCAATCTGGAACTCAGGAGCAACACCCTCTAAGCCCTGACCAACAATTGGCCGTCCGGTGTAGAACGAGTAGTTGGTCTTAGCCTCAAGGTAAGGAAGAACCACTTGAGGCGGAGCAATACCAAATGTAGATGTCAACGCACGGCCCATAGACTTTGCTAAGTCCTTGCCTGTGTCGTTACCAAACGCATACGCAGCTAACCGCTCCGGCACGACTTTAAACAAAATACCCACCTCGAAAGGAATTGGAATCTTGATGCCCAAGGAAGGGATCAGCCAGTTGTTGTCCTTGGTCTCTTGCTCTTGCTTTTTGTAGTCGTCGTCGTCATGGGTCAATGCCCAGTACATCACACTCAAGGATGCAAGAGTTGCACTACGGATAAAGAACGACCTTTGGATTTGTGCGGCGTCTTGGTTACCCATACGACCAAACGCAGCCCTATAGAAGACATCCAAGCCCTGCATACGAGCGTTCAAGAATGGGATTGCTGCGGTAAGTACCCGAACCACGGCAGAACTTCCTTTGCGGTTAAAGTTCATAACTTCTAAAGCGCGAGCCAAAGCTTCTGCTTCATTGTTTGTCCGGGCCAAGGTGTCCTTGTAAACAGCCATACGGGTGGCTGCGTCGGATGCCTCGGTTCCTTTTTCCAGTGCGCCCCACAGTGATGTAAATGGCTTACCGATCTTTTCAAAGCCGGTCTGGGTTCCAGTCTTTTTACGCAGATCTTTAGCCAGTGCCTCACCGCTTGCCTCAATGTTCTGCGAGAACTCATAACCACCCAAAATACCTGCGTTAAGCAGTGCCTGATAGGCCGGGTCAGAGCCTCCAACGGCCCGTCCAAAGTTTTTGATGGTATCGACCACCGGAAGCATATTAGCCCCGCTAGTGACATAAGCAGACATTGAGTCACGCATCAAGTTAGCCAGCATAAAGCCGGGATCTTTGGTGACAAGGTTACGAAGCAGGTTAGCCGGGCCAGACAAGATGCCAAGGAACGGAAGTTCGGGCAGGTTTAAACTCTTTACCGCGTCAATAAACAACGGATCTGCAACTTCATAAGAAACAGGTTTACCGTTACGCAGCACGGTAACTGTATCTGGAGAGGAAGATTGAGCAGGGAGTTCTTTGGCTTCTTTAATTTGCACAGCCACATCAACCGCCCGTTGAGCTGCGGTGTTCTTCATGCCAGCTTGGATAGCCGCTTGAGTGTTGCGAACAACAGTCTCAAGGAAGTCGGCAAGCGGAGCCTCGCTACCCTTCAAAGCCTTAGGAGGCTTGACGCCAGCAATGCTTTGGAAGATGTTAGGGCCAACAGTCTTCTCACCGTCAAGCTGACGGTAGAACGGAATGTAGTCACCATGCCGTTTAAACTCGCTGGCTTTTTCTTTGTTCAAAACGCCGGTAGCAACCATGTAATCAACAAGTCCGTCGTTGTACTCAATCCATTCTTTTTGGACTTGAGCAAACTCAGGATACTTACCAGACACATTGCCCTTTGCGTCTACATCGCAAAGCTGCTTGGCATAGTTAACCATAGGTAATGTAAACAACTCTTCTTTGCCGTCGGCAAGGAACCTAGATCCTCGTTTAGCGCCAGCCCAGAACTGATAGGCTTGGTAGACCTCTGGGTTACCCATTGCCGCAAGCGGAGAGAAGATCTCTGTTGGGCCTTTGACGGATGTATCTACGATGGTCACGCCGTTCTTAAAGACGGGAATGCCTCCTTTGCGATTGTGTACACCTAGAGCTGCGGCTGTTACACCAGCGGCTAGATCAGACATCAAGGCTCCAGACTCTGCGCTTGCATCAGCCAACAACGCAGCTCCACCCATTTGCTTGGCAAGACGCTGATCGTAAACGCTCAGTTGGTTGTAACGGTTTAAAGCCTTCTGGCGCAGAGAGGAGATGCTCTCCGGCGAGATGGCATCCATCATGCGCTCAATGAAGCCTTTTTCATCCCGCTTGGTGGTGGTGCGACGAATGCTGTCATAGATGTCCTGCCCGTTGGGCATGGACTTAATCTCATCAGCAATGTTGCGCAGGCTAAGTTTTGCAGCAGGAGGCTGATAGTCATTTGGCGCTTGCTCTCGTGTAAACGGCATTGGGATGCTGAAGTTTTTGTTTAGAGCACCTTCTTGCGCGTAAATTCGATCAAACCATTCTGGTTCGTAGTCAAAATTATCTGGGTCTGCTTGTTCAGACCAACGTGTATTGCCACGAAGTTCCACGGGCATAGTGCTATACCCCGCCTGCTGGAGCGCCATTGCGCGGTGTCTACCTTCATGGCCTGTTACGCGAAGATTGTCACCTTCACGATCCACGTACAAATAAGGAATGCTTGTAAATTTCACACCTTCTTTAACACGGTTGCTTGCTTCATCTAGCTTTGAATCTTGCTTGCCAAATTTGGCTAAACGCAAGAAATCATCAATGCTTATGTTGATCAGCTTGTAGCGCGACTTGTATTCTGTCTTACTGGCTTTCTTAACCTCGTTTGGATCAAACATGTCAGTTGCATCACGCAGGCTGTAACGGATGTCTGGATTGTTTACATCATATGTACCAATGTTTCCGGTGGCTGACTTGATCTGTTCAGGCTTGTAGACGGCGAGGTTTTTATAACCGCCTTCTTGCACATAAAAACCGTCAAACCCAGCCGATTTAATTAACTCTTGAATACGCGGGGTTTCAATAGTTTCCCAACGGCCACGGACAATCTCATTGATCGGCAAGCCATATGTTGACTCAGCCTCTATTGCTCTAACGTGGTCGGGATTTGCAAAATCAAACGGATTCTGTGCGCTGACATACACGGGCAAAATGTTTGGCCCAGAAGGCATCATCCCTTTGTATACGTTGCGTAAATATTCCTGAGCTTCTGCGGTTGCATCTGCGTATGTTCCAGCCTTGAGGCTATCAATCATTACCTTGCCTTCAGGGCGGCTCTTGTAATCCTTGCGGATTGCGGCGATGGCGTCCTTAACGCCTTGAGCCATTTCTGCCTCAGACAGGAACTCTTCTGGATGAGCAGACATCCAAGCAGCGCTGTCCTTGGAAAACTTCTCTGCAAATGAAGGGTCGTCGGTCAAGAAAATGGCGTCAGCCTGCTTGCCTTTGAAAGCAAGGATGTCTTGACCAGTGCCGTGGTACATGATCTTTGGCGTGCCGTCGGCGTTAACAATCTTGCTATCTTTAAACCACCGTTTAAACTCAGAAGTTTCAGGGGCTTCGCGCAGGCTTAGCTTGGTTTTGGAGCCGCCTGCATCCGATACGTTTCCGTTTCCTGTTTCTTGTCCGTAGCGTTTAGCTGCTGCTTCAAGCGCTTTACCAATGGGTTTTCCGAACCAAACTTCTCTTCCAGTCTTTGGATTCTTTTCGGAAGCTGCGAGTTCAATGTAGTCATCATAATTCTCCTTACCAACCACCACAGTATCGTACTGATGTACGTCTGCATATGCAACACCTTCCATCTCCGAAACTTCAGCGGCGATGTCATCTAGCAACGCAGTCTTAGTTTCCAACTCTGTTTTCAAGAAAGCAGGGTCAAGTAGTTTCTTGCCTAGATCCTCATCCCAGCGCATGGAAATCTCAGGCACGTATTGCAAGCGCACACCGATGTATTCATCGTCTGCTCGGGTGCGCGGATCAACAGCCATAGTAAAGCCGTCTTGGCCTTTGGCTGTAAACTTTTCCAAAATAGGCATGGCGTTAGCCAAAGCCTTCTTATCTTTAAAGTAGATCTCAACGCCGGGTCTGGCATTTGGATTGCTGTCATTTGGGTCAATAACCTTAGAGACAAACATGTCGTATTGGTTGTTATCTTTTGCCAATTGAGCAATCTCAGCCATGACTAACGATGGGTTGTGTTCACCCTTTTTGGCAGTCCACTCTGTGTCAAACGATGTTTCAACTACATTGCCGTACAAGCCTTGTGTAGGCATGACCCGAGCAGAGACAACTGAATCATCGCCCACAAGCATGGATAGAACGCTGGCTTGAGCCATTGATGCTGTAGCCGGGTCAGGAACCTTTTCTCCTTGTTGGATACTCCAGCCAGCCAAATACCGTTCGGTTGGATTGGCTGCAATATTTTCCTCAAAAGATCCGCCTTCCCCAGTCGTTGTTGTCCAGCGATTCTTGCCCCACAATTCTTTTTCAGCAAACCATGCAATCGCTTGCAAATCAGGCGGCGTAATGTCGTATCCATCTTTGTTTAAACGTGATGCAACATCGTCCATGACGGCTGCGCCAAAGCCAAACTCGCCAGTAATTCCAGTGGTGGAAGCGTTCCACATCCCAGTCACACTTTTTTCTGCTGGCGGCGGGATGCGCGGAAAATTAGCGCCTTTGATTTTATCTGCTGCACGGCGCAACATACGAGCGGCCCACACATCAATAGTGGCAATGTTCGATTGACCAATCAGGTTTAAAGCAAAGTTACGTGCTTTAGGTGCAGATCCGGGTTCAATGACGCGCCATGCATCTAACAACGCCTTCATGGCGTTGGTTGAGTTCATGCCATACAGCTTGCCGCTGATCTGACGAATCTTGTCTTGAGCAGGATATTTGCTAGGCTGACCGCCATCTTCGGTGTACTTGTCAAACTTACGTAGTTCGGCATCAAAGTCGCCAGCCATAAAGCGACGCAAAATATCAACGGAGAATTTCCAGTTTGTATCTACTGGTGTGTTTGGCGAGGTAGCCCCCAAAATGTCCGCAAGCAAATCTCCTTGAGCGCCATACTCTCTGCGCAAAACAGCGGCAACGTTACGATACCAAGTCTGATGCCCAATAATAATTTGAGCATTCTGATCGCCAGAGTCGGCGCGTTTATAGATGTTCTTGACCAGCTTATACATTTGGTCAGAGACTTGATTCTTCCAAGCTGTATCTATCTTTTGTGGTGCGCGTGTCTCGCCTATGGGTTTGTTGTATCCATAGGCTTGGGCCTGCCACTTAATAGACGGAGTCTTAACGCCAGTTTCCTCGTTTTCATCAATAGTCAAACCAGACACTTCAATAGGTGACCAACCTTGACTGACGGGGAATTGCTTTTTGATTTCTATGGCAGACTTCATCAACGCTTGCGTTGTTTCTGCGTTTAAACCAGCTTCTTGTGCATCTTTGTTAATAGCTTTTTGCTCGGACTCAGACAAACTTGCCGACCTAGCTTGCGTCCGTTCATTTTTTTCCAAGTTGAGTTTGAATTCGCGAGGAGCTTCTGGCAAGCTTAGTTTGGTTCCAACGCCTTCAGCCTTAGTAGCTTTAAGCTCACCCTTCTCAATCTTGCCGAACACATCCTTGTAGGATTCAAAACCCCGGCCAGACAGGTAGTTACCCAGCGCATCAAAGAAGTTGCGCATTTTTGTTAAGAGCGCAGACAACATGCCGGGTGGAGCTTTAGAAGCGTCAAAGTCTCCAAAGGCATCTGCGATAGCTTCTTCAAGGACTTCTGACTCAGTCAGACCTTGACCGCCTTGGTCTTTGGGCAATGTATATGCTTCATAGCGGGTGACCTTGCGGCCATCTGGAAGGTAAGCATTCTTGGCCTTGAGGTATTGGTTTACCCACTTGGTCTTAGCCATCTTCTCAAGAGAAGCCCACTGGGCATCAGTAAAGAAGCCCAACTCCTTCAGGGCGTGCATAGCTTCATGGCGCATAGTACGCACAGGATGCTCGGAGTCCATAGCAATCTGAATCAGCTTGGCCTCATAGGATCCATCTGCCTTGGCCTCAATAGCCTCAACGATCTTTATACCTACATCCTGTAAACCCATCTTGTCAAGTTTTGCTCTTAACTCTGCGGTTTTTTGGATGGCTTCAGCGGTCTGAGGTTTTTCCTTTGGCTCCATGCCTTTAAGCACTTCAGAGACTTTCTTGCCTTCCGTGGGCGGTGCGCTACGGCGACGGTTCTGCTCAGCAACAGCACGGTTCTGCAAACCACCAAACTTTTTGTCAGAGACAAGAGCATCCAAAGCTTCATCAGGCAGATCGGCAAGGATGCTTTCTTCAGCAGCTTCACGGGTAGGAAATGTTCCGCCCTTTTGGCCTTGCTTTGATACAGTAAAACCAGCGCGAGTAATGTTTTTCTTGCCAATAGGTTTAGCTGTTAACGGTGCAGAGTATTCTTCAATACGATTCAACAAGCTTTCAACGCGGCGACCCAGCACATCTTCTGCACGGGCTTGTTGAGCTTGAGCTTTCTTGTAACCCTCAGTCTCTACTTCTCCACGAGCTTCCATAGCTTCCAGCTTGGCGCGGCCAGTATTAACGGTGGTCTCATGCTTGGTTACGTCTTGCAGGAACTTGTCAGCTTCCTTACGCCGCAGACCCTGTAAACGTTCTATCTTGGCCGGGACATCGTTCTCTTCCATGACCGTAGCTAAAGGTTTTGCACGGCCTTCTGGAGTGATGGTAAAGGACGCAGGCTTCTCACCCTCAAGCAAGTTGGTCTCTGCAATTTCATATCCAACAGGTAATGCAGCACGAGGCTTGGCAGCTTCGACCTTAACCGATGGGGCAACATTAACCTGAGTAGCTTCTTGTACGTTTAAACCATTCTTAGTGGCAACTGCATCAGCAGCTTGTTTGTCTGCGTGAGTTGAGACAATCTCACCTGTGTCTGGCTTGACAGCATGAAAGACTGGCGTTTTGCTTTCTGTCAGGTCTTCGTTCTTAATGGCGGTGTTAAGAATGGAATGAGCATCGCGTTCAGTCTTAAGGCCAGTGGTCTCTTGGACAGTCTTAATCAGATCTTGAATTGGGACAGGCTTACCGGCTTCTTCAAACTTAGTCTTAACAGCATCAACCGCCTGCTTGTATTGCTCAGGTTTAAACCGCTGGGCGTTAGTACCCTCGGGCAAAACAATCTGCGCCCCTGTTTCGTTGGCAGGCATGTCCTTCAATGCTTTAAACGCAGAGAACAACTGAGGCGGAGACATGGTAGTTATGTCAGGACTACCTGTAGTTCTTTGCAAGAAGTCTTTAAAGCCAATGGTGTCCGATGCAACATTCTTTTCTACGGCTGCATTGATAACGTCTTCTGGGGTGTACTTTTCTGTACCAGAGTATCCTGACTTGGCAGTCAAGATGGCATCCAAAGCACCTTGCTCACCTTCAGGGTTTACAGCCGTCATGGCGTCTTTAATGTCTTCGACGGAATAAGTCTTGAGTTCAGGCATACCGTTATCGGCACGGTACTTCTGCACATAGCCATGAACCTCTGGGCCAAGCTCCTCTGGCGTGATGTTGCCCAAAGGATTTTGAAGCACAGGCTCATCGATGGTTGGAGCAATTTCTTTGGCGGGTGCAGGCAAAGCCAACATTTTGCTTGGAGCAAACGTTTCTTTGGTCTTGGCAAGTTTTTCTTCTTCAGCCTTGATACCGGCGTCTATAACTGCGGTTGTTTCGCGTTCTTTAGCAAGCTGATCCTGAACATAGGACTTGCGCAGCTCAGACATCTTGGCTGGAGATGTAATACCGCCCAAAGCTCCACCGACCAATGCGTCATGGATCGCAGAGGACAGAACACCAGACATCATGTCTGTGGGTATACCTGCTTGGTTTAAAGCTTGATTGCTGCCAAGCTGCCCAGTGGCAGACTGAATAAACTCAGGAGCAGCTTCTTCGAGAACGTTCTTTCCAATGGCCTCACTCCAGCTTGGAGGCTTGATGCCTTTGGATGCACCTTCAACAGCAGGGGCAGCTTTGCCCAGTTTGCCTAATGTTTTTGGCACACCTATTGCGCCTTCCAGAGCGCCAGTGGCGGTAGATGCCGCTTGACGAGGAAGGTTCTGCAATGAATACTCAGAAGCGGCTTGAGCAAGACGTTCTGCTTCTTCTGGCTTTATACCTTTGGCAAGCGCCTCTTCTTTGACGGTTTGATAGTCTTGGCCTTTTTGACTACCAAGACCCATCAATGCACCGATGCCGGTATTTGGAGAAAGAGCGCCCCAAATAGTCTTTCCAGCCACCCCCAAACGAGCTAATCCAGCAGGTATTGCAACTTCAGGAGCTAAAACACTTCCGGCAATAATAGGTGCGCTAGAGGAAAGTCCTTCAACAACCTCTTGCAATGGAGCTTCGGCAAACTGACCAGCTTTAGCCTTGATCTCTTCCCATGTATTACCCTTAGCCCGTTCAATGATGGCTTCACGACGAGCAATCTCAGCTTGCCGCTCGGGCGTCTTCATGGCTAAGGCAGCTTGCTGGGCCTCCCCCAGCTTCTCAGATGCTGTGTTTGTTGCTCCAAACAAATCGGTAAGCGCTTTGATGCCTCCAGCGCCACCAGCGCCAACGGATAGGGCCAAGTCTTTAAACGAGAAAGGAGCTGCTTTAGCGTTTTCGTCTATGGCTGGAGCAACTGGCGCACCGCCATATTGCTTTGCAAGGTCTGCTAAATTTGTAGAACTAACCGCAGCGCCACCGTACTGTTTGGCAAGTTCGTCTAAATTCATTATTTTGCTCCAGCATCACGTTTAAACTTGTCAGCATCTTCTTGGGTCGGGAAGGCAAAAGTCTTACCACCAACAGTCACAGTATACCCACCCGCGCTTGGAGCCGCCTCTTGCTTAGCAGCTAATTCGGGTAAACCCTGAGTTGCTGGATTGAGGTAACGCGCAATTACTTTGTTTTTCTTTTTTTCAATTTCTTCTTGCATCTTAGCAAAATCAGCCTTAGCTTCTGGTTTAGCACCGGGCAAAGCGCCAATCAACCGAGGATCTTCTTTGTATGCCTTGTCAATGTCAGCCAGATCATTGCCAATCATCTGCTGAGTTTGAGCGGCCTGCAATGAAGCTTTGTTGCCATATTGCGCGGCATGAAGACCCTCAATAATCTTTCGATCTTCTGGGCTTGCATTCTTTAACGCCTCGGCAACTTGCAGCATTGGATTAATGTGCATAGCAGAGGTACGCTGTTTTTCAACTTCAAGCTGAGCAAGCTTAAGTTTTAAATCTTGAGCAAGCTTTGCCTTTTCCATTTCATTGTTTGAAGATGCAATCGCAGCAGCATACTGCTCCTTGAGAGCGGCGGCCTTAGCTGCATCACCAGCGCCCATTGCTTCAAGAGATTGCGTATAACCAATGTCTGCCTTTTTCTGGCCGACATCCAGCATCTGCTTGGTCAACTCATGACGCTGAAGCGCACGGGCTTGCTCCATCTCTTTAACCTTTTGGACACCCATAGACCCAGCGGTCAGACTACCAACTCCTCTAGGGGCATTGGCAATCTGGCCCATAAGCTCCATGAAAGCGTCGTATCCTTGCTTGGGAGGTGTGAGGCGTTCTTTTTCTGCTTTGTACTCAGCTTGCATTTGATCCATCGCAGATGTATCACGTTTGATAGAATTTCTGCGAGCTTCAGCAGCCGCACGCAAAGCCTCCGGGTCTGCCGCTATTGCTTCTTGAATAACTGATGCTGCGGTTCTGGGTGCGGCAGGAGCAACAGGGTTAGTTTGGTCATATGTTGCCGCTTCCATGCGGCGCAATGCATCACGCTCATCAACATAACTTCCGTCTGTTCCGTCATATCCAATAATCCCACCATGAGCATAGGATTGGCCTACATTGGCAGGCAACTGATCAATACCCTGATCTGGCAATCCTTGGGGTGGGGCAATATTAGGAGCAGGAGGGGCGGTATTCTGCCCAGCCTGTAGTTGAGCCAAACCTTGTGGGGCTTGCGGCGCACCTTGGAATTGAGGCTGAGCAGCTTGAGGTTGCATACGAGGCTGTCCTTGAGTCAACTGACGCAGACGATCATGAATGCCCTGAGCAACCGTTGGTGGATTCTGCGGTTGTTGCAAAGCAGCTTGAGTCTGCGAGCTTTGCAAAGCTTTGGTCATGTCAGCTTCGGCCATAAGCATACGCAGATCTTGCGCAATACCGCCATGAGCTTGCTTGTCATCGTTTACACGCTTAGCCAACTGGGGCATATGCCCAGTGTAAGCGCTTGTAATTTGATTGACGCTAGGAGTTTTAATCATGACGTATCCTTATTGTTTTCCACCAGCATATACATCGGCAGTCGGAGTTGGGACAGCGCCAGTCTGCTTTGGGCTTAAACCCAGTGTTCCCAAAAGACCGCCTACAGTACTCATGCCACCTGCAATATTTTGCAAATCACTTGTACCCGCCTGCGAATAGTTTGTTGCGCTGATAGGCAAACCATTAAGCAATGACTGCTGGAACTGCAACATCTTGTAAGGGTTATCCCTAGCTGCTGTAAACGCCGCTTGATCTGCGGTGAGGCCAGCTTGCGTAATGCCT
>Ga0114964_10002996_pt1 | contig 11570 bp, 9 predicted proteins | sample C_131016_MF_Meta_FD_92638 | JGI IMG/M metagenome (GOLD analysis project Ga0114964, IMG submission 92638) | Freshwater microbial communities from Lake Croche, Canada to study carbon cycling - C_131016_MF_MetaG | ecosystem: Environmental > Aquatic > Freshwater > Lake | place: Lake Croche, Canada... | reverse complement strand
TTCCAGCGTGCGGTTGGCGATCGTCATGGACTTTGGCGTTTTGGCGGCAAAGTGGGTGGCGCACAGGTCGATCATCTCGCCCGCGCCCACGAAAAGGACTTTTACCTGCCCCAGGTCTTCAAACAACTGGCCCGCCAGGCGCACTGCGGCGGCGGCCATGCTGATGGAATGGGCGCCGATCTCGGTAGAGCTGCGCACCTCTTTGGCCACCGCAAACGAGCGTTGGAACATCTGCGACAAAGTGCTGCCCAGGGCCCCGGCGGACTCGGCAGCGCGCACCGCATCTTTGAGCTGCCCCAGGATTTGCGGCTCGCCCAGCACCATAGAGTCCAGCCCGCTGGCGACCCGAAAAGCGTGGCGGGCGGCTTCGTCGTCGTTCAGGCTGTAGGTGTGCGAGCGCAGGGTGTGGGTGGAAACGCCGCCCGATTGGGCCAGCCAGTCCAGGGTGTGCTCCATTTGCGTCTGGTCTCCGGCGCAATAAATCTCGGTGCGGTTGCAGGTGGAGACAATGGCAGCTTCGGGGGCGCTGGGCATGGATTGGCGCAGGCCCAAGAGGTGCGGCTCGATTTTGTCGATGGCAAAGGCAAACCTTCCGCGCAGGTCCAGCGGAGCGGTGTTGTGGTTGATGCCGAGTGCCCAGACTGCCATAGATAAGCGGGATTATAAAATTTGATGCTACTACGAAAGGTTTCATGGGCCCACTCGACTTTGCCAACCACTTGCTCAATTTTGTGGCACCAGCGGTATTCGTCGGTTTTTTTCTGGCTCTGACGGCCCCGGTGGTGCTGGGCGTGAGGCCCAGGGCCGGGTCCTGGCTCGGGCTGGGCCTTCTCAATTCCCTGGTGGGCTGCTGCGCGTTGGCCGCCGGGCTCTGGTTTTTTGGCAATGACGGCAAGATGGGCACTTATGCCGGCCTGTTGCTGGCCTGCTCGCTCAGCCAACTGGTGTTTTTGCGCCCGGCGGGCAAATGAGCGTGGCGCCCGACACCGGTATTCGCCTGGCCGCCGCCAGCGCGCAAGACCTGCCCGCGCTGCACGACCTTATCTTCGACCACGGCGCCAATATCTGGAACTACCTCCCGGAAGGCGGTATCCGCGAACACCTGGACGACATAGCCCAAGGACGCGCCCACGGCGTGCTGGCGCTGGAAGAAGGGCAATTGATAGGTGCGGTAACTTTTGGCCTTAGCACCGACTTCGACCATTACCTGCCCGAGCAAGCACGTGGTACGCCCCAGGGTTACGTGAGCGAGGCCGTGGTGCGGCGCGACCGCACCGGGCAGGGTTTAGGCGCGCGGCTTTTGCGCCAAGCCTTGGTCGAACTAGGCAAACTCGGTGCGGATGCGGTGTTTATCGACCGCCACGAGGAAAACCTGGCCTCTGCGGGCATGATGCGCCGCGCCGGATTTGTGGAAATTGAGACTTACGCGGACCCCCGGCGGCGCCCGCATGGCTCAGGGCGCACTACGGTGTGTTCCTATCGCCTGTAGTTGGCCGCCATGCAATGCGCACGCACACCGTCTAGAAAATCAAGCCTCCCAGTTCGAAGAAGTCAAAGCCTGCGCTGCGGCCGCCCAGGCATTGCGCCAGAAAATCCTCGGTCTTGCGGTAGTAGGTGAGTCTGTCCGTCCAGCGGTACAGGTTGTGACCGGCATTGGGAAACAGCACAAAGTCCACCGGCTTGCCTGCTTGTTTGAGCGCCTCGACCATGCGCGTGGACTGGTTTAGCTGTACACGCGCGTCTCTGGCGCCTTGCAAAATCAGTACCGGGCCGCGCACCTGGTCTGCCTGGTACAAGGGTGATTGCTCTCGCATGCGTTGCAGGTCTGCGGGCTTGGCCGGGTCGCCCACGTAGTCATGCCACTTGAATAGGCCCAAGCTCCAGTAGGGCGGCGCCTCGTTCACCAAGCTGGCGATATCAGACATGCCAAACAAGCTGATGCCGCAAGTAAACCGGCCCGGCGTATGCGTCATACCCACCAAACTCGCGTAGCCGCCATAGCTCCCGCCCATGATGGCGACTTTGCTGGGGTCGGTGATGCCTTGCTGCACCAGGTAGTCCACGCCATCGAGCAAGTCGGTGTGCATCTTGCCGGCAAACTCACCTTTGGCAGCTTCTTCAAAGGCCTTGCCGTAGCCCGAGGAGCCCCGGTAGTTCACCTGCAGCACCGCATAGCCCCGGTTGGCAAGAAAAAAGGGCATGTCATTGTTATTGCCATAGTCCCGCGCCCAGGGGCCGCCATGCACCAACATTACGGTAGGCGCATTTTTGATGTCCTTGCCTGTGGCGTCGATTGGGGTGGTCAAGTAGCCATGCAATGGCAAGCCGTCGCGCGCCGCAAAGGCCACCGGGACTTGCTTGGGCAGCGGGCTGATCGCGTGCATGCGGCTGCTGCTCAATTCGCCCAGCACCACGGCGCGCTGGTTGGTGGCGTCCACCAGTACGTACCTGCCTCCGGTGCTGTCCGTTTCGAGCACCACTAGCTGGCTTTCGTCGCGGCTCATGCTGATCAGGTCGATGCGGCTGGTATTTGGCCTGCGCAGCGTGTCGGCTAGGGCTTGCAGCTTCGGGTCAAAAAATCGCCATTCCTGCGCGCCAGCTTCGAGCGTCACGGCCATGGGCGTATTTGTTCTCCGGCTGATATGGGCCCTAAACACGTCCACCCGCGGATCGGCGAAAAACACGGTTTCTTCGCCGGTCTGGAGATCGAGCCGAACCAAGGCAGTCTTGTCGCGCCCCCGGTTGGACAGCGCCCAGGCAAAGCGATGATCGTCGGACACTTGCAATGGCGTTACGGTATCGCTCAAGGGCACCTTGAAAGCAGCTACCCATTCGACACCTGAAGGCCCTGCTTCGGCGCGTTCTACCAGCCACTGGTTTTCACCTTTGCGCGCTCTACCAAACAAAGTGCCCTCTCTATCGGTCAGCCAGATTTGGACCGTACCCGGGTTTTCGGCGAGCAAATCCAAGGTGCCGGTGGCCGCTCGGTAGCGGTACAGGTCAAATACCTTGGCATCGCGCTTATTGCTTGCGATGAGTAAATCGTCGCTGCCATCAATGGTCGCGTGCAGACGCGAGTTGGCGCCCGCAAAGGGGGTGATGTTTTTCAAGTCAATGGCTTCCTCAAAGCTATCGAGCAGCACCACCGCGCTGTTTTCGTCGCCGTTGTCAAGCTGCAGCACGATATGGCGGCTGTTTTCCGCCCATCGGCCCAAGGCGGGTATTGCGTAACTGTGTACGTGACCCGTTTCTAGGTTTTTGACGAACAGGCCCTGGTTCAAGCCCTTGCGCGCCGCCCACAGCAATTGCTTGCCGTCGGGAGAAATTTGGTAGCCACCGTTGGCATCCCAGTCGGCCACATACATACGGGCGGGCACCAAAGGGGGCAAGGCGGTGCGCTCTGCCGCGATGTTGGTGCTTTGCACCGGCTTGGCGCTGAGGCTGGGGTGGGTAGGTGCGGTGCTGCATGCGCTCAAGAGCAAGCTGCTGCAAACTAGTAAGGACAGGTACTTCATAGTGTTGTGGGCGCGGCTGGCGCGCCAGAGTGGTTGACAAATTCCAAAATATCGCCGGGCTGGCACTGCAGCACTTCGCAAATACGCTCCAAGGTCTCAAAGCGCACGCCTTTGACCTTGCCGGACTTGAGCAATGAAATGTTCTGCTCGGTAATGCCCACCAGCTCAGCCAGTTCACGTGAGCGCATCTTGCGTTTGGCCAGCATCACATCCAGGTTCACCACAATTGGCATCAGACAAAGCTCCGGTTTTCCTCGGCCAGTTCCATCGTCCAGGTGAATACGTAGGCAAACATCAGTAGGGCCAAGCAAAACAAGATGGCCAAGAGGTGGACGTTGTGAAAGCTCCATTTCCAGACCTGCTCCGTGGCGGGCAGATGCAGGGTCAGCAAAAAGGTTTGCAAAGGGCGAGTTAGCTCGGTGAGGGTCTCGCAAGCAATGGCAAACCAGGCGCATCGCGACAGGTGGCGTGCTGCTTCGTGCAGGCAATTGGGTAGGGTCAGGCAGCGCAAAAAATTCCAGCAATACGCCACGGCCATGAAAAGCAAAAGCCAAACCAGCAGGTCCGTCGCCAGTGCGCCGTAGCGCTGCGAAGCAGCCATGGCGGAAAGGTCGCGCTCTAAGTAACCGGAATAGATGCGCTGTACTCGTTCAGCGTCCAGCCACCCGGTCAGAATGCTCCACAAAACCCAAGCCGCGTATCCGGCGCTGACTGCACGCAGCAGGTGGCTAAGGAGCCGCAGTTTGCGCAATGCGGGGGAGCGAAATGGGTCTGACGGGCCAGCCGCAGCGTAGTCAAAATAACGCATAACAATTTGGAAAAGAATTGCGATACGTTAATTATGTATTGTTTTGCGATAAAATTTGCTTTTTGGGAATATTTATTTTTGCGCCCTGTGCGGTCAGCCAATGCGCACCAGTAGCGCTGGAGGCTACAGCACCGTTATTGGTAAAAAATAGGGGTAAAAATAATTTCAAATTGTGGTATGTTCACTTTTGTGATAATGAATTCGCTGTGCGCTCTAGGGAGCTCAAGCGTACAACCACCAGGAGAATTGCATGACAGACGAGAGCAAGAGCTTGGCCACAGGCGCCTTAGGCACGGTTGAATCTACCGTCATGGGCGTGGCTGGCTCCGCACCTGCGTTCAGTGTGGCTGTAACCGCAGCCGTCATAGTGGCCGCAGTGGGCCCCCTATCGGTGGGCAGTGTTCTGTATTGTGGGCTCATCATGTTTGGCATCATGTTGGCTTTTATCCACTTGAATCAAACCACTTCGCACGCGGGCGCGACCTATGCATGGGTAGGGACAATATTTGGTCCGACCTGGGGCTTTTTTTCGGGTTGGGGTTTGCTCGTGGCATCCGTGGTGTTCATGGTCTCTGCCACGATTCCTGCAGCCACTTCCACGCTTACGCTGATTCAAGAATACTTTGATATCACAACCGACCTCAAGGAAAGCACGGGTTGGGTGACCTCTACCGCGGCCCTTTGGCTGACGCTTGTCACCATAGTGGTGACCAAGGGCATCAAACACGCCAGTTATGCCCAATTGATTTTGACACTGGTCGAAGCCGCCATCGTGGTGGCATTGGTGATTGGCGCATTTGTGCAATACGGCGCACACCCGGCGCACATCCCTTCGTGGGATTGGCTGTTTGACTTCACCCCCGCCACCTTTGCCACGGGTGCGCTCACCGCGATCTTCTTTTACTGGGGATGGGACGTCACCATGAACCTGGGCGAAGAGACCCTGGAAGGTGAACCGCAACCTGCAGGACAAGGCGCGTTCTGGGCAATGACGAGTCTGATGCTGTTCTACCTGATCTTGATCATTGTCGTATTGCTGGTGCTCAGTGACAAAGAAATTGCCGATGCCAATACGAATGTGCTTTACGCCATTGCCAATAAGCTGTTTGCCCCGCCTTGGAATTATTTGGCAGTTCTATCAACCATTTTGTCCACCATTGGCACCATTGAGACGCAGATCTTGCAATTTAGTCGCGGCATGTTTGCCATGGCCCGTGACAATGCCCTGCACCCCCGTTACTCACGCATCCACCCGGAATGGCAAACACCCTGGGTTGCCACTTTTGCTATTTGGGCGCTTGGAGTGGTTTTGCTTTTCGCCTCTTCCTACATGCCCAGCGTGAAAGACATTCTCGACAAGTCGGTGGCCGCAACCTGCTTTCAAATTTGCTTTTACATGAGCATGGCCGGATTTGCCTGTGCTTGGCACTACCGGGAAAAGTTGAACGCAGGCGCAAGAGAAAAGGTGTCCTATGTCCTATGGCCGTTCCTGAGCGCTAGTTTTATGGTGTTTGTGGCGGTCTACAGCGCGGTGGTCAGCTTTGATACGCTAACCAACATCATCGGTATCGGTGGCTTGGCCTTAGGCTTTATTCCGCTGGCCATTAGCAGGCGCCGTGGCGGCGCATTTCAATTGGACGCCGCAGGGTCGAAATAGTCCACCCGATCCGTAATCAGCCCGTCGGTACCCAAGCCCACCAACCGCTGGGCCTCTTGATCGTCATTGACGGTGTAGCTGAGCAAGCGAAAACCCGCTGCTTTGGCAAGTGCCACGGACTCCGTGTCCCATAGTGCATGGTTGCAGACGATGGCTTGGCATTGCAGGCGGGTCGCGTGACCCAGCCACTGTGCCCAGCCTTGGTCTTCCAGCGCATGGATCAGCAGGCCGCGCGGCAGTTCGGGCTGCGCTGCCAAAGCGCCCTGGAGCGCGGCGATGTCAAACGATGTCAGCAGGGGCGGCACCGCAACGCCTTGCCACAAGCGTGCCGCGCACCGCGCCACCACTTCCCCCGTGTGGCCTTCGGTGCCCACGGTCGGTTTGATCTCAATATTGAGGAAATAGCCATTGCTGATGCAAAAACGCGCAATCGCCGCTAGCGTGGGTAGCGGCTCGCCTGCGTAGGCGGCGCTATGCCAGCCCCCGGCGTCAAGTTGCGACAGGGTGTCCCAGCTTTGGTGACCGGCCACGGGGTCGGCGCCAGCGGGCAGGGCGCTGCCGCTGGCGGTGCGGGTCAGTGTGTCGTCGTGCAGCAAAAAAGGCACACCGTCGCTGCTGAGTTTGGCGTCGCACTCAAACATGCGGTAGCCCCAACTGGCCCCCAGGCGCAAGGCGGCCAGGGTATTTTCCGGCGCCAGCGTGCCCGCCCCCCGATGGGCAATCCAGCGCGGGTAGGGCCAATCGGGTAACGCACTTTTTTCGGTCATAAGCGGCACTGTAACTGGCGCACGGAGCAGGGCGATTGCCCGCCAGCCGCCGCATCAATGCTGCACTGCGGTAATATCGAAAACAACAATCTGCCAAGCCCTCTCTACAGGGCAGACCATGCCCTCCACCCAGCACTGATGAACGCGCCCACCTCCCTGTCACATCTGTTGCCCGCAACCGCCCCGCCGCACACCGAGCGCATCCGCGAGATTCCCTACAACTACACCTCGTTTTCAGACCGGGAAATTGTCATCCGCCTGCTCGGGGCCGCGGCCTGGGACACTTTGCTTGTGCTGCGTGAGGAGCGCAACACCGGGCGCTCGGCGCGTATGTTGTATGAGGTGCTGGGCGATATCTGGGTGGTGCAGCGTAACCCCTATTTGCAAGACGACTTGCTGGACAACCCCAAGCGCCGACGAATGTTGGTTGATGCACTGCGCCACCGCTTGGGCGAGATTCACAAACGCCGCACGCCGCAAGGCACGGGCGGGCACGACACCTTGGTGGGCACCTTGCTGGATGCGGCCCAGGCGGCGGTTGATGCTTTTGATGCTGCTTTTGTGGAGGTTGCGGCTTTGCGCCGCAAGGCACAGCGGGTGCTGGGGCGCTTGACGGCGCCAGGCAACATCAAGTTTGACGGCCTGAGCCGGGTGTCGCATGTGACCGATGCCACCGACTGGCGTGTGGAATACCCTTTTGTGGTGCTCACGCCCGACAGTGAAGAGGAAATGGCGCGGCTGGTCAAAGGCTGTATTGACTTGGAGTTGACCATCATTCCACGCGGCGGCGGCACCGGCTACACCGGCGGCGCGGTGCCGCTGACCTGGAAGAGCGTGGTCATCAACACCGAAAAGCTCGAAACCTTGGGCCCGGTGCAGATGCGCACTCTGCCTGGAATGGATCGTGAAGTGGCCACCATCTGGACAGAGGCCGGCGTAGTCACGCAGCGCGTGGCCGATGCGGCTGAGCGCGCCGGTTTGGTGTTTGCGGTGGACCCGACCTCGGCCGAGGCCTCGTGCATAGGCGGCAATATCGCCATGAATGCGGGGGGTAAAAAAGCCGTGCTCTGGGGCACCGCTTTGGACAACCTGGCCAGCTGGCGCATGGTGACTCCGGATGCGCAATGGTTGGAGGTCAAGCGTATCGGTCACAACATGGGCAAGATCCATGATGCAGACCAGGCAGTTTTTGAACTGCAGTATTTCAAGGCCGACGGCAAAACGCAGCTGCGCAGCGAAACCCTGATGATTCCCGGCCCGGCTTTTCGCAAAGCCGGTCTAGGCAAAGATGTGACGGACAAATTTTTAAGTGGTCTGCCCGGCATCCAGAAAGAAGGCTGCGACGGCCTGATCACCAGCGCTTGCTGGGTGCTGCACCGCATGCCGGCGCATACGCGCACGGTATGCCTCGAGTTTTTTGGTAATGCGCGCGACGCGGTGCCCAGTATCGTGGACATCAAAGACTTTATGTTCGCCGAGCAAAAGCGCAGCGGCGTGCTGCTGGCGGGTCTGGAGCATTTGGACGACCGTTACCTCAAGGCCGTGGGCTATGCCACCAAGAGCAAGCGCGCCGCCGAGTTAGGTGGCAGTTCGGGTCTGCCCAAGATGGTGTTGGTGGGCGATATTGCCGGCGACGATCCGGATGCGGTGGCACGCGCCACCTCCGAAGTAGTGCGCCTGGCCAATGCGCGCGGTGGCGAGGGCTTTGTAGCGATCAGTCCCGAGGCGCGCCGCAAGTTCTGGCTGGACCGCAAACGCACCGCTGCGATCAGCCGGCATACCAATGCCTTCAAAATCAATGAAGACGTAGTGATTCCCCTGGAGCGCATGGGCGAGTACACCGACGGCATCGAGCGTATCAATATCGAGCTGTCTTTGCGCAATAAGCTGGCCTTGTGCGATGCGCTGTCTGAATTTTTTGCGCGTAGCGATTTGCCTTTGGGCAAGAGCGACGACGCCAATGGCATCTCGTCGGCCGAACTGCTGGAAGACCGGGTGGCGCAGGCGCAGGACTTGATCGCTGGCGTACGCGCGCAGTGGCAGGGCTGGTTGAACAATGTGGATATGCTGTTCCCGCAGTTGCAAGACCACCGCCTGCGCGCCAGTTGGAAAACGCAGCTGCAGGCTCCGCTGCACAGCATATTTACCGGTTCGGCTTTCGCGTCCATCCTCAAGGAATGCGTGGCCATCCATCAACGCGTGCTCAAGGGGCGTGTCTGGGTAGCGCTGCATATGCATGCGGGCGATGGCAATGTGCATACCAATATCCCGGTTAACAGCGATGATTACGCCATGCTGCAAACAGCCCACCAGGCGGTTAAGCGCATCATGGCGCTGGCGCGCTCTTTGGATGGCGTGATTTCAGGTGAGCATGGCATTGGTATCACCAAGCTGGAGTTTTTGACCGACGCCGAGTTGCAGCCTTTTGCCGACTACAAAGCCCGCATCGACCCCGAGGGACGGTTTAACAAGGGCAAACTGCTGCGTCAGGGTCTAAGCGGTGTCATAAGTCATGTGTCCGATCTCAGCCATGCCTACACACCCTCGTTTGGTTTGATGGGCCATGAATCGCTCATCATGCAGCAAAGCGATATCGGCGCGATTGCCGATTCGATCAAAGACTGCTTGCGTTGCGGCAAATGCAAACCCGTGTGCGCCACCCATGTACCGCGTGCCAATTTGCTCTACAGCCCGCGTAACAAAATTTTGGCTACCTCCCTGCTCGTGGAGGCCTTTCTGTACGAAGAACAAACGCGCCGCGGCGTGTCCATCAAGCACTGGCAGGAATTTGAAGACGTGGCAGACCACTGCACTGTATGCCACCAATGCGAGAGCCCTTGCCCGGTAAAAATCGATTTTGGCGATGTCACCATGCAGATGCGCAATCTCTTGCGCAAGATGGGGAAAAAGAGTTTCAGGCCGGGCAATGCCTTGGCCATGGCGTTTCTGAACGCCACCAACCCGCAAACCATCAAATTCATGCGCAGCATGATGGTGGGCATCGGCTTTAAGGTGCAGCGCCTGGCCAATGATGTGCTGCGCGTGCTGGCAAACCGCCAGACCGCCAAGCCCCCCGCGACGGTAGGCGCAGCGCCGATCAAAGAGCAGGTCATCCACTTCATCAACAAAAAAATGCCGGGCGGCCTGCCCAAGCGCACGGCCCGCGCCCTGCTGGACATTGAAGATGCCGACTACGTGCCCATCATCCGCGACCCGCAGGCCACCACGGCCGAAACCGAGGCGGTGTTTTACTTCCCCGGCTGCGGCTCGGAGCGGCTGTTCAGTCAGGTGGGCTTGGCTACGCAAGCCATGCTTTGGCATGCGGGCGTGCAAACCGTGCTGCCACCGGGTTATCTGTGCTGCGGCTACCCCCAGCGCGGCAGCGGTCAGGCAGACAAGGCGGAAAAAATTATCACCGACAACCGCGTGCTGTTTCACCGCGTGGCCAATACGCTGAATTACTTGGATATCAAAACCGTAGTGGTCAGTTGCGGCACTTGCTACGACCAGTTGCAAGGCTATCAGTTCGACAAAATCTTCCCTGGCTGCCACATCATCGACATTCATGAGTATTTGCTGGAAAAGGGCATTACCTTGGGCACTGCACTGGCGGCGGACGGAACTGCCAACAGCGTGGCGGGCGCAGGCTATCTCTACCACGACCCCTGTCACAGCCCGATGAAGCTGCAAGACCCGATGAAAACCGTCAAGGCCTTGGTCGGTGACACCGTGCTCAAAAGTGAGCGCTGCTGCGGAGAGTCCGGCACCCTGGGCGTGACCCGGCCCGATATATCCACGCAAATTCGCTTTCGCAAAGAAGAAGAGCTTCGCCAGGGCGCGGACGATCTGGCGGCGCTTCAAGCGGACCAGGGCCTGGCCACAGCCGGGCCGACCAAAATCTTGACCAGCTGCCCCAGTTGCCTGCAAGGCCTGAGCCGCTACGGCAATGACCTGAACAACGGATTGTTGGAAGCCGACTACATAGTGGTCGAAATGGCGCGCCTGATAATGGGTGAGCAATGGTTGGCCACTTATGTGCAAAAGGCCAATGCCGGGGGCATAGAGCGGGTACTGGTGTAGGCGGTTACAGTTGCGGATACGTGGGGCCCGCCCTGCATTTGCAAACCTACCACCCGATTGAATTAGCTATGGCCGGCCTGAGCAAACATTCCCCCACCCCCCAAGATCTGACGGTGCACAGCCAATCGCGCGTCTTGCAAATCCGTTTTTCAGACGGTGCAGACTTTCGCATTCCTTTTGAATTGATGCGCGTGTACTCTCCCTCGGCCGAAGTGCAGGGCCACGGGGCGGGGCAAGAGGTTTTGCAAACCGGCAAGCGGCTGGTGGACTTAGAGGCCTTGGACCCAGTAGGAAACTATGCAGTGCAACCACGTTTTTCGGATGGGCATGACACCGGCATTTTTTCCTGGGACTATTTGTATTTCTTGGGTGCCGAGCAGGAGCGCTTGTGGGGTGATTATGAAAAGCGCTTGCAAGAGGCCGGGCGCGAACGCGATGGGCCTATGCCACTGGCCGCTGCGGCTGGCTGCGCCAGCCATTGAACAGGAAAATCACGATGAGCACCACGCATTTTGGATTTCAGTCGGTCGACGAGGCGGAAAAAGCGCGTCGCGTGCGTGGCGTTTTTGATTCGGTTGCCTCCAAATACGATGTCATGAACGACCTGATGTCCGGCGGCTTGCACCGCGCTTGGAAGGCCTATACCGTGCTGGTGGCCAACTTGCAGGAAGGCGACAAAGCCCTGGATATTGCCGGCGGCACGGGCGACCTGGCGCTGGCCTTTGCCGGCAAAGTAGGCAAAC
>Ga0114964_10002995_pt1 | contig 11573 bp, 11 predicted proteins | sample C_131016_MF_Meta_FD_92638 | JGI IMG/M metagenome (GOLD analysis project Ga0114964, IMG submission 92638) | Freshwater microbial communities from Lake Croche, Canada to study carbon cycling - C_131016_MF_MetaG | ecosystem: Environmental > Aquatic > Freshwater > Lake | place: Lake Croche, Canada... | reverse complement strand
TGCCGCCGGGCAATTTTACGCCCTGGGCCGATTTCCCGGAAAGCGACCTGCTGTTCTATGAGGGGCTGCACGGCTGCGCGGTGACCGAGACGGTCGACATCGCACGCCACGCCGATCTCAAGATCGGGGTGGTTCCGGTGATCAACCTTGAATGGATCCAGAAAATCCACCGCGACCGGGCGACGCGCGGCTATTCGGCCGAGGCGGTGATGGACACGATCCTGCGCCGGATGCCCGATTACGTGCGCTACATCACCCCGCAGTTCTCGCTGACCGATATCAATTTCCAGCGCGTGCCGATTGTCGACACCTCCAACCCGTTCGTCGCGCGCTGGATCCCCACGCCCGATGAATCGATGCTGGTGATCCGCTTCGCCAATCCGCGCGGGATCGATTTTCCCTACCTGCTCTCGATGGTGCCGCAATCGTTCATGTCGCGGCCCAACTCCATCGTGATGCCCGGCAACAAGCTCGACATCGCGATGCAGCTCATTCTCACCCCGCTCATCATGCAGCTCATCGAGCGCAAGAAGCGCCTCTCCTGATCATGAAGAAAGACTGACCGATGGCCCGCATCACGCTTCGCCAGATGCTCGATCATGCAGCCGAGCATGACTACGGCGTACCCGCCTTCAATATCAACAACATGGAGCAGGGCCTCGCGATCATGCAGGCGGCCGAGGCCTGCGATGCGCCGGTGATCCTGCAGGCCAGCCGGGGCGCGCGCAGCTATGCGGGCGACATCATGCTCGCCAAGATCATGGAAGCGCTGGAAGCGATGTTCCCCGCGATCCCGATCTGCATCCATCAGGATCACGGCAACAATGTCGCCACCTGCATCAGCGCGATCCAGCACGGCTTCACCAGCGTGATGATGGACGGATCGCTGAAGGAAGACGCCAAGACCCCCGCCGACTACGACTACAACGTTGCGATCACCGCCGAAGTCGCGCGGCTGGCGCATATGGTCGGCGCGTCGGTCGAGGGCGAGCTGGGCTGCCTCGGCAGTCTCGAGACCGGAATGGGCGAGGCCGAAGATGGCCACGGCTTCGAAGGAGCGCTCGACCATTCGATGCTGCTGACCGACCCCGACGAGGCAGCCCGCTTTGTTGCCGAGACCCACGTGGATGCCCTCGCTGTCGCGCTCGGCACCAGCCACGGTGCCTACAAGTTCAGCCGCAAGCCGACCGGCGACATCCTCGCGATGGACGTGATCGAACGCATCCATGCCCGCCTGCCGAACACGCACATCGTCATGCACGGCTCCAGCTCGGTGCCCGAGGAGTGGCAGGAAGTGTTCAACGCGCACGGCGGCGAAATGCGCGAGACCTACGGCGTGCCGGTCGAGGAGCTGATCAAGGGCATCCGCATGGGGGTGCGCAAAGTCAATATCGACACGGACCTGCGCCTCGCCGCTGCCGCCGAGTTTCGCCGCATCGCGGTCACCCGCCCGGACGAATTCGATCCGCGCAAGTTCCTGAAGCCCTCGATGGACGCGATGGCCGGCATCTGCCGCGCGCGCTTCGAAGCCTTCGGGACGGCGGGCCAGGCCGGGAAGATCAAGGTCATCCCGCTGTCAGACATGGCCAAGCGCTACGCATCCGGTTCGCTTGCCCCTGCCAACACTTCCACCCTTGCCGCTGCTTAAGGAGACGCCGCCATGAATATGGAACCCACGATCGACCCGAAGAAGCGCTATGCCGCAGGGGTCATGGAATACGCCAAGATGGGCTATTGGGAGCCCGATTACGTGCCCAAGGACACCGATGTCATCGCGCTGTTCCGCATCTCGCCGCAGGACGGTGTGGACGAGATCGAAGCGGCGGCGGCGGTGGCAGGCGAAAGCTCCACCGCGACATGGACCGTGGTGTGGACCGACCGGCTGACCGCCTGCGAACTCTACCGCGCCAAGGCCTACCGGGTCGATCCGGTGCCGGGCTCGCCGGGGCAGTTCTTCGCGTGGATCGCCTATGACCTCGATCTGTTCGAGGGCGGCTCGATCGCCAACCTCACTGCCTCGATCATCGGCAACGTGTTCGGGTTCAAGGCGCTGAAGGCGCTGCGGCTGGAAGACATGCGCATCCCGGTCGCCTACCTCAAGACCTTCCAGGGCCCCGCGACCGGGATCGTGGTCGAGCGCGAGCGGCTCGACAAATTCGGCCGCCCGCTGCTGGGCGCAACGACCAAGCCCAAGCTCGGCCTCTCGGGCCGCAACTATGGCCGGGTGGTCTATGAGGCGCTCAAGGGCGGGCTCGATTTCGTCAAGGACGACGAGAACATCAATTCGCAGCCGTTCATGCACTGGCGCGACCGGTTCCTCTACGTGATGGAAGCGGTGAACAAGGCGCAGGCCGCAACCGGCGAGGTCAAGGGCCACTACCTCAACGTCACCGCAGGCACGATGGAGGAGATGTACGAGCGCGCCGAGTTTGCCAAGGAATTGGGCAGCTGCATCATCATGATCGATCTAGTGATCGGCTACACCGCGATCCAGTCGATGGCCAAGTGGGCCCGCCGCAACGACATGATCCTCCACCTCCACCGCGCGGGCAATTCGACCTATTCGCGCCAGAAGAACCACGGGATGAACTTCCGCGTGATCTGCAAATGGATGCGCATGGCTGGTGTCGACCACATCCATGCCGGCACCGTGGTGGGCAAGCTCGAAGGCGATCCGCTGATGATCGCGGGCTTCTATGATACGCTGCGCGAGGGCCACACGCCGATGAACCTCGAACACGGGCTGTTCTTCGATCAGGACTGGGCCTCACTCAACAAGGTCATGCCGGTCGCTTCGGGCGGCATCCACGCCGGGCAGATGCACCAGTTGATCCACTATCTGGGCGAGGACGTCGTGCTCCAGTTCGGTGGCGGCACCATCGGCCACCCGCAGGGCATCCAGGCCGGTGCCACCGCCAACCGCGTCGCGCTCGAAGCGATGATTCAGGCGCGCAACGAGGGCCGCGATTATCTGGCCGAAGGGCCCGACATTCTCGCCGCCGCCGCGCGCTGGTGCGGCCCGCTGCGCGCCGCGATCGATACGTGGAAGGACGTGACGTTCAACTACGCCTCGACCGACACCGCCGATTTCGTCCCCACGCCCACCGCTGCCTGAACCGCTGCCTGAGGAGCCATACCCATGCGTATTACCCAGGGGACGTTCTCGTTCCTTCCCGACTTCACCGATGAGCAGATCCTTGCTCAGGTGCAATATTGCCTCGACAACGGCTGGGCGGTGAACATCGAGTACACCGACGATCCGCATCCCCGGAACACGTATTGGGAGATGTGGGGCATCCCGCTGTTCGACGTGCCCGATGCGGCGGGCGTGATGATGGAGCTCGGCGAATGCCGCGCCGCCAAAGCGGGCGCGAACTACATCCGCCTTTCGGCCTTCGACAGCAGCTACGGCTGGGAGTCGCTGCGCCTTTCGTTCATCACCGACCGTCCGGCAGTCGAGCCCGGTTTCGGACTCGAACGGCAGGAGCGCGCCGGGCGGCAGATTGCCTATACCACCCGGTCCTATGCCGCGACAAAGCCCGAGGGCGAGCGGTACTCGGGCTAGGCTGCAGCGGTGACTGAAACCGTCGACCTCCAGGGCGATTTCGCGGCGAGCGGGCTGGGCGAGGAACTCGACCAGCTCGACCGCGAACTCGTCGGCCTCGCGCCGGTCAAGCGCCGCATCCGCGAGATCACGGCGCTGCTGCTGGTCGATCGCGCGCGCCAAAAGCTCGGGCTCGCCACCGCCGCGCCGACATTGCACATGAGCTTCACCGGCAATCCCGGCACCGGCAAGACGACTGTGGCTCTGCGCATGGCGGGCATCCTGCACAGGCTCGGCTATGTCCGGCGCGGGCATCTGGTTTCGGTGACGCGCGACGATCTGGTCGGCCAGTACATCGGCCATACCGCGCCCAAGACCAAGGACGTGCTCAAGAAGGCGATGGGCGGCGTGCTGTTTATCGACGAGGCCTACTACCTCTACCGGCCCGAGAACGAGCGCGACTATGGGCAGGAGGCCATCGAGATCCTGCTGCAGGTCATGGAAAACCAGCGCGACGATCTGGTGGTGATCCTCGCGGGCTACGCCGACCGGATGGACACGTTCTTTTCGAGCAATCCGGGCTTTCGCAGCCGCATCGCACACCATATCGATTTTCCCGACTATGGTGATGGCGAGCTGGCCGCGATTGCCGACACGATCCTCGCAGGAATGGGCTACCGCCTGTCGGAAACCGCGCGCACGGCGCTTTGCGACTACCTCGTGCGGCGGCGGACCCAGCCGCATTTCGCCAATGCCCGCTCGCTGCGCAATGCGCTCGACCGCGCGCGGCTGCGCCAGGCGGTGCGGCTGTTCGAACGCGCGGAGGGCGCGGTGACGGCGGACGATCTCTCGACCATCGAGGCCGAGGATATCCGCGCCAGCCGCGTGTTCGCAGTCCCGCCAGCGGGTTGAGCGATGCGCCTCAAGGCGATCATCTGGGATGTCGACGGCACGCTCGCCGAAACCGAGGACGCGCACCGCCACGCGTTCAATCAGGCCTTTGCCGAGGCAGGCCTGCCATGGCACTGGTCCGAAGCGGACTACGAAGCGCTGCTGACGACGACCGGGGGCCGTGAGCGGATCGCGCGGTTCATGGCGGAGACCGGCCTTGCGCCTGATCCCGCGCTGGTGGCGGCGCTCCACCCACGCAAGAATGCCATCTACGCCGATCGCCTCGCCGCCGGAGCCATCCGGCCAAGGCCGGGTGTCCTGCGCCTGATCAGCGAAGTGCGCGCACGCGGCATCGCGCTAGCCATCGCCACCACCACCAGCCGCGCCAACCTGGAAGCGCTGCTGCGGCACAGCTTCGGACCTGAAGCGGAGACCTGGTTCTCGGTCATCGTGGCAGGCGAGGACGTGAAGGCGAAGAAGCCCGATCCCGAAGCCTACCGGCAGGCCCTCACCGGGCTCGCACTCGAACCCGCCGCCTGCATCGCCATCGAGGATTCGCGGAACGGACTCCTCGCCGCACGCGCCTGCGCGCTCGCCACGGTGATCACGCCGTCCAGATATACTGGCTCACACGATTTTTCAGATGCTGTGCTGATCTGCAGTTCGCTTGATCATACGCAGTACCCCGTCGATGTGGACGGCCTCGATGCCCTGCTGGTTAAGGTTGAGGGGCCGCCAACCGCGCAAACCATAGCCAGACCGTAGCGCGAATTCAGGTCACCCCGCTCGAAGCGGCACCTCGCTGAGCAAAGCGGGTGCCCGCAGGCTAAATTCGGCTAACTTGTCAGACTGTTTGGTGCGGTCGAGAAGACTCGAACTTCCACGGGCTTTCGCCCACAACGACCTCAACGTTGCGCGTCTACCAATTCCGCCACGACCGCACGTCGAACGGGGTTGGGCCTTGCAAAAAGGCTGTCCCGCCGGGGTAGGAGCGGGCCCGTAGCAAAGGACCCCGCGCTGCGCAACAACCAACGGCGGGTTTTTTAATCGGGCTTCCAGCCGATTTCGGCGACCTTGGCGCTCTTGGGTACGTCGGTCACCGCTTCGTTGATCGTTACACTCTCGCCGGGTTTCAGCGAATCGCGCGGAGGGGTGACATCCCAGGTGTAGACCACCTTGTCCTTGGCATCGCGCAGCACGATCAGAATCGGCGGCACTTCGCGCGGGTCCTTGCCGACATTGGTGACGGTACCGCTCGCGCCGAAATATTCGGTCCCGTTGGGCAAAGTGCGCCGGTCCTGCCGCTCGGCCGGGAAGGAAAGCACCAGATCGGGGCGCCCGGCACCGAACGTCGCGTGGGCCGAAGGCAGCCATTTGGGCAGCCCCAGCCACATGGCAAGGCCGATCAGCCCCGCGACAACGAGCGCGAAAGCGAACGCGGCCATGGTCCAGAGCCGACCCGTGTTGCGGCGCGGGCGAAACGGCGGCTCATGCTCGAAGCGCGAGCCGGCCCCGGCGAAGGCATCGTCGCTACCGCGCGTGATCGGACGCGGCACCGCAGGCGGTTCCGGCACCACATCATGGGGATCAGCATCGCCATCGAAAGCCGAGGCGGCAGAAGACGCTTCAGGCTCGACCGCTGTGGGAGGCGCAACCGGCCTCAGCGGCGGCGCGGGAGAGGCCGGGGATAAAGGTGGGGCCGGAGATGTCTGCACTGCGGGCACCGCGGGTTCGGGCCGTGCAGGCAATTCGGGGCCCTGCTGGAACCAGCTGTGACGGCACTTGGCGCAGCGAACGGTGCGGCCATCCACACCGATCGCGCTGTCGGGAACGACATACCGCGTCGAGCAGGCGGGACACGCGATGATCATGCGGTCGGGTTAAGCATGGGCTTGCCCCGTGAAACAATAGGCGCGGACGGGGAGAAGTGCTTCCACGGCCTTTTTTCCACATCGATAGACGCCTATAGCCCTGCCAAGGCGCAAGTTTACCGCGCCCTCCCACCACCCGGGCCAGCCCCAAGGCTACCCCGAAGGATCGCCACGCCTGACATGAGCCAGCCTGATGCCGAAATTGTCCAGTTCGACAATGTCGGGCTACGTTACGGAACGGACAAGGAAATCCTGACCGACATTTCCTTCACGCTCTATCCCGGCCGGTTCTACTTCCTCACCGGCGCGAGCGGCGCGGGCAAGACCAGCCTGCTCAAATTGCTCTATCTCTCGCAGCGGCCCTCGCGCGGGCTGATCCGCCTGTTCGGTACCGATGCGATCACCCTGCCGCGCGAACGCCTGCCTGGTTTCCGGCGGCGCATCGGCGTGGTGTTTCAGGACTTCCGCCTCGTCGATCACCTCTCCGCCTTCGACAATGTCGCGCTGCCGCTGCGCGTGGCCGGGGTGAGCGAGAAGGACATCGCGCGGCCGGTGGGCGACATGCTCGAATGGGTGGGCCTTGGCGACCGGCAGCATGCGCGGCCCGCCACACTTTCGGGCGGAGAGCAGCAGCGCGTGGCGATCGCGCGCGCGGTGATCGCACGGCCCGACATGCTCGTGGCGGACGAGCCGACCGGCAACGTCGATCCGGACATGGCGCTCAAGCTGCTGCGCCTGTTCGAAAGTCTCAACCGGCTCGGCACTACGGTGGTGGTCGCCACCCACGACGTCCACCTGATCCGCAAGGTGCCGGAATCGCTGATCATGCGGCTCGACAAGGGGCGGCTGAGCGATCCGACGGGGGCGCTGCGCTATCCGCCGCGCCGCCCGGCCGCGACCAATCCCATTGCCGCTTCGCCGCTATGAGCGTGCTGTCATGAGCATCTTGACGTCTGCCCTCGGAGCGCTCGGCCATCGCTGGCGCGGCACGGCCTCGTCCGGCGATCCGCGCCTGCTGCCCGAAGCGCAGCTGTCCGGGCCGATGCCGTGGGTGATTGCGATCATGATCGCCCTGACAGTCGTGGCGGCCGCGAGCGGGCTGGCGCTGCGCAATGCCGCGCGCACGGCGAGCGCCGATCTGGAAGGCGGCGTCACTGTGCAGATCGTAACCGCCGCGCCGGCCGAGCGCACACGCCAGGCCGCCGCCGTGCTCGCCGCGCTGCGCACCGCGCCCGATGTGGCCGAGGCGCACCAGGTGGCGCAGGAGGACCTCAACACGCTGGTCGAACCCTGGCTCGGCACGCGGCCCGGCGACGATGTCGAGGCATTGCCGATCCCGGCGCTGATCGATGTCCGGCTTCGCGCTGTTGCCACGCCGGACCGGCTTGCACAGCTGCGCGCGATCGTGGTGCCGGTGGCCCCTTCCGCGCGGGTTGACGCGCAGGCCGGCTGGCTGGCCCCGGTGTTTGCCGCCATCGAAACGCTGCAATGGCTTGCGGGCGGGCTGATTGCGCTGCTCGCCTGCGCAACGATGGCCGCCGTGCTGCTCGCTTCGCGCAATGCGCTGGGCAACCACCGCGAGACAATCGAAATAGTGCACATGCTGGGCGGCACCGATCGCCAGATCGCGCGGGTGTTCCAGCGCTCGATGGCGTTCGATGCGGCAGCAGGCGGGCTGGCAGGATTGCTGCTGGGGCTGATCACGATCTTCGCGCTGGGGCGCCAGTTCGCTGGGCTTGGCTCGGGCATGGTCAGCGGTGCCGTGTTGCGCTGGCCGGACTGGATCGCGATTACCGCCATTCCGCTGCTCGGCGTGGGGCTGGCAGTCCTCACCGCGCGGCTCACCGTGCTCGCCGCGCTGCGGCGCATGCTCTGACGTGCGTGCACCCCGCAAACCCCCTGGCCTGTTTCGCCGCATCGGCGCGACGGTGCTGCTGGTCTGGACGCTTGGCTTCCTGTGGTTCGCACTCGCCTTGCCGCGTCCGGCCGGGCCGCAAAAGACCGAGGGGGTGATCGCGCTGACCGGCGCGGGCGGGCGGATCCCCCGCGCCATCGAGGTGCTGCGCGCCGGGCAAGCGCGCAAGCTGCTCGTGGCCGGCGTGGCGAGCGAAGTCCGGCCCGGCGAATTCGCTGCCGAATATCAGGTTTCGCCGCAGATGCTTGCTTGCTGCGTGACACTGGGGTTTGAATCGATCGACACGCGCTCCAATGCCTTGGAAGCCTCGCGCTGGATCGCGGCGGAACATCTCGGATCGGTGCGGCTCGTCACGACCGACTGGCACATGCGCCGCGCGGTGTTCGATCTGTCGCTGGCCGTGCCCAAGGGGGTGGAAATCCTGCCGGATGCTATCCCCTCGCACCCTAGCTTCAAGACATTGTTCATTGAATACAACAAGCTCTTGGCGCGGATCGCCGCCTGGCTCGCGGGGTGGTAGGTCCCAGCGTGCCCAATCAGGTGAGCAGTTCCGAACCGGCGCAGTCCGGCGCAACGCCGGGCGAAGTCCTGCGCAGCCTTGTGTTCTATGCCGCGTTCTACGGCGGCACGATCCTGCTGGTACTGGCAGCGCTGATCGCCTCGACCATCTCGCTGGAGCGGTTCCGGGTGATCGTGCACTACTGGTCGGGCTGGCACCGCTGGTGCGCAAGGGTCATTCTGCGCATCACGGTCGAATGCGAGGGCTTTGTGGCGCGCGGCGGGGTACTCTACGCGATCAAGCACGAATCCTTTTTCGAGGCGATCGACCTGCCGCACCATTATCCCCTGCCCGTCGTCTTCGCCAAACAGCAGCTGTTGCGCATCCCGCTGTGGGGCAAGGTCGGCGCGCGCTATGGCCTGATCGCGGTGGACCGGGCCGGCGGCGCGAGCGCGTTTCGCGCCATGCTGGCCGAGGCGCGGCGCCGCATTGCCGATGGCCGACCGCTGGTGATCTTTCCCGAGGGCACCCGCGTGCCCCATGGCACCCAGTCGGAGCTGCAGGCCGGTTTTGCCGGACTCTACAAGATGCTGAACCTGCCGATCATTCCCGTCGCGGTCGACAGCGGCCCGCTTTATCAGCGCCGCTGGAAGCGCGCCGGGACGATCCATTATCGGTACGGTGCTGAAATCCCGCCCGGCCTGCCGCGCGAGGAAATCGAAACGCGGGTCCAAATCGCCATCAACGAGTTGAATGCATGAGCGATGACCAGAAGGCCCAGACAGACCCCCATGCGGAACCGGACGAGCGTTCGTGGGGCGAAGTGCTCGGCCCCGGGCTCATCACGGGAGCGGCCGACGATGATCCGAGCGGGATCGGCACCTACAGCCAGGTCGGGGCGCAATTCGGCTACAGCCTCGCGTGGATCATGGTGTTCAGCTATCCGCTGCTGGTCGCAACCCAGCTCGTCTGCGCGCGCATTGGCGCGGTGACTGGGCACGGCATCGCGCACAATCTGCGGCGGCACTATCCCAAGCCGGTGCTGTGGTTCGCGGTTGTGCTGCTGCTGATTGCCAACACGATCAACCTCGGTTCGGACCTCGGCGCGATGGCGGCGGCGCTCAATCTGCTGCTGCCGGGGCCGACCATGCTCTATGTCGCGCTGTTCGGAGGAGTCTCGGTGCTGCTCGAGGTCTTCGTGAGCTACGAGCGCTATACGCGGATCCTCAAATGGTCTGCGCTGTCGCTGCTCGCTTATATTCTGGTGCCCTTCGTGGCCGAGATTTCGCCAGGCGAGGTCCTGCGCGGAATGCTGGTGCCCAAGCTTGGCTTCGACCGGGAGAGCACGATGGCGGTGATCGCAGCACTGGGCACCACGATCAGTCCCTACCTGTTTTTCTGGCAAGCAGGGCAGGAAGTGGAAGAGCAGCACCGGCTCCACACCCACCCGCTCGGCGTGTTCCCGCGCGCCGCCGGGCCGAGCCTTTCGCACATGCGCACCGATACGCTGCTCGGCATGGGCGTGACGAGCGTGACCGCGCTGTTCATCGTCATCGCCACCGCCGCCACGCTGCACGCGCACGGCATTACCCAGATCGCCTCGGCCGATCAGGCCGCAAGCGCGCTGCGCCCGATTGCCGGCGACCTCAGCTTCCTGCTGTTCGCGGTGGGAATCATCGGGATCGGCCTGCTGGCGGTCCCGGTGCTCGCGGGTTCCGCCGCCTATGCGCTGTCCGAGACGTTTGGCTGGGCGGAAGGGCTGGACCGCAAGCCGCACGAGGCCAAGGCGTTCTATGGCGCGATCGTGGTCGCGGTGCTGGGCGGGGTCGCGCTCAATCTCATCGGGATCGATCCGATGCACGCGCTATACTGGACGGCCGTGATCAACGGCCTTCTCGCCCCGCCGCTGATGGTGATGACCATGCTGGCGGCCAGCAACCCCAAGGTCATGGGTCGGCTGACCTTGCCGCCGCTGCTCAAATGGGGCGGCTGGGCGGCAACGGCAGTGATGATCCTCGTTTCAGGGATGTTCCTCGTAAGCTGACGGGCTCAGCCATTGCCGCGATCGCTGCGGCCGAAATCGGGGCGGGCATCGTCCTGGCCCATCTCGATGATCGAGCGGCGGATAGCGCGGGTGCGGGTGAAGGTGTCGAACAGCGTCGCCCCGTCGCCCTTGCGGATGGCCTTCTGCAGTTCGGTCAGGTCCTCGCTGAAGCGCTGGAGCATTTCGAGCACGGCCTCACGGTTGCTGAGAAACACGTCGCGCCACATCGTCGGGTCCGAAGCGGCAATGCGGGTGAAATCGCGGAAGCCACCGGCGGAGTATTTGATCACTTCGCTCTGCGTCACTTCCTCAAGATCCGAGGCCGTGCCGACGATGGTATAGGCAATCAGGTGCGGCAAGTGGCTGGTAACCGCGAGCACGCGGTCGTGGTGCTCGGCATCCATCACCTCGACCCGCGCGCCGAGTGCTTCCCAAAAGGTCAAGACCCGCGCCACCTGCGCTTCGTCCGCCTGCGCCGGCGGGGTGACGATGCACCAGCGATTGTGGAACAGCGCGGCAAAACCTGCGTCGGGCCCGCTCTGCTCGGTGCCCGCAACAGGGTGCGAGGGGATCACGCAAATGCCCGGCAAGGCCTCGGCCAGCGCGCGCGCGACGCTCGCCTTGCTCGAGCCGACATCGGTGACGATTACGCCGGGCATGAGATGCGGAGCGATGGCCCGCCCTGCGGCCTCCATCGCGCCCACCGGCACGCAAAGCACGACAAGATCGGCGTCCGCCACCGCCTCGGCAACGGTATCGGGGACCTCGTCGGCCAACGCGATCTCCCGCGCGCGCGCGCGCACCGCCGG
>Ga0114964_10002983_pt1 | contig 11596 bp, 10 predicted proteins | sample C_131016_MF_Meta_FD_92638 | JGI IMG/M metagenome (GOLD analysis project Ga0114964, IMG submission 92638) | Freshwater microbial communities from Lake Croche, Canada to study carbon cycling - C_131016_MF_MetaG | ecosystem: Environmental > Aquatic > Freshwater > Lake | place: Lake Croche, Canada... | reverse complement strand
TTGCATTGATAACTCGTCCAAGATCTTCAGGTTCCATCAGGCTTGGGGTGCCCCCACCAAAGAAGATCGTCGGTACCTGGGTAGCCTTGGAAAATTCTCTTGCCATTTCTATCTCTTTGATCAACAGGTCGATATACCCCTGGGATACATCCGAGAGCGTTGATTCAACTTTCAGTTCAGCGGGCGTATATGTATTGAAATCACAGTAACCACAGCGCTTAATGCAGTACGGGATATGCATGTAGAAAGAGAGCGCCGAACTATCGACCGCCGCACTCATGCTTACTTCTTCGCTTCCTTCGACTTCTCATCATCGGTGGTAAGAGCAGCGATAAACGCCTCTTGCGGTACTTCAACCCGGCCAACCATCTTCATGCGCTTCTTACCCTCTTTCTGCTTCTCGAGGAGTTTGCGCTTACGAGAGATATCTCCGCCGTAACATTTTGCAAGAACGTCTTTACGGATCGCTCGGATTGATTCACGTGCAATGATGCGCGAACCAATAGCTGCCTGAATAGGAATTTCAAATTGTTGGCGTGGAATTAATTCACGAAGCTTGGTCGTCATCATCACACCATAGGTATATGCCTTATCGCGATGGACAATGGCGCTAAAGGCATCGACTTTCTCACCTTGAAGCAAGATATCTACCTTGGAGAGGTCACCTTCGGCTTCACCGATAGGTTCGTAATCAAGAGATGCATAACCACGAGTTCGTGATTTTAATTGATCAAAGAAGTCAAAGACAATCTCTGCAAGTGGGAGTGTGTAGCGAATTTCAACGCGATCTTCTGAGAGGTAATCCATACCAAGAAGGTTTCCGCGTCGTTGTTGGCAGAGTTCCATGATTGCACCAATAAATTCAGATGGAGCAAGAACCGTCGCACGGACGATTGGCTCTTCTACCTTCATGATCTTGCCATCAGGAAATTCACTTGGATTGGTAACGATGATCTCTTTGCCAGTGTCGTCTGTGACTTTGTAGACAACGTTTGGCGCTGTTGAAATAAGCGCTAGGCCGGATTCACGTTCGAGTCGCTCACGCACAATCTCCATATGGAGTAGCCCAAGGAAGCCACAACGGAAACCAAAGCCAAGCGCCGCAGAATTTTCAGGTTCAAAGACAAGTGCGGCATCGTTGAGTTGAAGTTTGTCGAGAGCTTCACGAAGCATTGGATATTCAGCGCCATCTAATGGGAAGAGGCCCGAGAAGACCATTGGCCGGGGATCTTTGTAGCCAGCCAGGGGCTTATCGGTTGGGCGTTGATAGTTCGTGACGGTATCGCCGACACGAGATTGTCGAACATCTTTTACCCCGGTAATTAAATATCCAACTTCACCTACCCCAAGACCCTTGCTAGGCACTGGTTCTGGCGAGATCACACCAACTTCAAGCATCTCATGGCGCACTCCGGTTGAGTACATCTGAATCTGATCACGAGTTGAAAGGTGCCCATCAACTACGCGGACATATGTCACGACACCACGGTAAGAGTCGTAGATAGAGTCAAAGATCAGCGCGCGAGCTGGAGCGTTTGGATCTCCAACGGGTGCGGGAATCTGCTTCACAATCTGATCGAGAAGTACTTCTACGCCTTCTCCAGTTTTACCTGAAACACGTAGGCAATCCTCAGGCTGACATCCGATAAGACGTGCGAGTTCTTCGGCAAACTTCTCTGGTTGTGCTGCTGGAAGATCGATCTTATTAAGCACCGGAATAATGGTGAGGTTGTTCTCCATCGCCAGGTAGAGATTCGCAAGAGTCTGCGCTTCAATTCCCTGCGCGCAGTCGACGAGCAAGACAGCACCTTCGCAGGCGGCAAGTGATCGAGAGACTTCATAGGTGAAATCAACGTGCCCCGGTGTATCGATCATATTCAAGATATATTCTTGGCCATCTATCCCTGAACGCCACGGAAGTCTGACTGCTTGAGATTTAATGGTGATTCCGCGCTCACGTTCAATATCCATACGATCGAGATATTGGGCACGCATATTGCGCTGTTCAACAACTTCGGTGATTCCAAGCATGCGATCAGCGAGTGTCGATTTGCCGTGGTCAATATGGGCAATGATGCAGAAATTACGAATCTGCGCAGGATTTGTCTGTGACGGCTGCGGCGCTTTAGCTAATGGAATTGCAGGCATGGTGTCCTACCGCCTAAAGGTTATTAGGTCGTTAAATTACTTGGAAACTTTATTGGCTGCTTTAGCCAACGCTGACTTCTTATTTGCTGCAGCGTTCGCGTGGATAATGCCCTTTGAGACGGCAACATCCAAAGTCTTAGAAGCAACGCGAAGTTCTTCTTTGATCTTTGCAGAATCTCCGGCGGTAACGGCATCCTTGAAGCGGCGGATAGCGGTCTTCAGTCCTGAACGAGCTGACTTGTTGCGTTCCTGAGCCTTCTCATTGGTCTTAATACGCTTGATCTGCGACTTGATATTTGCCACGTGAAGATTACCTTTTCTTAAAAATTACCCAGCCCTTGTGGGATGGCGAAGAGGAAAGGTTATCAGCCAAGGGCTCCAAGGCTCAAACCGAGATCGCTCCCCTTATTGGGCTGAGTATTGGGCTGACTATTGGGCTGACTTGGCTCTGGCGATCTCAAGGATTGCGCGCTCGAGCGCATAGCCAGCATCCGCTACCGCACCTTTGATCGCAGCATCAGCCTGCGCGAGGGTTACAACTGCATAGGAGAGGGTGGCAGGAGTCCAGCCCTGTAGTTGGCGCCTCGCCTTATCGATCTGCCAGGGCGGCAAACCCAATGAGGATGCCAGCTCAAAAGATTTCACACCTTTGTTTGAGCCGGAAACTTTTGCAAGAGTCCGAATCGAGGATGCAAGGGCAGATGTAATTAGAACTGGATCAACTCCCGTTGTAAGCGCCTGTCTGAGAGTTATCAAGGCGAGATCAGTCTTGCCATCAAGGGTTGCATCTGCCACATCGAATCCGGTGGTCTCAACTCGACCTTGTTGGAATTTTTCAACATCTGCAACATCGATCGTTTTGCCAGAGGCAACATCTGATGCAAGCTGTGATGTGGCTCCACTTAATTCTCGTAAATCAGAGCCCAAGGAATCAACGAGCGCCTGCACCGCATCAACCGTAACTTTTCTCCCGGCGCGAGCAAACTCATCGTGAACAAATTGTGCCTTCTCGCCATCTTTCTTAATTGCATCAACGGCGATCACTTCTGGCTTTAATTTCTTGATCTTATCGAGGAGTGCTTTTCCTTTTACCCCACCTTTATGCCATAGAACCAATTCAACAGTTGGATCAGGATTGCTACAGAATTCTGAGACCTCATCCTGTAGATCTTGGGCTAATTCCTGAATTTCACGTAACACAAGGATGCGATCTTCACCAAAGAGTGATGGCGCAAGCGCATCGGTAATAGCGCCAAGTTCGATCTCACTGCACTCTAATTGCGTGACGGTTGCTTGAGGATTCTTGGCAAGAAGAGCTGCGATTGCGCGGTCGGCGAGAATGGATTCACCACCTTGGATTAAGGTCAGCCCCACGAGATATCCCACCACTTTCTCTTCTGTGTGCTGATCCTAAGGTCTTGGTCAAGAGAGATCGCGCCATCTAGATCGGTGCGAAGTACGTGTGCTCCCCTCTGCTCTAAGGCTGCAACTGTCGAGGGCGCTGGGTGGCCATATGAATTCCCTGCACCGACGCTGATAATCGCGACCTTTGGCTTTAGTAGATCAATGAGCGGGGCGTACTGATACGCCGAGCCGTGATGACTCACCTTGAGGAGATCTACTTTCTGGATCAACCCACTCTCGGCGATCGCCTGCTGGGCAGGGGGCTCGGTATCGCCAGCTGTGTAGATCGAAATCTTTCCGATCGAGATCAAGAGCGCAATGCTCGAGTTATTGATGCCAGAGCCATCACCAGGAAGTGAGGGTAGCTTCTCGACTTCTACCCTGGGCCAGAGAACGAAAATTTTCACTAGGCCTAGTGCTGAGTTGAATTCACTCTTCTGCCCTTGATGGACAACAGTCCAAGGATGATTTCGTAAAAGTTCTCGTGACTGCGTGTATTCGAGAGCGGGTTCTGGGTTGTTCGACACCCACACTGATTCAACATCTCGCCCATGTAGGGCTCCCGACAGTCCATTGACATGATCTGCGTGATAGTGGCTGAGAACAAGTAGTGAAATTCTTTTGATATGTAGTGCACTCAAGCATGAATCTATCGCCACTGGGTCCGGTCCTACATCAATCACGATTGCAGATCCTCCCCCAAGATTGATGACTGCTCCATCGCCTTGTCCGACATCGCAATTGACGAAGACCCAGTTACTGCCGGGCCACCCCATAGATGTGCAGAAATGCACGACTACTACTGCGAATGTGATGATCGTAATTACCTTCCATAATCTGCGGATAATCAGAAGTATCGCAATAAGCGCGATTGCTGCGCCAAGGAAGCTCTTCGGGACTTTTAGAACTGGCAGCGAACCTAATGCGTGGGCGATAAAAACAATCCAGCTCGCAAATGGCTTACAGAGAAGCAGAAGCAGATGTGAAAAACCTGGAGCGAGTGGTGAGAGAAGCGCACCGATAAACCCAATAATCGTGATGGGGGCTACAACTTCTGAAGCTAAGAGATTGGCCGGTAGCGATACCAAACTCAATTGGCCAGAGATCGCCATGATGAGCGGTGTACAGAAGAGCGTTGCCGCTATTGGAATTGCGAGCATCTCGACAAATTTGCTGGGCCCAATAAAGCGTGAAAGGTAATGCGTAATGGGCCCTGCAGCGATCAAGATCCCAGCTGTTGCGCTCACAGATAAGGCAAATCCGGGGTCAATTGCTTGAAAAGGGTCGAGTAGAACCAATAGACCAATGGCTAATCCAAGTGCCGGGAGTGCAGAGCCTCTCTCTCCTTTGATCTTGCCGACAAGGAGCACTGCCGTCATGACCGATGCACGCATGACAGAAGGTGAAGGTCGCACTAAGAAAATGAAGGCAATCAGGATTAATGCCGTAACCAGAATTCGCATCCGCATACTTCGCACGAAAAAGGCGAGCATCCACAAGAGAAATGCCGCAATGATCGCAAAATTTTCACCACTAACCGCTGTGAGATGCGTCAGACCAGAACGACGCATATCGTCAATGAAGTGTGGTTTTTCAAGTGTTGTATCACCCAGGACCAATCCCGGTATGAGCGCGCCACTCTCTCCGCCAATAGTGAGAGCAGCTGCTTTAAAGGCGCGACGTATCGCACCAGAGATAGCGTTGATCGGATCAGTAGAGCTCACTTGTACGAGGGTTGAGCGAGTGGCAATGATTGCTGCGACGCGCCGTTCACTCGTTGCAAAGACCGAGCCTGAACCTGATACCTGGGATCCCGGTAAGAAGTGCACCATCTTTGTACTTGAAATTCTGACCGGTACATGAAGGGAATATTCCCTGCCATCGATAACTCCATGGTTGATCGTGGCCAAGAATGTTGTACTTCCACCTCGAAGATGGGAACCAACAACCCTTGCTTTACCAAGAACTGGATCACTCTTCACCGTAGCCGTGAATGAGATTCGCTTTGAATTATGCAAGGGTGAGTGCGAGATGGCAGCAAGACGTAGTGTTGTCCCAAGCGCTCCAACAAGAATTGCTATCGCTAAGAGAATATAAGGGTGATACTTGCTGCGCCTAGCCATATCGCTAACCCCAGAATAAGAAGCGCTAGATCCGCAGCTGCGATTTTATGATCTCGAATTTTGCTCTTCCGAATCCCGGGACCTGAGCGATGGCATCGATGGTGGCGAATTTTCCATGAGCACTTCGATAGGCGACGATCTTCCCAGCCATCACCGGGCCCACTCCCGCTAGTACTTGAAGCTGAGCTGCACTAGCTGTATTGATGTTGACGATCACAGTGCTGCTCTTGCTGGGCTTGGTTGATTTAGCACCACTTCTGCTCTGACTCATCACGATCGGTGGAGCTCCGACAACAATCTGTTCGCCATCAAAGAGCACATGAGCGAGATTGATATCAGTAAGAGTGACTCCTTTGAGCGCTCCTCCAGCTGCAGAAATTGCATCCATCGCTCGAGAGCCACTCGGAAGCGTGTAGATATTTGGGTGGAGGACTTTCCCCGCCACATCGACAATGATCGATACTGGAGTTGGAACCGGCTCAACAATCGGCGCAAGTGAGACTTTAGGGACGGGTGATGGTGAAGCGTTGCCTTGAGCAAGTGAGAAGAAGAGTGCTCCTAGCGCAAGTGCAGATCCCAACACTATATAGATTGCACGTCGCTGAATATCTGTGAAGGTAGGGATTTCAAACATGAGGCGAAGATACGCCAGCAATTCACGCTCTTCTTATGGGGAGTGCCTCGACTGTTGATTAAATAACGATGTTAACAAGTTTTGGAGCACGAACAATCGTCTTGAGGATAGTTACACCTGCAAGCGCTGCATTCATCTCAGGGTTTGCCATCGCGAGTTTTTCAAGATCAGCATCTGAGATATCTGGTGAGACTTCAATGCGATCTTTGATCTTTCCATTGATCTGCAAGATAGCGACTACGGCATCTTCTTCAAGGAGAACTGGATCAATAACTGGCCAACCAGCCAGCGCGACAGATGGCTCATGGCCAAGTACTGACCACATCTCTTCAGCGGTGAACGGAGCAACCAATGAGAGTGATATCGCAATAGCTTCGGCTGCTTCTCGGACAGCTGGATCTGACGGTCCACACCCTGAGTCGATTGCTTTGCGTGTGGCATTAACGAGTTCCATCGTGCGAGCAACTGCGACGTTAAAACGATAGGTCTCAACTGCCAATGAGATATCTCGAAGTGACTTATGCGTCACCTTACGAAGGGTGAGATCCCCCTTAGCGAAATCACTTCCTACCGGGCTTTCCACATCTTTGGAGATTCTCCATGCGCGATTTAAGAATTTGAGTGAACCAGATGGAGAGACATCTGCCCAGTCGATGTCATCTTCTGGTGGACCAGCGAAGATGAGTGAGAGGCGGATTGAATCTACGCCATGGGTATCTAACTGCTCAGAGAGACGAACGAGATTGCCACGGCTCTTGGACATAGCTGACCCATCCATCAAGACCATGCCTTGGTTGAGCAGACGAGTAAATGGTTCAGTGAAGTTCAGTAGACCAATATCGTGGAGCACCTTGGTGAAGAATCGAGAGTAGAGAAGGTGCAAGATCGCATGGGTTACTCCCCCGACATACTGATCAACGGGAGCCCACTCTTCGACGAGCTTCTTATCAAATGCTTGAGTTGCGTCAGTTGGATTTGTGTAGCGCAAGAAATACCACGATGAATCGACGAAGGTATCCATGGTGTCAGCATCGCGCTTCGCTGGCTTGCCGCACTTCGGGCATGCAACGTTGACCCAATCCGAGGCCGCTCCGAGCGGAGAAGTTCCAGCAGGTTTCAAATCCAAGCCTTGTGCACTTGGAAGTGCAACTGGAAGTTCACTTTCAGGAACCGGGACTTCACCGCAATCATCGCAATGAATAATTGGAATCGGGGTTCCCCAGAAACGTTGACGAGAGATTAACCAGTCGCGCAGTCGGTAATTCTTCGCCGCCTTACCGAGTTTCTTTCCAGCTAATTCAGCGGTGATCTTTTCGATCGCATCACTTTTAGATAGACCGTTTAAAGAGCCAGAGTTGACCAGGGTTCCATCACCAACAGTGGCAACTCCTGTGGCACTTGGATCTTCTTCGCCAGTTTCAAGAACAACGCGAACTGGCAACTTCATCGCGTGAGCAAAATCTAGATCTCGTTGATCATGAGCTGGAACGGCCATGATGGCGCCAGTTCCATAGTCAGCCAGAACATAGTCCGAAGCCCAGATCTGGATCTTCTCGCCATTCACTGGGTTTATTGCAAAGCGATTGAGAAATATTCCACTCTTTGGTCGATCGGTCGCAAGGCGATCGATATCACTGGCCGCCTTCACGCTCTCAAGATATTTAGCAAAGCTATCTTCTGCGCCACTGCCCTTGACGAGCTCTGCCGCGAGCAGTGAATCAACAGCAACGACCATAAAGGTTGCGCCATATAAGGTATCGGGACGGGTCGTGTAAATAGTGACTGGCTCATCGCGGCCCTCGATCTGGAAATCAACTTCGGCGCCAATGGAACGGCCGATCCAGTTTCTCTGCATCTGCAGAACTTTCTCTGGCCATTTTCCTTCAAGTTGGTCCATATCATCCAACAGGCGATCGGCATAGTCAGTGATCTTGAAATACCACTGGTTTAACTTCTTCTTCGTTACAGCTGTATCGCAGCGTTCACAGAGACCGGCAACAACTTGTTCATTTGCTAAAACAGTTTGGCAATTTGGGCACCAGTTGACCGGTGAATCTTTTCGGTAGGCAAGGCCTTTCTTGTACATCTGCAAGAAGATCCATTGATTCCATTGGTAGTACTCAGGATCACTTGTATGAAGTACGCGGTCCCAATCAAAAGAACATGCATAACGTCGCATCGACGCCTTTTGTACTGCAATATTTTCGTAGGTCCACTCACGTGGATCTGATCCACGCTTGATTGCAGCATTCTCTGCCGGTAAACCAAAGGAATCCCACCCGATCGGGTGCATGACGTTGTAACCCTTTTGAATCCAGTAGCGAGCAATGACATCGCCCATCGCATAGGCCTCAGCATGGCCCATATGAAGATCACCAGATGGATAAGGAAACATATCTAAGACATAACGCTTAGGACGCAGATCATCGGCGCGACCAGATTTAAATGGCTCGATGCGATCCCAGATAGGAAGCCACTTCGCCTCTACCCCGTGAATGTCATATGCCTCGTGCTCAGCCATGGGCAAACCTTAACCTTCCCATGTAACGCCAGTGAGTTCTTCGCTCACTTCCCAGAGACGAGATGCCAGGTATTGATCGTAGGCAAGAGCTTTTCCATGGGTGAACTTCGGAGTTCCACGCATCTCACCAAGCCCATTGGGACCAAGGTAGGAAGCACCCAAAATATTTGGATAGGTCGCAGCACAGAGCGTTGGGTATGCACCTTCAAGCGGAGTCTGTGCAAGCAATGCACTTGTGGCGATCATCGCTTTTGCTTGAAAACTTCTGCCCGCCATCATTGGGCCAACTTTTTGGAGATTGGTATTTGCCCAACCCGGGTGTGCTGCAATCGAGATGAAGCTCCACTTCTCGCGCAGGCGGCGACGTTCTACCTCATTCACAAAGAGTAAGTTGGCAAGTTTGCTATCGCCATAAGCAGACCATGGTGAGTACTTGCCTTTACCGAGGGCACGTGAGCGAATCTCATCGATGCTCTGATCGCCAAAATTTCCAAGTCGGTGTGCTTGGGATGCAACAGAGATGAGGCGATCTTTAATCTGATTCTTAATCAATCCGGCAAAGGCAAAATGTCCAAGATGATTAGTCCCAAGCTGCATCTCAAAACCATCAGATGTGAGTCGATATGGAATCGCCATCACGCCAGCGTTAAGAATCACAACATCGAAAGGAGAAGTTACTTGTGCAGCAGCTTCGCGGATTGATGCCAGGCTTGCTAAATCTAGTTGGAGTAAGTGAGCTGCTCCGCTTTGATCTTGAGCTCGGGCACCTTTTTTAAGATCGCGCGCAGTGATGGTAACTTCCCCACCCTTTGCGGTGAGTGCTGTAGCAGTAGCAAGTCCCAATCCGCTTGTGCCGCCAGTGATCAGAAATTTCTTTCCACTCTGATCGCCCATATTGACATTTGTCCATGCGTCAGGGATTTGGAAGCCTGAGTCACGATATCTATTCATAGTGTGGAGCTGAGGGGACTTGAACCCCTGACCCCCTGCATGCCATGCAGGTGCGCTACCAGCTGCGCCACAGCCCCGATTCTCTACCTACGAGAAGTTCTGAGGGGTGAACCTTATCTAACTCCCGCTCTCGTTGCCAAAGACAGGTTCTGGGATGGAACCAGCATTATGTTCGCTCAAAAACCAGCGTCCAATTGAGTTCTTTTCAAGCACCGACCACGATGCATTGGAAAGTCCGCCAAGTGAGCTCCACTTTTCGAAAGGCAGCTCCAGTATTGAGCCGAGGATGCATCGTGCGGCGCCGCCGTGAGTCACAAAGACAACCGTTCCATCTGCATCCGAAATTTCCCGATGAATCACGGCACATGCTCTCGCAGCAACTTCAGATCGCCGCTCACCGATATCACCAGCAGGAAAATCATCACCGTGGAGCCAGCCAATAAATTTCGCTTCATCTTTCGCACGGTTCTCTGCCCCGGTCTTGCCTTCCCAATTTCCACCATCGGTTTCGCGTAGTCCGATATCTGTGATGATTGGTAAACCTGAGAGTTGGGAAAGTGCACCCGCAGTTTCGCGAGTACGTGAGAGATCACTCGATACAATTTTGATGGGATTCATTCCGATCAAAACTTTAGCTGCGTGTTCAACTTGAAAACGACCCACAGAGTTCAATGGGATATCAGTGTGTCCCTGAAAGCGATTCTCGATATTCCAATCCGTTTGGCCATGTCGCCATAAGACAATTCGCGTGGGAGCCATATCAGTCGCTATCGAATTTCTTGAATAACCAATGGCAAGCGTGGGCAATCATTCCAGAGCCGATCAAGCATGTAGTAACTACGAAGTTCTTGCGTCTGAATATGAACAACCAAATCAGAGTAATCCAGAAGAATCCATTGCCCTTTGCCTTCACGGCGAACTGGCTTCTCTCCAATTTTTGCGAGCGCTTCGAAAACTCCATCAGCGACCGCTTCTGCTTGGCGATCAGTTGATGCAGTCGCGATTAAAAATACCTCAGATAAAATCAATTGATCCGTCATATCCAAGGCGACAATATCGGTTCCCAGCTTTTCAGAGATTGCGTCAGCTGCTAATTGAGCAAGATCTGAGACTGCTTTACTTGCTGCCATATAAGCCATTTTCTTTGATGTAGGTTCGAACAGATGGTGAGAGCATGGGAGTTAAATCCCCACCCTTAGAGATGGATTCACGAACTTGGGTAGCACTGATGTCGAGCGCTTTAATTTCGACCTCAGTAAAAGCTGATTTAACTTCACCTGGTCGCTTAACAACGAGAATTTCAACGATCTTCTGCAGTGCATCTGCGCGATACCACTGTTCTAATTTTGCAGCAGCGTCGCTACCTAGAATGAGAGTAAAAGTATCCCGGGGGTAGATCATTCTTAATTGATTGACCGTATCTATCGTGAACGTCGGCCCAGAGCGATTTACTTCAAGATCGAGAACTGAAACTTTCTCTTGCAGATCATCTGGTAGATCATTGAGCGCAGCGGTGCACATCTCAACTCGATGCGATCCACTTGCGGCAGGTTTATCTGTTCGAAGGCGTGGCTGCCCAGATGGGATCAAGAAGATGGAGTCAAAGCGTGAAGCGACCCCAGAGAGTATGCGTAAGTGACCGAGATGGATTGGATCAAAGGTCCCGCCGAGTATTGCTATCTGTGCGATGGGATTACTCGCGGTCTAGACGAAGAACGAGATAGAGCAAGAAGCTCAACGTTCCAAAGGCGAAGAGACCAAAGAAGACCGGTGAAGCAGGCAGATGGCGAACAGCGCCTTCGGCATGGATATGAA
>Ga0114964_10002982_pt1 | contig 11597 bp, 11 predicted proteins | sample C_131016_MF_Meta_FD_92638 | JGI IMG/M metagenome (GOLD analysis project Ga0114964, IMG submission 92638) | Freshwater microbial communities from Lake Croche, Canada to study carbon cycling - C_131016_MF_MetaG | ecosystem: Environmental > Aquatic > Freshwater > Lake | place: Lake Croche, Canada... | reverse complement strand
GCAATCAACTTTCCATCAACAGTTTTTACAGTCTCAAAGAGTCCGGCGGCCTTAGGAAAACCATAACTATCTAATTCGACGCTCACGCTAGTTCTCCTCCCGCAATAGAAATGAGTCTGCGTGCTTTGAGTTGAGTCTCTTCCCACTCAGCATCTGCATCGCTACCCCAAGTGATACCGGCACCTGTACCGAATCGTAAGTACTGATCTCCGGTACTCCAAAAGGTTCTAATTCCCACTGCGATTTCGCCTCGATCACCCTGCACCCAACCCAGTGCTCCGCAATATGGGCCACGCGCGACTTTTTCATTCTGGGAAATAATCTCTATTGCAGAGCTCTTAGGGGCACCGCTTACGGAGCCCGCAGGAGTAATTGCCTCGAAAATTTCTCTCCAAGAAACATTCGGCGCAAGTGATCCCACAACATCTGAAACCAAATGCTTTAACCCAGGATGTTCCTCCGTTCTAAATAACTCTGATACTTCTACAGATCCCGCAAGGCAGATACGACCAAAGTCGTTGCGCATCAGATCCACAATCATCAAGTTTTCTGCCTTATCTTTCTCGCCAAATTCCCTTGCGGTAGCTGTCATCGTTCCTTTAATAGGTGAGGTGATAATCAATTCTCCGGTTCGATGCAGCAATCTTTCGGGTGTGGCAGATGCAATCTCAAGCCCTGGAATCTTTAAATACTGCGCATAGGGAGCAGGATTTTCAAGCAATAACTGACTAAAGAGTCCCTGCAAAGACAAATTCGCATCTGAGATTTCAGTTCTTAATTCACGACAGGCATTTACTTGATAGACCGAACCATTAGCGATTGATTCTCTAATTTCCTGCACATAGGCGATGTATTTCTCTTTACTCATCGAACTTTGCCAAGGCGCATTTAGTTTCTTCCACGGCTGATGCGCAAATTCACTTTCAGTAATCTGACCAAACCTTGCAAAAGTCATCTCGCCTTCAAAGGTAATGACTACTGCCCAGAAATTTCCATCGCTCAGAACTGATGGATCGTGGCTAATCTCTTGCAATTGGCTCGCTAATCGAGAACCCATCCAGAATTGATTATCGGCCGCGAACATGTGGCCAAGGCTACGCATAACTCGGGTAAAAAAGCCTTTACCAATTTGCGCTTTGGCACTTACGCCTCGCCTGCGCTAGATTTGCCCCTGCACAAAATGCGGACGTAGCGCAGCTGGTAGCGCGGAACCTTGCCAAGGTTCAGGTCGCGGGTTCGAACCCCGTCGTCCGCTCGGATTAACCGCCGCTTAGAATTAATTTTCAGGTGGCGGTTTCTCTATAGTAGGAAAAAGAAGAGAAAATAGAAAAAGAAGTAAAAGAATGGTCGGATGGCCGAGAGGCGAGGCAAGGGACTGCAAATCCCTCTACACGGGTTCAAATCCCGTTCCGACCTCAAGTAGTACAGCAGCGACAGAAATACAACGGAGTAGATATGTCAGATAACGATTCAACACGACCTTGGGGTCGCTATGAAGTCTTACAGGACACTCCAACGTACAAAGTGAAATCAATTTGGGTCCAACCAGGTCATCGACTTTCATTGCAACGTCATCAAAAGCGTCAAGAGCATTGGTTCATCGTTTCCGGCGTTGCAGATGTAGTTCTCGGTGACGAGAGCTTCAAGAAATATCCCGGGGAAACTGTTGATGTTCAAGTCGGTCAACTCCACCGCATTGGAAACTCCGGAACAGAAGAGATGATCTTCATCGAAGTACAGACTGGCACCTACTTTGGTGAAGACGATATTGAGCGTATTCAGGATGATTACGCCCGATAATTCACTCGGCTATACTTTCTTAACAATTTGATAGATACCGAAGTTGTAAGACCCGGACGATTGGCTCAGCGGTAGAGCACCACATTGACATTGTGGGGGTCACTGGTTCGATCCCAGTATCGTCCACCACCGATGGCGAGCAATGACGCCGTCCTTCAAGAATATTTCCATGTTGATTCAAGCCCATCCCCAGTTTGTGAATCAAGAGACTTCGTAGAGACGATTTCCTTTACCTAGTAGGGTTCACATATGTCTAACTCAGTGCTGTCTAACCCGGTGCGCATCGCAATTGTCGGCACGGGTTGGCGTGCGCGTTTCTATCTCCGATTGGCATTGGCGATACCAGAAAAGTTTCAGATAGTCGGAATTGTCACGCGTAAAGCTGAGAATGTTGATCCACTGAGTCGAGAATTTAATGCCCCAGTCTTCACATCAATCTCCGAACTGATTACCAAGTCCAAGCCAGAATATGTAGTTTCAAGTGTTCCTTGGGCTGTTAATCCAGAAGTTCTTACTACTTTAATTTCGGCAAATATTCCAACACTATCGGAGACTCCACCGGCACAAGATGAAGATGCACTGAGAGCACTTTGGCGAGAGGTGGGAGAACGACAACTTGTTCAAGTAGCTGAGCAAAATCTCTTTCTCCCTGGGCATGCAGCGAGATTAAGTGCAACGAAGAGTGGTGAAATTGGAACAGTAACTTCAGTTCAAGTTTCATCAACTCATGGCTATCACGCGATGTCACTGATGCGAGGATTTCTCGATAGGCCATTTGGAGCGACAAAAATACAAGCAACAAATTTCACCGCACCATTAGTAGATCCACTCATGAGAGATGCGTGGACTTTGGATCAAAGTGAGAAAATGGCTGTAACTACATTGGCAACAATTGACTTTGGAGATGGCCGTTCTGGTCTCTATGACTTCACGTCTAATCAATGGCACAATCAGTTGCGTCATCGACGAATTTTGATTCGCGGCAGTCGTGGGGAGATTTCTAATGACGAACTCATCCGATTGGAATCAGCGACAGCAATTGTAAAGTCACAATTTAATCGATATCAATTAGGACAAGATCTCAATCTCGATGGACACGATACTGAACATATCTCCCTGAACGGTAAAGTCATCTGGAAGAATGCTTATCTAGGAAAGCGTCTGATGGATGACGAGATAGCCCTCGCGTCAATGATGGAGGCGATGGGGAATTGGGTTCGTCACTCAGGACCAGCACCGTACTCTCTTGCTGACGCATCTCAGGACCACTTAATTTCGTTAGCAATAGATGAGTCAGCCAGAACAGGAAAACTCATTTCCACGGGAAAAGAGTCTTGGGGTAGTTAGTTCGGGGCTCTTTTAATAAGCGGGTGCTATCACTCTCCATCAATCAGCAAAATTTTCTGCGCTGAATTGTTACTGGTGGCATAATGATGTCACCAGTAATTTTTGTATGGAGGGATTTGCCATCGCTAACCAGATAACTCAGGTGTTCTCGGAATCAGAGTTGCAGACACTTGTCGCGGCATTCAACACAGTCATTCCTGAGGATGAAAATCCTGGTGGTTGGGAAGGCGGCGTTTCCTCCCTACTAGAAGAGCACATCAACGATTTCATGAAATGGTCGATCGACCCTCTCAAGCGGGCGGTTTCTATTCTTGATATCAATTCAAATCAAAAATTTGGCAGGAACTTCGCGGCGCTTACAGCCACGGAGCGAGCAGGTCTCTTTGGTGAAGCGCTTGAAGAAGAAGTTCCAGAAATCTCCCCCACTTCAATCGTGCAGAATTCTTTGGCACCGTTCAATACCATGGTCAAAATCGCTTACGAGGGTTTCTACGGCGGCACTCGTGAACCTGCAGGTTGGAAGGTTGCCGGCTTCACACTCTTGAATAGTGACGTGCAATTGGTCGAACCTGAACCAATACCAAGTAAACCAATCGATCAACTTCTGGATAACTATTACTCCGTCATCATTGGATCTGGCGCAGGCGGTGGCGTCGTGGCGGCAGAATTGGCAAAAGCTGGAAAGAAAGTTTTGCTCATTGAGCAATCCAGACCACATCACCCATCTGAACTTCGTGGAAACCTTCTGCAAGGTAAGCGCGAGCAGATGTACAACGCAACTGCAAATCTGGGTGCTGGCCATCCGCGCGTCCTTGAGAATGATGATGGGAGCACGGTAATCCTCAATGCGGAGGAGAATGCCGCAGATTATGGAACTATCGCAGTAACACTTGGTGGTGGTACCCGATTATGGCAAGGGATGTCATGGCGTTTTTTTCCAGAAGATTTCACGATGGCTACGATTTACGGAATTCCAGAGAACAGCACGCTGGCAGATTGGCCATTCCCATACGAAGAACTAGCACCATATTACGATCGCGTTGAGTGGGAATTGGGAGTTGCAGGCGATTCGCAAAGCGCTGTTGGAAAGGCTCATCCGGGGAGGAAGCCGTTTCCGATGCCCGCCTTTCCTGACGATAAAACTCGAATAATTCTGAGGGATGCGATTGAAAAATTAGGTGGGCAAGCTTCTCCAATCCCACTGGCCTTTAATTCAGTTCCAAGAGACGATCGACCCGCTTGCGTAATGTGTAACCAATGTGTTGGGCATTCGTGTCCGGTAAATGCCAAGAACGGTACGCACAACACTTTCATCCCACGGGCACTAGCAACGGGCAACTGTGATCTCCTTCAATCGGCTCAAGCTACTTCTATCGAACATGATTCCAATGGCCATGCAACAGGGGTACACATTTACGTCACCATTAATGACGAGCCGCAGAAAATATTTATTAAAGCAAAGAAAATTGTCGTATCAGCAGGCGCTATCGAGACACCTCGACTTCTCTTGGCCTCAGGCATTGGTAATTCGTGGGTTGGTCGCAACCATCACAGCCATGGAATCGTTACGTCGATTGCAACTAAAAATGCTCCTCAGCAAGATGTGACCGGCCCCGGACATTCGGTAGCGAGTATTGACTATGTCCATAGAAATCGTGAGGCATATGGCGGCGGCGTCATATTTGATATGCCTCTCCACAATCCGTTGATTCTCGCTCAACGAAATCGTAGCGTTGCCCAATTTGGACATCTTCACAAGCAACTCATGCGCAGCGGTGATAAATCAATTGGTTTAGTCTCCATGGTGCAAGAAATACCTGATGCAAGAGGTCGAATTACAATAGACCCAGAAGTGAGAGACGTTGCAGGAATGCCTGCCGCAAGAATATTTGCAATCGCTAATCCGGCTACAGAAATCGCCACGAAATACATCGCGGAAGCATGTGAGAAATGGCTTGAAGCGGCAGGTGGGGAAAAGATTGTGTCTACCGTCATGTCCGGTGGCAGCAGAGGTAACGAACATTCCGCAGGAACCTGCAGATTTGGGCGTACTCCGGAGGAGGGTGCGGTCGACCCTACCGGACTTGTCTTTGGAACTCAGAACGTTTACGTAGCAGATGCTTCTGTCCATGTCACAAATGGCGGATTCAATCCGGCGCTGACCGTAATGGCGAATGCAATGCGAATCGCAGAAAAGATTTTACAAGCGGATTAATTCCGAGAGTTAAACCGTTCCAGTAGATCCAAGTTTCGCTTACTCAAGCTTATTAGCCTGAGTAGTTATACGTCTGATTTAGAACCAACGTGCGTTTTGGCGTCAACTGAGATGTACCTAGATTTGCCACCGTGAGGTTATCCCACTCAAATCCATTTCCATGCAGATTCCACGATAGAAGCGACATTGCATTCCTCCCTCAAACAATTTACATAGGGACACAGATTTACTGTGAACGAGGAAGATAAAAAAAGAGTAGAACTGAACCCGCTAGTAGCGTGGTTTAACACGCCAGTAACTGGGGTACTTTTGGTAGGTGATTGCATTCATCCCAGGCTTACTCACTGGACTTTCCCTCATCATCGCAATCGGGGCTCAAAATGCCTTCGTGATTAGACAGGGTCTAGCTAAATCTCACGTATTTCTGGTTGTAGTTATTTGCGCCCTCGCTGATGCTCTCCTTATCTTCTTAGGTACTGGCGGACTTGGAACTCTGATTCAATCAAAGCCGGGCTTGCTTGAATTTATCCGCTGGTTTGGCGTTATTTATTTATCTTGGTTCGGAATCAAATCAGTGCGCTCGGCGCTCAAGACACCGGAGTTCCGCGCAGGTGGCAACCTCATCAGTTCGAGAAAAACAGTTGTTCTTTCGGTACTTGGTTTTACCTTTCTTAATCCCCACGTTTACCTTGACACGGTTATTCTCGTGGGAAGTATCGCTAATCAATTTCACTCAGATCGTTGGTATTTCGCACTCGGTGCATCTATCGGCAGTGTGCTCTGGTTTACAAGTATTGGTTTTGGAGCGCAAGCCGCATCAAAATATATGTCACGGCCCATCTTCTGGAAGGTCCTCGACATTATTATTGCAATAGTGATGTTTACGGTTGCGATACTTCTTGCCTTTTATGACTTCAGTTCTTAGCACGAGAGATATAGAGAATCCCAGCAGCAACTATTGCTATTCCGATATAGCTCTGCAAAACCAAGCTCTCACCAATAACCACTGCAGCAAGTAGAGTGGCTGTAGCCGGCTCTGCTAAAACAACGGTTGCTGCGGTGCTGGAATCAATTCTCTTCAGACCAAAGGTGAAGAGGAAATATCCAATTGCTGTGGGAACAAGACCTAGCCATAGGACAGTTAGCGAGGCCTTGGGTGTGAGAATCCAATCGGGATTTTGCGCGAATAGAAATGGAGATGAAACGAGGGCTGCCACCCCAAATGAAGTCGCAGTCAACCAAATATCTTGCGCGCCTTGGGCAAGTGATTTTCTGCTAATCACGTTAAAGACTGCGAAACCACACCCCGCAATGACTGCAAGTGCTATTCCAAGTGGCTTAAATGAACTCACACCGTGCGCAGTTCCGACCAAGATGATTCCAAGAACCGTGATTGACGTGCCTAGAAACCAACTCTTACGCGGCTTCTCCCCCAGAACAAGAAAAGCAACAATTGCAGAAATGGTCGGAACACTTCCTAGAGCGGTCACCGTAGAGATTGCAATACCTGTGATGTGGACGGCGCTAAAGAAGGTAAGTTGATACATCGCCACACCAAAGCCACAGATCAAGAGATCTTTACGTGACATTCGAATATCCCCCCGCTTTTCGCGTTGAAGATAGGCGAAGAGGAAGAGAAAGAGTGAGCCGCACAACAATCTGGCTGCGCCAACTGCCACAGGGGAAATATCAGGTGCCCCCAATTGCTGCGTGGTTCCAGTCGTTCCAAAGCAGATTGCTGAACCTAAAACCGCGAGAATGCCCGCACGACGGTTTGAGGTATTCATCTGGCAAGGATACTCGTAAGATTCCTGCATGACATTTCGTGCGATTAAGCCCATTGATGGAAGTTCTTTCGGAGTAGATATTGCCGAGAACACAGAGCAAGAAGTTGCAGAAGCGATTGTTCGCGCTCATGCAGTTGCCTCCGAGTTAGTAGCGCTTTCTCCTGCGCAACATGCAACACTACTTCGCACTATTGCAGATGAAATTGAATCTCATCGCGCGGAACTCATCGAATCAGCATGTGCAGAAACTGCTCTGCCAGAAGGACGCATCGGCGGAGAGATAACACGTACTACTGTGCAATTTAGACTCTTTGCAGATTTAGTGCAGACAGGTCGTCACCTCAAAGTTGTCATCGACAAAGCAGATCCCAACTACTCACCTGCGCCGCGTCCAGATCTACGTCGTCAAAACCAGCCACTTGGTGTTGTTGCAATCTTTGCTGCAAGTAACTTCCCTCTAGCCTTTTCAGTAGCGGGAGGCGATGCCGCTTCTGCTATCGCTTCAGGAAATCCAGTTGTTGCAAAAGCACACCCTGCTCATCCAAATACATGTGCAATCGTTGCTAGAGCAGTTAAAAGCGCTTTCAAGAAATCAGGACTTTCATCTGATTTGTACTCAATTGTTCAAGGAACCAATCCAAAAATTACACATTGGCTTGCTGGACACCCTCTTGTGCAAGCAGTTGGTTTCACAGGATCTGAAGCAGTCGGACGAATTCTCATTGACATATCTGCTAAGCGCGAAGTTCCGATTCCGGTCTTTGCTGAGATGGGTAGTTTAAATCCAGTTTTCGTCACTACATCAGCAATCCTCGAGCGCTCTACCGATCTTGCAAAAGGACTGGTTGATTCAGCAGTTCTTGGCTCAGGTCAATTCTGCACAAAGCCAGGTTTAATTTTTATCCCCGAGACAGCTACAGATTTCCTCACCGAAATCAGTGCTCACCTTGGAACGCTGCAAGTCGGGCCCCTTCTTTCGCAATCCATCGCTACTCGCTACACCCAAGCAATCTCTGAACTTTCAAAGAATGGCGCAATCACCGTGTATTGCGGCAAAGAAAATGCATCAGGGTTTGGCGTAACGCCAACGTTCTTTGTGGCAGATTGGCAGACCGCGCAGAAGAATCCTGCACTACTCGAGGAGCATTTCGGTCCAACATCAGTAATCATCACCGTCAAGGAATCTGAATTTGCACAGATCTCATGTGAGTTACATGGACAACTCACTGCGACTATCCACGGAACCACCGGCGATAAGATTGATGAGCTACTTCAAATACTTTCGCATAAAGCGGGTCGCGTCATCTGGAATGGTTTCCCAACTGGAGTTGCAGTCACTGAAGCTATGCAACACGGCGGTCCATGGCCGTCATCGTCATCTCACACAACATCTGTGGGAATTGATGCGATATATCGCTTTATGCGACCAGTTTCTTATCAATCATTTGCGCAAGATGTTCTACCAAAACCCTTACAAGATTCAAACCCTTGGAAAGTTGAACAGCGCATTAATTAAGCAATTGGCCGATGGTTACGTCCAGCTCTTCATCAGTTGCGGCAGCGATATCCCACGGTTTATGAAGATTATCGCCATCCCAACGCGGAATCACATGCATATGCAGATGGAAAACGGTTTGCCAACCTGCTTCACGGCTCATTTGAAAGATCGTTGTGCCATCTGAATGCAACTTTGCCTGAAGCAAATCTGCAACTTCTTTAGCCGTGGCTGCAACTGCCGCATAAGTGCTCGAATCAGTATCGTGAACATCGAGTGAATGAGATTTTGGGATAACTAAAGTGTGGCCGCGATTGGCCGGAAAGATATCGAGAAATGCAATGCAAAGTTCATTCTCTAGAACTTTGCGAGAGGGAATTTTCCCCTCAACAATCCCGCAGAAAATACATGCACTCATGCGCCCAACTGTATTCTCTTGATTCTTTCGCGCGCAATCTTCTGAGATGGCGATTCATGCCCCAGCATGTAAGACAAAACATCAAGCATCACACGGCTCACTTTCAACCAACCTTTCGATTTCTTCGTAAGGCCTAAAACTGATCTAAAAGGCTCATCAATAGTTGAAATCGCAGCATTGCAAAGGATGCGATAGAAAAATAGACCACCGACACCAAACGGTGGCTTGAGGATAAATTTCACTATCGGCGGTGTCATCGCGATTCGCACCACATCGTTACTGGCAAAAGTTGCGAGAGTCGACGCGAGTTCACTCTTACTCTGCGGCGCAGTTGTTAGCCCTAGCGGAGCCGCGCTTCGTGCCCACTCCTGAACATATCTATCGCCAATGTTTGAATCGTCATATCCAAGTTCTTCGTAGGTGCGCAGAAATGAATCCGTGAAGGCGCAATGCACCCACAAAAGGAATCGTGGGTCAGAAGCGTGATACGAATGAGTTTCGCCCGCTTTGTCAGGGTAATCCCCCGCTACACCTTTATGTATTTCATTGACTCGCTGCGCTTCACGTTCAATAGCTTGTGTGGAACCGAAGGATGTAATCGTCAACCAACGAGTAGTTCGTTCTAATCGACCTAATGGGTCGGTGTCATATTGCGAATGTTCTGCAACGCCAGTGAGTGCGGCAGGATGAGCCGCTTGCATAAGAAGTGCACGAATTCCGCCGACAAGTGTTGAAACTGAACCATGTACCTGCCACACCGCGCTATCTGGACCGAAGTAGCCGATGTCATCACCAATAGACATCTGTTGCGCCCATTGCGGTGCTCCTGATGGATCTCCGGAAACTGTCTTTCTAAATGCATTCGCTGCGCGATTTCCGCCAAGGGCGCCGATTAATTTATGCACGTGGTTAGTCTAGGTAAGTTCGGAATCGATGCAACTTAGGGATTCAAAATCTGCGACTAGGAGTGCGCCTCGATAAATATTCGGGAATTTTCAAAGATAATTTCCGCGTCATAATCAAGAGTCGCAACGTGATAGCTGTTCACCAATTCGATGCGATTTTTTTCACGCGAATTGATTTCGCGCATAATTATTTCAGTATTAGAAACCGGCAACGTGTGATCTTCAACGCTGTGAAATAACTGCACCGGCAAAGTGACGTCGTGTAAACGTTTGCGTGTGTAATGCATCATTTTGAGCATTTCATAGGCACCCACAGCAGGTAACCAGTCGTATCCGTACTCCGTGACGCCCGGACGCTTTATGTCATCACCTACCGAAGAGCGAAGTTTTTGAAACCTAGAAATGATCCATGCCAATTGATGGGGCACGAATTTCACGTGAATCATCGGATTAACCAGGATTAATCCCGATAGTTGGTTCGAATAGCGCGCCGAAACGTTGAGGCAAACTCCGCCGCCCATAGAAAGACCTGCGAGAAAAACTTTTTCGCAACTTTGCATCAAAGCATTTAAATCAGATTCAATCTTTGCAGGCCATTCTTGCCACTTTACATGGTTGAGATCTTGCGCAACTGTTCCGTGGCCCGGCAAGAGTGCAACAGTTACGGTGTAACCAAGTTGGTTGAGATACTCACCCCATGGGCGCATTCCGGCAGGCGAACCTGTAAATCCATGAACAAGGAGAATTCCAATCTTTGCCTTTTCACCTTTGCCCGCTGAATGCCAATCACGAATGTAACCTTCGGGTGCACCGCCAACGCTCATGGGAAGAGAGTATTGCTGGGCCTATGTCAGAGCAATCATCTACTCTTCATTTCATGATCAGTGAGTCGGCACAAAGCAAAGATGCAAGCTGGCAATCCACGCTTCAAGAAATTGGTCGACCACTACAAGAAACCACCTTTGTAGTTCTTGATTTAGAAACAACCGGTGGCGCCCCTCATTTAGGAGCGGCAATTACTGAGATTGGCGCAGTGAAAGTTAAGGGCGGAAAAATTCTCGGTGAATTTAAAACATTCGTTAACCCAGAGCATCCGGTTCCTGCCTACATCACTGAACTCACCGGGATCACTGATGCGATGGTCTACCAAGCACCGTCTATCGAAATAGTTTTCCCCACGTTGCTCGAATTTCTTGGGTCAGACCAAGAGACTGTTCTGGTTGCGCAGAACGCCCCCTTCGATCTTTCATTTCTCAAATTTGCCGCTCGCGCCCACGCATTCATATGGCCCGATTTCCCTATCTTGGATACTGCAATTATCGCCCGCAAAGTCTTATCGAAAGATGAAGTCCCAAACTGCCAGCTTGCAACACTTGCCGCATTTTTTGGAACAAGTACAACTCCCAACCATCGCGCACTCGATGACGCAAAAGCAACTGTCGATGTTCTCCACGGCCTGATTGAAAGAGTTGCAGGGCTGAATATCTACACATTGGAAGAGTTAATGAATTTCGGAAAGCGAATTAAGAAGCCGAAATCTCCTGCGTAAGGGCCGCCCACTTCGTAAGTAATGCGCGTGCTGCCCCACTATCAACTGCTGCAGTGGCTCGGATTAAACCAGCAGAGATTC
>Ga0114964_10002979_pt1 | contig 11599 bp, 12 predicted proteins | sample C_131016_MF_Meta_FD_92638 | JGI IMG/M metagenome (GOLD analysis project Ga0114964, IMG submission 92638) | Freshwater microbial communities from Lake Croche, Canada to study carbon cycling - C_131016_MF_MetaG | ecosystem: Environmental > Aquatic > Freshwater > Lake | place: Lake Croche, Canada... | reverse complement strand
GTAAGCATATTGATTGGAGCCCTCTTTATCACGATATTAGTTGTGGCAAGAGCTTGGTAATGACTAAATCGGCTACGAAGATCGCAGTTTTGTATAGCTTATTTGCGGGCTTATCAACGGTAGTCAATATCGGCAGTCAAATGCTATCGATGCTTATCTATAGTGTGGTCTATGCCGTAGAAATTTCAATTTTCATTGGAACTTTGGCTGGATTACCACTTCGTTACTTTTTAGAAAAACGCTATATTTTTTCTTTTCAATCAAAAAATATCACACATGATGGGCGGCTGTTCATTCTATATAGTTTCATGGGTATGTTTACAACAGCCATTTTTTGGGGCACAGAGTACGTATTTCATTTAATTTACATAACAGATGTTATGTGCTACATAGGCGGGATCTTGGGTTTAACTATTGGCTATTACATTAAGTACCAACTAGATAAGCGCTTTGTCTTTGTCGATAGATCTGAAAAGGCAGTAGCTATATGAAGATTTATGGGTGGGGCAGGTATCCAGCAATAGATGCAAAAGTGTTGTTGCCCCAAACGCATAAAGATTGTGTAAATTTCCTCAAAAGCAACGAAATTGTATTGCCGCGAGGAATGGGGCGCAGTTATGGAGACAGCGCGAATAGCTCAACTGTTATTGAATCTACGTATCTAGATCACTTCATCGAGTTTGATGAGACAACAGGGATTTTGGCTTGTGAGGCAGGCGTCTCTATTCGAGAAATTCTTCAGTTAATTGTGCCTAAAGGCTGGTTTGTGCCCGTAACACCAGGCTCTAGTTTTGTCACCATCGGCGGCGCTATTGCCAGTGATGTGCATGGTAAAAATCACCATTTAAGCGGAACATTCTCTGAGCACTTATTATCTTTTGATCTCATGCTCGGTAGCGGGGAAATTATTAGTGTCACCAAAGATAATTACCCAGATCTTTTTAGGGCATCGTGTGGTGGGATGGGTTTAACAGGGATAATTCTATCGGCTAGCTTTCAACTAAAGCCGATTAAGTCCAGTCAAATTCATCAAACGACTATTAAAGCGAGTTGTTTGGAAGCGGTATGCGAACAATTTGAAGCCAATCATGCCAGCACTTATTCCGTTGCTTGGATTGATTGCTTGGCAAGTGGGAAGCGGTTAGGGCGCTCACTCTTAATGTTGGGTGAGCATGCACAAGACGGCACTCTAGAGCTTGGGAAGAAAAAAAGCCTAAATATGCCGATAGACATGCCTAGCTCAATTCTAAATCACTATTCGATTAAGGCATTTAACTCACTTTACTATCACAGGATTTTTTCAAAAACAAAGACAGAATTGGTATCGTTTGAGCCATACTTTTACCCCTTAGATGCGATTGGTAATTGGAATCGCCTTTATGGCAAGGCAGGATTTGTGCAATATCAGTTTGTACTGCCTAAGGCAGTTGGCGTGAAGGGGATGAAGAAAATCCTAGAGGTAATTGTTTCCAGTGGAAAGGGATCATTTTTGGCGGTACTCAAAGCCTTTGGCATAGCAAATCAAAACTTTCTGTCTTTCCCAATTGAGGGATATACCTTGGCATTGGATTTTAAAATGTCTGAAGAGACAGTTCAATTTATAAAGTTGCTCGATAGTATGGTAGTGGAGATGGGTGGCAGAATCTATTTAACAAAAGATGCCCTAATGACCGAAGCATCCTTTAAAAGAACATATCCACAGTGGGAGCAGTTTGAAGAAGTGCGTACCAAATATGGCGCTATTGGTAAATTTGCATCAAGTCAATCAAAGAGATTAGGGTTGCAGTGAAAAAAATACTCGTTATAGGAGCAACTTCTGCAATTGCTGAAGCTACGGCTCGTATTTGGGCCCAAAGAGGCGATGAGCTATTTTTAGTGGCTCGCAATCAAGAGCGCTTGAATCTCATGACTAAAGATTTAAAGGTGAGGGGCGCATCTGAGATTTATAGTTATTCTATGGATGCGAATAATTTTGATCAGCACTCATCAATGCTTGATAAAGCATTTGGAGTTTTAGGAGGGATAGATATTGTATTAATTGCCCATGGCACGTTATCCAATCAAAAAGAATGTGAGCATTCGGTTGAGTTAACTATGCAAGAAATCAAAACAAATGCCTTATCAGCTATTGCTTTAATGACTCATTTGGCAAATCGCTTTGAAAGCCAGAGAAGCGGAACGATTGCTGTTATTAGTTCTGTTGCGGGTGATCGGGGTAGGGCTAGCAACTATGTTTACGGTTCAGCAAAGGCAATGGTAATAACTTTTACCTCTGGGCTAAGGCAACGATTATATAAATCAGGAGCGTCAGTTGTAACGATTAAACCTGGCTTTGTAGATACGCCCATGACAGCTGAATTTCAGAAGGGACTACTATGGGCTAAGCCTGTTTGTGTAGCGGCAAAAGTAGTGCAGGCGATTGATAAAAGAAAAGACGAAGTTTATGTTCCTAGGTTTTGGTGGGTAGTCATGGTAGTAATTAGGGTTATTCCTATAACTATTTTTAAGGCGATTAAGTTGTGATAGGCGGAATAAATGGCTACGATGCCCAGATAACACGGAAATGGATTTTAGTTGCTTCGTTAGTCATCGTTTCAGGCATATTTATTAGTAGTTTTAAACTATTCACGCCATATTCTTACTGGTTAGACGAGTTGTACTCTGTAAATGCAAGCTCATATGACTGGATGGGTCTACACAAGCTTCTTTTGAACGATGTTCATCCGCCACTTTATCAAGCCATACTTAAACTATGGATGGCTATCCTCAATGATACGGAACCTGCAACTAGATCACTCAGTTGGTTCTTTGCGATTGGATCTTTTTTTCTTGCATTGCGGTTCGCTTCAAAACAAGGGGGTATATTTTTTTATACTGTCGCTGTTTGCTTTTCATCAAATTCACTTTTTATTTTGTACGCAAACGAAACTCGTTCGTATGCAATGACCCTTTTTTTATCTACTCTACTGCTAACATTAATTCCGGTAAAGAGTAATGAAGGCCCTGCTAATGGATTTTTTGTTACAGCAGTTATTCTGTCATTGACTCATTACTTCGGACTAATACTTGCTGGGTTGTGTCTTATCATTATCTTTTTTTTAAACGTGAAAAATCTCACGGTAGTCGTCAAAACAATCGTGACCGGACTAATTTGTCTAATTTGGCCACTTCACCATATTCTTAACGGTTCAATAGCATCCAGAACAGGCGGAAATTTTTGGATAAAAATCGAAGGCCCAATGCAAACATTTAGGGCTGCCTCATACTCAATGATTCCAGATTTAGGAAAAGCGGGGGCTGCGATTTTTATTATCAGTCTGATTATTGGCGGCATAATTTGCTTTACAAATAAAAAATTGGGATCAGCGGAACATGGGGTTGCAAAAATTGGATTTGCAAGCGCTGTTATTGTGCTTTCCATCGTCTCTTTAGTTGCAATCATAGATTGCTACACGCCAATATCCACTAATCGTAACTATATTGTGATCATGCCAGCCTTGATGTTTGTATTCGGTGCCACTGCGCATCTAATTGCACAAAAAGGTGACAAGAAAAAATCAATAGTATTGGCTCTTGTAACGCTCTATTCATGCCTCGCTCTTTTTGCTTCTTATAAGTTAATTATTGATAAGTCTCAAAAAGGGCAGGATTGGAAGAGTGCGGTAGGAATTGCAGCCAGCGAAGTATCTTTACGCAAGCCCTACTACGTTACCTATGATGGCATTGTTGATCATTATTTTCGGAAAAACAACATTTCCCCAAGCGTCTTAATGAAATACATACCAAGAGAAACAATACTTGTCAGGCCGTCGGTAATCGTCTATGGACATCTTAATGCAGATCAGTTTATAGAATTACAGAAAGAGATGGATTTGGTAAATGCTCGGCACATTTTCCTCGGTGAGGATTACCGAGGGATAGGGCGTGTAGGCGTTTATGTGATTGATTGATTGGACAACCATCATTTTAATAATTTAGCTCTTTCGATAGACAGAATTTGAACTGACCTGATTTTTAGTGCAATTCCATCAAAAGGGCCTTCCTGATTTGAAAGCCAATCTTTTCTCATGGCCCGTCCGTGAGCCCTCTGGACATTTGTTGTTCCCAAGCAGTTCTTGCATGCTTGTGAGGGGCAGGCAAAGTGAGATATAGTTGTAGAACTGTCACAGAAGTCGCAAAACAACCGATCCAATGCGCAACTAGTGCGCCTGTCTAAAGGGTATTGATGAACTTAGCCCAACTTCAATCTTTGGTCTGCATTGCGCCATTGCAATCTGATACCTCGATCTTTACTATGGCCAAATTAGAGATTGAACAACGTGTTAAATCGGTTCTGGGACAGCCACTAGATATCAATGTGCAGTGGAAAATGCACTTAAATGCAATCAATACTCACCAATATAAAAATAGTGTTGTATTGATCTCTTTAATGAGTGAAGTGATGCCCAATGTGGATGATTCCTTTTCGCACATTGAGTCAAAATGGAAAGAGTGGTTGCTTAAAATAGATCCCGAAGCTCGCACTAGAATCTATTTTTTGACTATCTTTCAACACGTGAATGCGGACTTTAAACAACGTCATCCTCAGCTTGCTCGCAAGATGGCTAGGCGCACACGTCGCATCAATCTCATGATTTTTAATCTATCCCAAGAGCTTGGGGTGGGGGTCATTGATTTGGATCAGATACTGAGCAAAATAGGCGCCAAACTGATCGAGGGTGATTTTCAGCTCAAAGGCCCATTTGCTCCTGCCATTGCAGCTGATATGATTGCCTCAACCATGGTTCAAGAGACTTTACTTGAGTGGGATAGCGACGTAGAATCTACCGCAAGCAATATGGCTACCGATCCACATTTAGTATTGAGTAGGGCCTTGAGTAACATTAACTTAGTAAGCGCGCGCGATGTTAAAAACCATTTCCTTTTTCAGCTTTAGGTTGATTTGATGTTTTATTCGTTAGTTATCCCTAAAAACTTGAGCGATTATCCTGAGGTGCGCATTTTGCAATGGCACTTTGAAGTGGGAGCCCCCTTTGCTGCAGGTGAATTATTGCTAGAGATTGAAACGCAAAAGGCGGTGATTGAAATTCGCACTCAACAAAGTGGAATTTTGAGAGCAATTTATTGCGAAGAGGGGCAGTGGATAAAACTCGATCAAGATCAATCTCTAGCTATTTTTTCTGATAACGATGCTCCCCTGTTACCCGGTTCGCTCCAGGCGCTACCACCCATCGAGGTAGAAATCACGATCTTGTAATTAAGTTTGCGCGCGGGTTTGAAGGGTGCGTCCAATTTCACGCACAACTTCAAGCTGCACTGCATTGCTCATATGCACCCCGTCTGGCACATTTTCAGCCACCCCATACTCAGCACACATGGCTTCTAAATCAATCACTTCTAAAAAACCTTGATCAGCCAGATCATCTAGCATGACATTGTGCTCATGCCTACTTACACTCCAGATTTCATGAAAGGTTTGGCTATCAAATTGATCGTATTTAGTGATGGGAGGATTTTTGGGATTGGGTGGCAAATTGGCTACTAAGAGACGTACTTTTGGCCCTAGTGATTGAGATAACAACTTAAGACTTTCCCCAATTTGATTGGGGCCCCTAGTAATAGACTCAAAATTATCACGCAACCATTCTTTGGGATGGTTACCCAATTCATTGATCCTCCAATCGTGAATCGCAATTGAGTATCCCAAGGCTTTATTTCTAAAAATTCGCCTCTGCTGGGACATGAGCGAGGTAATGACCACATCAACTTGATGATGCTCTTGTTCGCCAGATCTCGTGAAGGTAACGTTTTTTTCAAATACTAGGTTGCGCGCGAGCGAGCTTAATAGATCGCCATAGAATAGATAATCCTCTGCTTGGCATGGAGTGTCTAAAGCTTTAATGCTCTGACTAAAATTAGTAGCAAGACTTTCATACTCAACTGCCGATCTGTTGATTTGCTCATGGATAATGGTCGCGCTGGGAATATGGATACCATCAGGCACCACGATAATTTGGTTGTTGCCTGGCAATAGGTTTAATGCATCCAGATTGGCTATTTGATCTCCGCGCAAGGTGTTGATGATCTCGCAACTTCCTAGTGCCAATAGGGTTCTGGTGATCTTCTGGCAATCGCCTTTCCATGATCGGGTACTTTGAAACCAGCCTGAAGAAAGTCCGTTGCGATTTTCAGCAAAATTAGCGTAACGCCTGCCTACAGTAAAGACGATATCAGCAGCCAAATTGTTAGAGGAAGGTTGAGTTACGTCTTGGGTTAATTGGCCAATAGGTTCATGTTCATCCCATGGAAAATAATAAGGGCGTTGATCAATGATGCCGCCAAAAGAGGTGTGCTCGCCTATTTTTAAAGTACCACTAGCAGGACATAGAAATACGACTTGTAAATCGCGTGACTCATCAGTCTTAAAAATGGAAGATCCACCCTTCTTTATAATGAGAATATTGCAGTACGCTAGTGGGGCACCTTGCTTGCAATGCTGACCATTGCTGGCAATCCAGCGCAGTCCCGAGCGCTGCACAAAATGTTCAGATAAATTTAATTGACCAAAAGAGATGGTGTGGCTCATGTGGTAATAATGATGAATGTTAATGCTGCCAAAAATGGGCCCCAAGCGTTGGTAGCCCAATGCAGCTTCTAGCCTCATCATAATTGATTAAATCTAGATTGAGAGATGCCTTCTCTAAGGATTCAAAATCGGGGATTTGCAATGGTTTGGGTAGCTTATCTGCGTTGGCAATGGTGGCCCAAAAGATCGACAGGAGCGCTACCGATCGGATTGGGTGAAGTGCTAAAAAACGCTCCTCCCAATCGCTGATGGTCAGAGGGTTTCGCCAGCCGCTTCGATGAGTGAGGTGATAGCTTTTCGCCTCTTCAATGTAACCGTGGCGATAGCCTGCTAGCGATAACTTAAAAGCCAATTCTCGATGCTCATTCATGGTGAGCTCTAAATCAAACCCCTGAGTTTTCAAAAAGACCTCTTTAGTCATCGAAAAATTATGGCCACTGGCAGCAGCCCAAATTACAGAATTATTTGGATGGCTAAGTAGTGCATTGATTTCAAGCTGAGCAAGCTTTTCTGGGTGAATGCCTGGATAAATGCCTAGGCCAGATCTTCTATCTATAAAGGAAAATGTGTGGCTAATTTGATCTATGGTGACCTTTTGATTATCAATTTCTTTAGCCGATCGCTTTAGTGAGATTGGCTGATATTCCGGATAGGGGGTAGCGTTTTGTGGATCTAATAATGTTCTGGTAGATCTGAGGTGTCGGGTTTGGCCACGCGCATAGCTGTGGGGGTGATCTTGATGAAATCGCATGTGATGTAAAATGAGATCGGGGCAGGCCAAGGTATCTCCATCCATAAACAACACAATGTCCCCGCGCGCTGCAAAGCCTCCTGCATTAGAGGCTGCTGACCTGCCAAGAGATTGTGTGTGATCGATCACGGTCAGGGGCATTACTTGCATTGCCAGATTTAATACTGAATTTGTATGATCGGTTGAGCCATCATTGACGATGATCAGCTCCTGGCCTGCAATTTGGGATGATAAGGACTGTAGGGTCAACCTTAGTCGGTCGGCCTCATTCTTTGTTCTGATAACAACGCTGATCAACTGCCACCATCCCCTAGGCCACATTCGGAGAGAATTTTGGCAACCTCCTTGGCAATGATTTTTTGTCCTTTTGCATTGACATGCCAAGTATCAATTTTCTGTAGGTCTGATCCGCAACGGGAGAGTAGTCGATTGACATCGACTATATAAATTCCCAGCTCAATGGATAGTTCAATGAGCGCTAGATTAAAACGCAAAATCCGGGTTGATAGGCAGTCTTCAAAACCCTGATGAGAGGCCATCGTATCGCCTAACATTGCTGAGCAAAGGTTGTATATGAGGATTGGAGCAGCACTGCGCTGCCGAATTTTGAATATGATTTTCCGAAAGTTATCCATTGACTCTATGGCGGTCAGTGGCGGGCAGGGATCAAATTCAGATTTAAACCAATGTTGATTTTGTTCGCTCCATCGATCTTGATTGTGTGGGTATAAACGATATTTCTCTTTGGAATGCTCTATGAGGCTTGTTGCGACATCGGGCTGTATGGAGAGGATATAGGCATCAGCGGAAGTGCTAAAAATGGCGTCACTAAATTGGTAATTGCAGGAAAAGGCCTCTAAGGGTAGATCTTTAGAGAGCAGGGATGGTGGTGGCGATCCGGTACTGGCCAACAAAGCATCAGTGCGGCTGCAGGTTTCATGTTTAACTTGCACGCGAAAATCATAATTTTCTTCCTGCAAGATCTGATTAAGCCCATTCCAAACCACTTGATGATTTATTCTGCAAGAATGTAATGAGTCGTAAAGATCGGAGTTTCCTTTTAGAAATAGCCTGACTCGTTGCATAATCGCTTACATAAATGATGGGTTATTATTTTTAAATTATATTTCATTTTATAGAAAATATAGATATTTGCGGTTTTTGAGGGGGTTTATTGAGAGAGCTGCTTTCTTATGAAGCTATCATTGATCGTGATGCCTCAATGCGCACAATTCCAAAGGATCGGATCATTGATCTGCTATTGCTTGGTGGTTTTGCCTTTGAGACGGGCCCCCAGGCAGAGCATCGTGCAACCGAGCTAGTAATTGAAGCAATAGATAGGTGGTTGTTAGCAGGGCTATCAAGTAATCGAGCTGCCTCTCATCAAGAGTTATTTGACCCTGCTGAGGTGGTCAATTTTATGAAGTGGTCCAGCCTATATAGAGGCGATGAGTTTTGGGAAAATCATTTTGTCTTTACTGGTCAGAGACTGTATGACAGCATTAATTTATCTAAAAACCATCAGCAATTTTTTTCAAGATCACAATTTAATTTTCAAAGAACGTTTCACCTAATAGGCGCCAAGCCAGCCAAGCAATTAAGATTAAGATTGCCTCTACCGCAAAATAGAACACTGTACTCTCATTTAAAAGTCCATTTTCCCGAAGGTGTAAAAATGGCGTCTTCTACTAAAGGGCACCAGGAAAGGCTTGAGTTTTTATATTCAAATACAGTAAGCGTGAGTGTCAGTGCGCAATACCAATGGCAGTTTGATTGGCCTCTTGACAAAATTGATGACACACAAAATTTGAGTGATCAAGAAAGGATCTTATATCTTGACTCGCGCGCAGGTTTTGTTTATGTCAATGACCGAATTAAAAAATTTGCCCATGATATTGTCGGCCCACAAAAAGCAATCGACGCAGCAGATGCAATTTGGGATTGGATGATGGATTCATTCTTTTTAGGTGTGATTCATTATCACCAGATTGAAAAGGCGAATTTACTAGAGGGTTTAATAAAGCGCAGACTAATCGATTGCCAACTCGGATCTGCGTTGATGGCCAGTTTATGCCGGGCATTGGATATTCCCGCCCGCGTGGTCGGCGGATATTTATTGTATCCGCTAGCACCAACACAGCATTATTGGGTAGAGGTATGGATTGATGGCTTTGGTTGGCGATCTTACGACTTCATGGCATGGGATCTTGCTGGAGGAGGAAGGCAAAAAAAATGGCGCAATATTTTTAAGGGTGCAGTTGATCCACGAATCATTACGGAAATTTTTCCCAGAAAGATTATTGGGAGTGTGGGGCTTTCATTATCTGGCCAAATCCATCGCCTCATGCGTAGCCATGGTAATGGCATCGTGATAGAGTATCTCGATGCGAAAAGTGGATCTGTGATCTATCAAGACATGATTGATATTAGTGCCGGTGACAGCGATATTGAAAGTTTTTCTTTTTAATTGGGGCTCGCTATTACATCAAGTGTTATTAGTTTGTGCCACAGTGCCTTTTGTTTTATTGACCCAGGTAATCATCGAAAGACCCGGCTTTAGGGCTGGTGCCTGGTGTATTCATAAAATTAATAGTTAGTTGCCGTCTATTGAAGAATAGTATGTGTTAACGCTTTCCATCATCATCACTTTTGATTAGCAATCGGGACTTTACGATCAAATCATTTCAAGAATTAAGATTTCACAAAATTCATTTAGGCTTAGTTAATGAATGATGAATTATTGTGGGTAGTAGATATAGGCTGGTTGATTGCTACCTTGAATATTGATCGGGTCAACCCCTAAATCTAGGAATGGTAATTGACTCAGAATGATTGCCTCTTTCTTATCTAATAATCCTTTAGAAATTGCAAGTTTGTCGATGAGCATATTAAAGTGTGCTTGTGGCCACGAATTGTGGTTATGAAATAGATAGGCGTAAATATATCCCTTATCTGGCAGGGTACTCAGTCTGTTTTTGATGAGAAGCTGGTGAACTACAACAGCGTCCTCGCCCAATCGGGCTTGTTCACCTTGCTCTGGATAGGATGGCATGCTCATCTTCTTGGCCAATAAACTTCCCGGAAATCCTTGGATTGGGGAGGACTTCCAGTTGGTATAAAAGAGATTTTTAGAGGGAAGATCAAACAACAAGACCTCTGAGAGAATGTTGGCATCTTGGCCGCTAATGCTAAGGCAATCATATTGCTCAGCCAACCTTTTAGGGTGATACATATCATCATCATCCCACTGGCAAATCAGATCCCCTTTAGCTTCTAGGAGGTTAAGATTGCGCAACTCACCCAGCGTATGTTCCTTAGTAAGTGTGATTAAACGAATGGAGTCATCATTTAAGCTATCTATATAACTTTGGACTAGCTCGTAACCGAACCGTAGATGGGGAAGGTTTTCAATTAAGATGACCAATTCTCGAGAAGGATGGGTTTGCTTCTGATAAGCCGTAATACTTTTTTGAAGCATATGAAATCGTTGGGGGTGAGCCTGGGTTACCATTAGGCAGCTAATTAGCGGATTCATAAGAAGCTCTTTATTGGGAGAGATTATCCCAGGCCAAACCAATCGACTTCATGAGCAATGCCGGCGTAAGTAATTCTGAGTTCTTTAGTCGTGGTATCAATATCTTCAATGGTCTCATCTTGGCTGGTACTAAGAATAGCGGCTAGATAATTTGGGTTGGCATGTTCGTGCTGCGTAATCAAGATTTTGCGTATCCAAAAAGATTCTTGAGAAACGATACGATAAAAATTGATCGAAGGGCAATCATGGGCAAAATGATTGGTTAACTGTGCCTTAAAGTCGATTAACCGGCTACCTTTTTGAATCAGTTTATTTTCTTTAAAATATATAGTTTGTATTTCATACAAAGGCATATCTTGACTAATAAGTGGTAAAGTAAATTTAACAATCAAAGTGGTGGGTCCTGACTTATATTAAATTTGATTATGGGGCAACTAAGCCCCCTTTAATATAGCTTGCATTGGAATAGTGATTTTTTTACAAGAATCTTGGTAAAAATTAATTTGATAAATGTCATCTCCGGCAGTATTTTCAAATAAACCCTGTAAATTCAATGAGTTACTGGGTTTTTTGTTTCCTTTAATTCCTCTAATTGTGATAATTCTTGGTATTTTTACAACTATATGTTGCACCACAGCATATTTGTGTTTAGAATGATGCATCGCAACAAATTTTAACCAATTAACTTATTAAGGATAAATCATGTTCCAAACTCAATTAAACGATC
>Ga0114964_10002978_pt1 | contig 11606 bp, 11 predicted proteins | sample C_131016_MF_Meta_FD_92638 | JGI IMG/M metagenome (GOLD analysis project Ga0114964, IMG submission 92638) | Freshwater microbial communities from Lake Croche, Canada to study carbon cycling - C_131016_MF_MetaG | ecosystem: Environmental > Aquatic > Freshwater > Lake | place: Lake Croche, Canada... | reverse complement strand
CGCCTCACAATTTGTCCCGCTCAATGTCGTGCGATGTATCGTCCTATGAAGAGGTGAAAAATCTAGTAAAGCATTTGAAGAGTCTTGGAGTGCCAATTACTGGATTAATAAATACGGCTGGAATTGCCTCTATGAATCTTGCTCTTACTACTCCGCCTAAGGTGGTTCAAGAAATTATCAATACAAATTTATTGGGTACTATTTATTGTTGCCAATTAATAGCCCCATTAATAATTAGAAATAGGGGCGGTACCATCATCAATTTTTCTACAATTGCTGTCAATCTTGCTCTTAAGGGCGAATCTGTATATGTAGCATCAAAGGCTGGAGTAGAAAGTTTTAGTAAAGTATTCGCTTCTGAGATGTCAGATTTTTCAATAAACGTGAATTGCATCTCTCCTGGACCAATTAAAACTGAATTACTGGCAGGCATCAATGAGTCCCAAATTGCTTCAATTATTAATCAACAAATAATAACCCGTCAATTTTCCGTTGAAGATATTTGTGATGTTGCTGAAATTTTATTAGATAGTCGAGCAAAATCATTAACAGGGCAAGTGTTTAATATTGGCGGCGTGTGATGGGTGTTATTTCAGACCTTAGTGAAATCTGGAGAAATTGTGATCATGAATTTCTAATCTACAAACAGCAAAGAATAAAATTTTCAGATATATTACTTCAGAATAAAGTAGATTTAAGTGGAGTAAAGTCTGGAGATGTTGTTGCGATCATAGGGGATTTTAATACTTTAACAATCCAAATAATGCTGAGGGTTATTGATATAGGTGGAATCATAGTTCCCCTTACATCAAGCACTGAAAAGGAGCACGAATATTTTTTTCAGTCAGCACTAGTCGATATAATTATAAAAGATGGGGTTGTTAATAGAAGGGTGCATGCAGATTCTCATAATTTAATTAATAGATTAAGAAATCTGAATCATGGAGGGTTGATATTATTTTCGACTGGAACAACCGGAAGGCCTAAAGCGATTCTTCATGACTTATCTAAATTTTTATTCCGCTTTAAAACACCAAGGCCAACTTATAGAACATTAAATTTTCTACTATTTGATCATATTGGCGGAATAAATACCCTTTTCCATACCTTATTTAATAAGGGTGTAGTCATAGCGCCCGAAGAAAGAACCGTTGAGTCTGTGCTAGATTCATGTCGAAGATATGACATTGAATTACTTCCTACAACGCCAACTTTTCTTAGGATGATGCTGATTAGCGGTAATTATTTAGAATTAATTCCAGAATGTCTTAAGGTGATTACTTATGGTACGGAGAGGATGGATCAACCTACCTTGGACGGTTTATGTAATGAGTTACCAAAGGTAGACTTTCGTCAAACATACGGAATGTCCGAGTTAGGCATCTTGCGGATTAAATCTAAAGCCCGAAACAGCCTTTATATGAAAATAGGAGGAGAGGGTGTAGAGACTAGGGTTGTAAATAATACACTGCAAATCCGGTCGTCTAATAGAATGTTGGGCTATCTAAATGCAGCATCGCCTTTTGATACCGAAGGCTGGTACGAAACAAACGATATAGTTGAAGTTTATGAGGGCGCATACAAGATTGTAGGTCGGGTAAGCGAGGTAATAAACGTGGGCGGTTTAAAGTTTATGGCATCTGAAGTGGAAAGAGTGGCCCTTATGTATTCAGGCGTTAGACACGTTAAAGCTACATCAAAGCCAAATCCAATTTCAGGTGAACATGTTGAGCTAGTGGTTGATGGAGATGAAAGTATCGTAGATAAAATTTTGTACATAAAATTCCTCAAGGAATTTTTGCCAAGCCACATGGTTCCTCGGCGAATTTATTTTGGAAAAATATCTATTGGGCATCGATTTAAAAAAAATTAATATGAACTGGCGAAAATATATTTCAGAAATGAAGTGTAACTCCTATTTAGAGGCTAAGAAAAAGGCAATATCAATTTTTAATGATGAGAAAAAATTGATAGGGGAATTAGTTCCAGTTGGAGAGTGGATTCTAAAAGATTCAGTTTGTATAGAATCCATTAGCTCTTGGCGTCAAAAATCAATGAAGATGTTTCTTACGCAATTTGAATCCACCTATGATAAAACTTACGTTTATTTAAAAAAACTTTCAATAGACGAAGGGGGCAGATTATTCTTTATGATCTATGATGATGCCAATAATGTCATCGGACACATAGGAGTGTCTAATGTTGATGGAATTCAGGGGGAATTAGATAATTTAATGCGCGGCAGTTCAGGTGGCGATAGAAGATTAATATATTTTGCTGAGGCTACCTTATTAAATTGGTGTTTTCTGAATCTGGGAATTCAGAAATTTCTTGTTTATGTAATCTCATACAATTGGATAGTCATGAATTTACATACAGAGATGGGATTTTTGATTGATGAAAAATTTTCGTTAAGAAAATTTGTTGAAAATGAAACGACATTTCATGAAAAAGTAGGTATGTTCGATAAAAATGTAGGCTATAGTGCAATTAGAATGAACCTGAAAAAAGAAATTTTTTATCAAACAGTAAGTCTTTTTAACAAAAATTAATTACTTATGTATAAGTTAGATAAAAATGGAATTTATGTTTCTGAGGTTGGAGTCGAGCACAGAAATGAAGAATACTCAGAAAGTAGTTTTGATATTCTTGTCAGAATGCAATCAGATCATTTTTGGTATAAGGGTCGGCATAAGTTTCTTTTAAGATCTCTAAGAGACCGTTTTAATCGTGATAATTTATCGATAGCTGATTTTGGCGGTGGTTGTGGTGGTTGGATTCAGTATCTACTTAAAAAGCACTTAAAATCAATTTCTGAAATAGCATTAGCAGACTCGTCTCAGGTGGCTCTATTAAATGCTAAAAGAATTATTGGAAGTAAGGTTGACATTTATCAAGTAGATTTGATGAACATAGAGTGGGAGAATAAATGGGATGTAATTTTTATGCTCGATGTTATTGAGCATTGTCCAGAGGATACCCATATTTTGATGGAGGCAAAAAAGGCGCTAAAGCCCGGAGGCGTGATAATTTTGACAGCTCCGGCACTTGATTTTTTTTGGAGCTATAACGATGAGCATGCAAATCATCTTCGAAGATATGACATTATGAAATTTCATAAATTGTCTATCAATTCTGGATTAAATCTTGTTGATGCCAGGTATTTTATGTTCTTTTTAAGCCCCTTGTTATGGTTATCAAGAAGGCTTAAATCAAAAAAAATGAGTGAGCAAAAAATTTTACAAGCAGTTGAAAGTGAGCATGAAATTCCGCCTAAGTACTTAAATAAAATCCTATCTTATATATTTGAAGCCGAAACTCCGCTGGGACATGTAATCAGGTTTCCATGGGGAACTTCAATTTTAGGGGTATTTGAAAAACCAAAGTTATGATTTTTTAAACTTTAAAAAAATTAAAATTACATAAAAACTTTGCACTATGCTACTTGAACTAAATGAATTACTAGTAATATTAAATTAGTAAATTAAGTAAGAATTCTGCCTAATTAATCGACGTTGTATTGGGTATTCTAAAATTAAATTACATGATATAAATTTGAACTTGTGAGCTTGGGAATTATCAATTTAAAGTAGGATTTTTAAATTTTTCGCCAAAATCTCATCTCAAGGGAAACTCGGGTTTTGTCTGAGTTTTCGTTTATGCCACCGCCATGAATTAAGTAGGGTGAAAAAATTAAAAATTCATTAGGCCCCGGAGAAGGCCTTGAAATATTAATTTCATGCTTTGACCCAGTAACGGCAGGAACTGTAAATTGAATCCCATTTACTTTTGCGCCTGCGGATGTTCTCTCAATTTCAGACTCCTTCCAATAGTGAGAGCCTGGAACAATTCCTAGGCAGGACTTTGGGGTTGATCCTGCTAAAGGGGCATATATATTAATGGCATTTCTTAGTCTGTTCAACCACACATCTCTATGCAATGGATTATTGTCTGGTTTTGATGGCCTGACAATCCTTAGGCAAAAAACTTCTTCAATTTCATCAGTATGACTTGGAATAAGGGTGGTTACTATTCCAATTTCGTTTGAAACACGGTCTATTATTTTTGATTTGGGTATTGGCAAAAGAGAAATGGGTAAGCAATTTTTTAATACAAGAGAAACCTTTGCGTGAAGTATATCGTCTACATAGTGATGATAATTTTCAAGCATGAAATTCGAATCATTTGTACCTATTAAATTTCTAATAAGTAATGTAATTCCTTCAACTAAGTCGGTAAATTGCTTTTGATGTAAAAATGGGAAAATCATAAATCCACTTTGATCCCAGTCGTGAACTTTTATCAAATTATCATCTAAATTGATCAATACTTCGTCATTACCAACCTCGGTATTGCCATCAATTGTAAAATTGATTATTCGGTCATCGTACTTAAATTGAATATTTTTCATTACCTATGATATCAGTCACTTCATGTATGTCATCTCGATCAAGATTATGATAAAAAGATTTGATATTTTCATTTAGTTGAGAAACATTTCTAATCCTAATCAGGATCGACTTAATATTACTATTTGCATGTGCCCAGAGAAGGGCGATTGTTTGAACTGATAGCACTCTTTTATTTGAAAATTTAGTTAATTTACCCATAAGTTACTAGGTAGAGTATAAAACTATTGGTTAATGATGGAGAATTCCATACAGGAGTTTTATTTATCTTAAGAAATAAATTGGAAATTTCACTTGTGCTATACCTTATTAATCCCCATTTTAATACCTTTGCTTGGCGTATCAAATTATTTGTGGTTAAAATATTTTCAATTAGTGGTATTTCAGAGCCATATCTATGAAACTGAACTAAGTCTATGCAGTAAACATCTAGATTTTTCAATAAGCACAATAAAAAATAGGGGATTTAGTTCAAAGCCCATTTGAATAATATCATCAAGTCCTTTTACATACAAAAAATAATTGTTATTTTAAATGTAGCTCGGAGTATCAGTTGTAAGAGTGTTATTATAAGAGAAATCATATGGGTTATAAATAATAATTGGCTTTCGGATCAAATACTAACGGAAGATCTTCCTGTAGACTTTGATTTAATTTTGAAAATGCAGGCTGATTTTTATGGGTTTACATATATTTATCCAGTAGAAAATCTTTGCCAGGAAGACAAATACTTTACTAGACTAAATGATCAGGATCTTATATCAGTTTATTACTTGCATTTCTTCATTGAAGGATCAAGGTATTTTGTCAAAAGAATCAAGAATGAAAATTTATTTTAAATACCACTTATTGCTAATACCCCTTAGAGAAAAAATTATAGAATGATTAATTTTTATGTATGAATTATTTGAGTACTTTTATTCTAAATTTTACTTTTGGAAAGTAATTTTTCCTTGGCAGTTATTTCTGGCAATAATTTTTTGGGTGATTTTACTTTATATTATTTCGAGCAAGGAAAGAAAAAATTTTTTTTTACAATCTCTCGTATTGAGTCCGTATAAAAATTCAGGAGAATTTTATTACTACCTTGATGCTTTAAAAGGGTTTGCAGCCATAATAGTTGTTGGGCTTCATGTCTACTCTTTCAATGCGCCTTTTTATCAAGCTGCTCCCATAAATTTTTCTCCATTTGGCCAGGGGCAGAAAGGCGTTGCTATATTTTTAGTAGTGAGTGGCTTCTTAGTTTCAAAATATTTTTCAGAGCGAGAATCAATTTCCAGTCAGGATGTTAAGGAATTTTTTATTCGTCGAGCTATACGTTTATATCCATTATATATAGCTGTAACGTTGTATATGTATTTAAACAATATACCGTTATTAACTACACAGTCACATAAATTTTTTGCAGAATTATTTATGTGGAGTGAATTTAATTTTTTACAAAATGGTGTAGCCTGGTCAATGATAGTTGAAATGAAGATGTATCTAATTACGCCAATATTTTTTATGGTTTTTGGACCTAAAAGATATTCTCGAATAATTTTTGCAATTGCTTTAATTATTTGCCTTTCACTTTCTGAGCCTATGGGAGGAAATGAATTAGGGTCACCAATATCACCTTGGTATAAGTATTTTATTTTTGGGATTCTAGGAAATGACATTTCACACTATTTTAAAAATATAAAACAGTTTTGGTATTATCTCTTTTTTTTAATAGGTATGTTAATAATGAGCTGTGATTTTTCAGGATATTATTTTTTCTTTGAGAAATTTCCAATTGGTAAAATGCCCTCTGAATACAGAACATTTCTCTCCAATCAAATGGGAGTCGCAATTATGCTTATATGTATTTTTGGAGGTAAGGTTAGTTTATTTAAACTGTTAACAAATAATACAATTCTAGTTTGGGTTGGCATGATTTCTTACAGTCTTTACTTAACACAATTTATTTTTCTTGGTAAGTCCCTGTATAACCCAGGTATACAAGAAGAATATGCCCTAACGTTTTATTTCGTTCTCATCCCATATCACATCATTACTGCAACGCTTATTTTTTTAGTCTTTGAAAAGTTTCCAAGATATATATTTCAAAAATATAGTGGATCAACTCCATAATCAAAACCTAAGGAATTTGATGAAAAGATATAAAGGGTGGCTCTATTCTTTAATGGTTATAGCTTTTACCCTGGTGATACTTGAGATCGTATCTCGTTCTCAGTATGAAACCTTAACCACTCCAACAAGTCGTTATCTTGTTGAAATTGCTCGATCTGATTCATTCTTGGGTTATGACAATGCGGCTGGAAAACCTAGATTTTTACCTCACCCATATATGCTGTATCAACTAACGCCTAATTATGAGGGGCCATTCAAAACAAACAGTTTAGGTTATAGAAATAGAGAATTTAATTTTCAAAAAGATAATGATGTAATTAGAGTATTGACTCTTGGTGGTTCAACAACCTACGGCGCGCCCATTGCACATCAGAAAGATACATGGCCATCAAAATTGGAACTTTTACTAAATAAGGGGAATATGCCTAGTGCCAAATACGAAGTAATTAATGGCGGCGTAGATAGTGCATCTTCAGCTGAAATTCTTTCGGGTTGGATTTATAAGCATAGATTTCTCAAGCCAGATATAGTTATATTAAATATGGGGATTAATGATATATGGCCCGTTCTTCTATCTGATAAGTATGATCCAAGCTACGAACATTTTAGAAAAGCTCAGTCTTATGTTAAACCATCCTCACTTTCAAAGTATTTGATTAATAATTCATATTTTTATCGCGCAGTATGGGGCAATATTTTTGCTTCTACTGGTGGAGAAAATGATGCAGGATATCCATATACACAGGTTCTTGATTCTGGATTGAGAGAATCTGAGGAAAAAAATGGAACAGTAACCAAGCGAATTTCCGAAGTGGAAAATATTGGGTTTGAAAGAAATTTTGAACTTCTGATTAAGCTATTAAAAATGGATGGAATTAAAGTATTTGTAGTGATGGAAAATTCAATGAATGCTGATAATTTTAAGAAATGGACATCTTATACAGGTTCATTCTTTATAAGGGGCCTAGAGAATCCATGGTTATTGGCGAAAGCAAAAAATGAATCAATAATGGTAAAAATTTCAAAACGTGAAAGAGTTAATTATTATAAAATTAATAACGACGATTTTGAATTTAATTGGTATACAGATTGGTATCATTTGAATGCAGAGGGCGATTTAGTTAAGGCCCAAAAAATTTATAAGGCCATGAATGATACTAAAATAGTTAATTAGGAACTAATACTAATGTCCAGTATTATTATTGAAGTTTGCGATTTAGATGATCTTAAAAAGAAAAAAAGCATTACTCGCTATTATGAAGATCTTAAAGATGAGGTTACAACTTACCTGAAGTACGGAGCTTTCACTTCATTTTCTACAGTGTGCCCTCATATGGGCGGCTATGTTTCACTAGTGGATGATGTAAGTGAAATTAAAAGATGTAAGTGGCATGGAAGAGAATTTTCTAAAGGGGGTGAAGTTTTAAACTCTAAAGCAAAAATATGCCTAACACATTACGAAACTTATGTAAGAGGCGATAAGGTTTTTATTTCATATGACAGATAATATTTTAAAAATTAAAATCGAAAAAACACTACCATCAGTGTCTCCAGAGATTAATGTATGGAATATATTTGATTCTGAGCATCCTCCATATATGCATGGAAAAAGAAGGACGGGTGAAGGCATGGAAGCTAGTACCATTCTTTATGAAAATAAAGAGATGAATATAAGTCTAGATACTCAAAAATTTCCCCTATTTGGTTTTCTAAAGTATCGAACTGTTATGTGTCATGTTGCATTTCCAGATAATTCAGTGACTCAGTACAGTAGCTTTTTTGGAGTGCCAACATTACAAAAATATTCTGCAATAAAAGTCGATGAAAAAAATACAAAATTTACTATAGAAACATTTTTTTACTTAACAGGACTATGGAGGTTCTTGAGGCGGCCAATTAGATTTTATGTTGAGCGTTGGCTAAGTAATACTTGGGAGGAGGATCTCGAGATGAAATTAAGAAGAGATAAATTTATAAAACTAGGATTTCGCGACATGATTGGATTACCAAAAAATATAGATGATCGTAATTCTAAAAATATTCAAAGTTTTAAACTTCCCTTAATTCGTATCACCAATGATGGAGATTCTCATCCATTTTCCATTAGGAATCAAAAAAAACTATTTTCTGATGACTTTTGATTCCGTAATTTATTAATTTTTACTACCCATGAATAGCAGATCAATTACTACACTTTCAGTTGTCCTATCTTTTTATAATGAGAGCGAGGTAATACCAGAATTACTCACAAGGTTAAGAAATGTATTGTTAAAAGAAATTGATTGTGGAGCTATTAAAAAATATGAATTGATTTTTGTCAATGATGCCTCGACTGATGAATCTCTTGCCATATTAAAAGAAGAAGTTGATAAACACGGGGACATCGTAATAATTACAATGTCTAGAAATTTTGGTGTATCAGAATGCGTACTGGCAGGTATGGAAAATGCAAAAGGAGAGGCACTTATATATATGGATTCCGACCTTCAGGATCCTCCCGAACTAATTACAAAATTACTCTCGAAATGGTATGAAGAACCGGAGCTAGAGGTAATTCATACTACAAGACTTTCACGTGCCGGCGAGAGCTGGTTAAAGCTATACATTACGAGTCTTGGGTATAAGTTAATAAAAAAAATTTCAAATATAAATATACCTGAAAATACTGGCGATTTTAAGTTGCTATCTCGCAAAGCTGTTGAATATCTAATATTAATGAATGAGAAAAGACCATTTCTTAGGGGGATGGTATGTTCGATTGGATTTCCACAGGGTGCAATATTTTATGATCGTGATGCCAGATTTAATGGTAATGACAATACAAAATTTAAGGCATATAGCTGGCGCGTCATTAATAATGCTCTTGATAGTGCCATTATTTCTTTTAGTGACGTACCGTTAAAAATCATTTTAATAGTTGGTTTTCTTATATCCTTTCTCTCTCTTTCTTACATAGTAATTATTTTTATGCAAAAGATATTGGGATTGTATACGCCAGGCTGGCCAGCAATCATGGCTGCAGTTTTATTATTGGGTGGTTTTCAAATGATGATGTTGGGAATCGTTGGGCTTTATATAGGAAATATTTACATAAATACAAAAAATCGCCCAAACTATATTATCCAAGAGATTTATAAATGAATTTTAATTTTTTTAGAGTCCAAGGCTATAAAAAAATTGACTATATCAGTTATTTTTTTCTTATTTCTTGGCTAGTTGCCTTTTCATATAATTTCTTTATCCTAAGGATTTTTAATGAAAATTCAATTTCGCCTGGCTGGTCAATCTTTGATTTCACTTCTGATAGATGGGGCTTTGCAGTTGATATGATATGGCAGGTATTTACTGCTGGCGATCTGAATCCATATTTGGATGGAAGGCTAGAGGGATATCCGCCATTCTCCCATGTAATTTTTTTTTTAGTCTATAGACTCACTCTAATACTTAATACCTTATTAGGTGTAGGAGAGAAATACCAAATTGTTGTTCCTTATTTTTTATGCGTAAGTATTTTTATTTGCTCGTGGATTTTGTATGCTAGGAAGATTAATAGTAAGGTAAGCCTTTCAAGCGCTGTAATTTTTTTAGTATTTTCTTATCCAGCTAGCTTTTTATTAGTTCGAGGAAATAGTGACCTATACATATTCCCATTTTTTCTTTTGTTTTTATACTTATACAATTTAAATTCTAAATTATCTTGGTTCCCTCTTTCAATTCTATGCTCGTTTAAGCCCCAATTTGGTGTTTTTCTATTTCTCTATTTAATAAATACAGATCATAAAAGTTTTTTAAAAGCTGTTGTAGCAATCGGAATAATAGGATTTCTTTCACTGCTCACTTTTAATGGGGGTCTGATAGATAATATCGAACATGCTTTGGTATTGCAGGAAAAAATATATAAAGTTTTTGGTATTGATAGTTTAGGGGTAAGATATGGACATTCATTTGCTAACATATATAAATTAGCACTCTATATTTTTCATATTGACTTTAATATTCCACCTTATACAACTTTATATAAATTTATAGCGTTTGGAACTTCCTTTTTAATATTAAGTTATATATTTATTTATAGAAGAAAAATAAGCAAATCCGATATTTTCTTTTTGCTGTCCATCATTATGCTATCTATACCTTATTGGTCGAGTGACTATAAGCTTCTAATTTTTTTGCCAATTATTTTTATGTACATTGATGAAATTGATTTGCCAACTATCTTTATTCTTTTACTCATACTTATTCCTAAAAATTACTATTTTTATTCGATAGCAGAGTTTCGACATCCAATGCTAACCATATCTTCATTCTTGACCCCATTTTTAATATTTTTGCTCATGTTTTATATTATGAGCAAGGGAATAATAAATCAAGATAGCATAAAAACTCATAGTACTAAATGAATAATTTCAATTAATACTTATATGAAAATTAATGAAATTTCAGTCAATCAATTAAGAGCACAAAATTTAGAAAAGTTATCATTAATTTTTACAACTTCGTGGCTTTTAGCATTTTTATTTAATTTTACGGTCAATAAATATATTAACGAAAATTTAATTCATGGATGGGATGTATTTGATTTTATTGCTGATAGATGGATTTTTATAGTAGATCTTAGATTTCAACTTGGCACCTCAAGCGACTTAAATCCATATCTTTCTGGTAGGCTAGAGGGTTACCCCCCATTTCCTTATTTATTGCTTTATATTTTTAAAAAGACTTGGGAGTTAGTATGGTTAGTCTTTAATCCAGGTAGCGCATTTAATTACACTAAATATAATGTATTAATTCCCTTTAGCGCATACTGTATAACTTTTATAGTTGGATGGCTCATTTTCATTCGTAAAATTTGCCTCCCTTGGGAAAATTTTTTCTATTCAATTTTGGCAGCGATTTTTTGTTATCCCGTTGGTTTTTTAATTATGCGTGGCAACATAGATATGATGCTATTCCCAATTTTCCTACTTTTTGTATATTTGTGGTCAATCAAATCGAAGATGAGTTATGTCCCTCTGGGAATATTGATGGCATATAAACCACAATTTCTTATATTTTCTTCTTTATATTTTATCGATGGTAATT